>ENA-ORDP01001004-ORDP01001004.1-marine-sediment-metagenome-genome-assembly--contig:-NODE-1004-length-16544-cov-33.842016_pt1 | contig 16544 bp, 16 predicted proteins | sample MGYA00248627_ERZ508539 | MGnify/ENA primary metagenome ERZ508539 (study PRJEB26208, sample SAMN05571518) | marine sediment metagenome | biome: deep sea; feature: Hydrothermal vent; material... | reverse complement strand
AATCCAGGAAGTCTGGTTAAACCGCCTGGATTCCGGCTTTCGCCGGAACGACGGGGTTGTTCTTCCCCGATTTGTGACCGCGCAGCGGGGTGAGGTGCTCGCAATGACGAATTAATCAGAGGTCCCCTTAGTACTTGGCCGCCTTGTTAAAGGTTGTAGCCGCGTTCGTCGTGCTGGGCGAGATCCAGTCCCTCGGATTCCTGCTCTTCGCTGACCCGTAGCCCAATGAAAGCGTCAATCAGCTTCAGGATCACCAGGCTGGCAATACCGGAGTAAATCACTGTCGCCAGTATACCGATGACCTGTACACCCACCTGGCCACTGATGCTGGTGATTTCGCCGCCAAACCCGGAGCCGCCCAGGCTCTCGGCACAGAACACACCGGTGAGGAGGGCGCCGATAATGCCGCCGATGGCGTGGACACCGAAAACATCCAGAGAATCGTCATAACCGAACGCATTTTTTAGCCGGGTGGCAGCGAAAAAACAACCGACACCGGCGGCGGCACCAATCGCCAGCGCGCCCATCGGGCCGACGCTGCCGGAGGCCGGGGTAATTGCCACCAGACCGGCAACTGCACCGGAAGCAATACCCAGCACACTGGGTTTTCCGTGCAGGAACCATTCGCTGAACATCCAGGCCAGAGCCGCGGTAGCGGTGGCTATCTGGGTGACAGCCATGGCCATGCCCGCTGTGCCGTCGGCGGCCAGTTCACTGCCGGCGTTAAATCCGAACCAGCCGACCCATAACATCGAAGCACCGATAAGGGTGTAACCGAGGTTATGCGGCGGCATGGCCGTGGTCGGATATCCCTTGCGTTTGCCCAGCACGATACAGGCGACCAGACCGGCGATACCGGCATTAATGTGTACGACAGTACCCCCGGCAAAATCCAGAATACCCTTGTTACCCAGCCAGCCGCCGTCACCCCACACCCAATGACAGATCGGCGCATAGACCACCGTCAGCCAGACGGCCATGAACCACAGCAGGGCAGAAAATTTCATGCGCTCGGCAAAGGCGCCGACGATCAGTGCCGGGGTGATGATGGCAAAGGTCATCTGGAAGGTCATGAATACCGTTTCGGGAATCGTGCCGCTCAACGAGTCGACACCCACACCCTTGAGAAAGGCCTTGGACAGGCCGCCCCATACCGCGCCTTCACCACCGAAGGCGATGCTGTAGCCATAGATCACCCATAATATGGTCATCAGGGCAGTGATCGCGAAGCACTGCATCAATACCGACAGCACGTTCTTGCTGCGCACCATACCGGCGTAGAATAGCGAAAGCCCGGGTACGGTCATAAACAACACCAGCGCCGTGGCGGTCAGCATCCAGGCGGTATCGCCGGCGCTGAGTGTCGGCGCGTCTTCCGCCAGTGCCAGGCCCGGTAGAGCCAATAACATCATAGAGCACAGTGCAGCTGTTGCTCTGCTATATATTTTCTGATTCAACATTTTTCTCCTCCGAATGGAGCAAACCTTATTAATTATTCTGTTTACAACGCCTCGTTGCCAGTTTCACCAGTACGTATACGGAACACCTGTTCCAGGTTGGTGACAAAAATCTTTCCATCACCGATCTTGTCAGTCTTGGCGCTTTTGATGATGGCTTCAACGACCTGGTCGAGCTGGTCGGCATCGATGGCAATATCAAGCTTGACCTTGGGCAGAAACTCCACCTTGTATTCCGCACCCCGGTAAAGTTCCGTATGGCCTTTCTGTCGTCCAAACCCCTTGACTTCGGAAGCCGTAATACCCTGTATCCCGACCTGGGACAGCGCTTCACGTACATCCTCGAGTTTGTGCGGTTTAATAATTGCAGTGACCTGTTTCATTCATCACCCTCCTGGTCGAATGCCGCACCGATGCCTGGTTGCACGACAGCCGCTTGTCTGGGTTGTTTCGTTAAATTGTTTGTTGCACACCAGGATTAATGCACATACAAATGACTACCCGTGCAATTAGTAAGCCATTAACCAGCCTGTTAAAAGTGCTGGATAATATTCAAGTAAAACAAATGGGTACATCGCATCCAGCAGAAAAATGGGTGCTGACCATGCACTGCTTTGGTGAACTAACAAAAAATTCGCACTAAGATAGTGCAGCTGGTCCGGTAAAATGTAGTCTCTGGCGGCTTTTAACATCCTGTTCTGTCTCAGGGCACCAGGACGGAAGTCCGGGCTGGTTTCACGACATGCAATGTACTGCCGGTAGTGTTTACAAGGAGTATCGCAAGACCATTCATTACCGGAATCGCACCGGCGTGCGGGCAACCTGCCCGGACTGCCACGTGCCGCGCGACTGGATTCACAAGGTGGTGCGAAAAATTGCGGCCACCAATGAGTTGTATCACTGGATGCATGGTTCGATAGATACGCGTGAGAAGTTTGTCGCCAAACGCTACGAGTTGGCGCAGCACGTGTGGGGTGGTATGAAGCGTACCGATTCACGCGAGTGTCGCAATTGCCACGATTTCGAGTCCATGAAAGTGCCGCGAGGTGTGCCGGTGGAAGAAGACCGTCACTGGCGCGCCAATATGGAAGGCAAGACCTGCATCGATTGCCACAAGGGGATTGCACACCAGCTCCCTGAGGAATTTCTGGAAATCGAACACGTGCGTCTCGAAGAGGAAAAGGTCCCCTGTTACCAGTGTCATGCCGACATGCAACGGCCGCCGGATGACGACTGGGATGCCGCCATTCTCACATCTCGGGCGTGATTCTATAAAGGCTATCGTTGTTTATCTGCGATCCCACGAGAAATTGCCTAACCACGCCGCCAAAGTGGATGCGCAGCCCGACGCCCACGGTGCTCCCAGGCTCGGCGAGCAGTGGTATGACAACATCTGCTCTACCTGCCACGGTATGGCCGGCGACGGGTATGCAGCCGGTGGTACCGGTACTGCGATTGGCAAGCCTGGTTTTCTGCACAAGGTGTCTGACGGTTTTATTCGCACAACTGTCAAGAACGGTCGTTCCAATACCCGCATGCGCGGGTTTCAGGGTCCCGCCGGTCTGGCAAATCTTTCCAGTCAGGAAATCGACGATATCATCGTCTACCTGCGCACCCTGTCGAAATAGCAAGGAGTCAACAGCATGAAACGTTTCAAGATAACACGAAGAAACTTCATAAAGGGAAGCACCTTCATTACCGGTTCGGCCACCGGACGACAGTGTGTTCCGCAACCCGCTGGGTACCGACATGGCACCGCTCAGCGTAATGGAAAAGCATGCACGTCACTTCGAGATGCTGATCTCGCAGGACACGCTGTTTGCCGTGCAGGCCGGACTGATGGTGTTCGGATTCTGGATCGCCGTACAGATAGTGCGCCACCGCGGACGTACATTACTGGTGGCCGGGAGCCATCGCGGTGGCTGGCGACTGGCGCCGATGCTCGGCTTTGTGGTGCTGATAACCGGGTTTCACCTGTGGCTGTTGTCGCAACCTATGATCATGAGGATGTAATGGATACTACGCGACGCGGATTCTTTCGCCAGGTGGCGAGCAGGGCCGGCGAGAAGCTGGTACAGGAGGCGGACAGCCAGGTAGCACGCTGCGCCGCGCACTGGATACGTCCGCCGTATGCGCTGGTGGAGCTGGAGTTTCTGCTTGCCTGTACGCGTTGCAATGCCTGTATTGAAGCCTGCCCACCGCAGACGATCTTTCCGCTGCCGGCCCGACTGGGCGTACAGTTCACCGGCACGCCGACGCTGGATCTCATCAACAAGAGTTGTCGAGCCCTCGCTTGATCTTTGAATCCACTGTGAATCCAAATCTCTGCGCGATCATCTCGCCCCGCGGTGAGAAGTGCGGGCTGGCGACGTAACCTCAAAGACTCAGTTCTCTTCCCGTTGAAGCAGCATTTTTAACGAACTCACAATCCGGTCTGCTGCCTGCTTGTCCAGTTTTACCGGATTGAATTTGAATCGTGTGAATGCACGCGTACTTTCCAGCAGGCTATCGAGCCTGCAGAGTTTCAGGGTCTCGCTATCATTGACTACAAGCATTGTCCCGCACTCAAACTGGCCCGCAGGCACGATGATCGAAGAATGTTGGTCGGCGTCGACCAGGAAAGCCCGAACATAGTCATTGTAGATTGCCTGATCATCAAGCGCGCGAACCGCCAGTGGTGTAGGCGCCCCCTGGATACGGTGCACGCCTATATGTAATTTTAAATCAGGGTCTGCGTGAATCCAGCAAACGATATTAATAACGGGGTCGCCGCTTTCCCCGCTCCCTTGAGGAAACAATGCCAGCAATTCACCGACACGCAGCTGTACCGTTGAGTCCGGCATCGTTTCCAGTCCTTCGCCTCCGCTGCTGGTATTGACCAGCCTGAATTCGTATAGGGTCTTAAGCATCCTTTCTTCCATACTTTTCTCGATCTCTGTTTCCTGGCATTTGGCCGTCGGATATGATTTTTTCCAGATATCATTCTCTTTATTTTCTACATCAAAGCTATAGGCTCGCGGTTTGATAACGCCGGTTTCCAGCTTTGCTTCGGTATCCGGGTCCAGCCAGGGTGTGGATTCGGGAGAAACCAGACTGAGCGTCCGGGGTTGTTGAAAATTATCGCCATGAAGATGGACTTCTGTTTTTTCCGGTGCAAAGGGCAGATAGCCGCTAAAGAAATAGTGACAACTGGACAAGCTGACTATGGCTTTTACAGTAGTACCGCGCTCCGCCTTTCTAGGCTCCTTTCGATCTGCTCGCTTCTTCCAGGTATGCCGCAGGCGCAACAGCAGATCCCGTTCGGCGTGCAGTGTCAGCGAACGGCGAAACTCAAGTGCCAGGCTCTTCGTCCGGTTATCGATTATACCGATCACCTCTTTAAGATTGAGCAGGCGCGGGTCTTCAGGAGGCGCCGACATGCCCTCAACGCCAAACCCGGGCGGCTCGCACCCTGCCAGGTCGCAGAAATAGCGGTCAACTATCAGATCGCTCAAAGGTCCGGGCGGTAATTCCTGCGGATGCTCAAAACGAACTGCTAATCCCCACTTTCTGAGCTTCTCATAGGTCTGATAGATTTCGCCCTGCAGCAGGTGGCCTGGATCGGCAATGGCGAGCAACAGCGCTCTCGCATACGCCCCGCTGATGGATAGATCGGATAAATGTTCTATAACATCTGTGGCGAGCTGTTTTTTTTCTGCATAAGCGTACAGATGATGAAGGTCGTGCCAAATAAACGAAGGCGCCTCTTGATAAACGGCATAGGCCTGCAGTGCTTGCTGCGTTAAATAGTCGATACATCGCATAATCGAATTACGCAGCCGCGCTTGCTGTGACTCATCATTGTTCTGCTTTAACAGATCAAGAATCAGCCGTTTGTATGCCGAAGTTGCGTGAACCAGCAAGGTCTGCAGTTCAAAATAGAGAGAATGACGCTGTGCCGATAGCGGAAAGGCGAAATGGTGTGCCTGTTCCTGATAGCCGGAAATGATATCGTGTATTTCAGGATCGATCAGCTTAAGCAGTGCCAGCTGGACATCCACTGAAAGCTCTGCCCGATTTGCATCCGCCAGCAGCGCGGACAGCCCGTCCATTCGCCGGGCCGTATCAAAGGGCGGCAACGCATCTATACGCTGTTTTACCAGCCCGGGCTGCAGTTGCCCGGCCTCGCTTAAGCCAGACCTGCAGGGATCTGTATGTAGTTCCAATTCAGCCATGACATATTGGAGTCTCTGTGACTACTGCATCAGGGGCTATCGGCCAGCCACGCGTAATACTTGACGACTCCGCCTTGTCCAGAACGGCCTGGGAATACATAAGTCAGACACTAACTCATGGTTTCCAGCTCGGGGTACCAGGTCACCGCACCGTCGCCCTTGCGTTTGGCTGCATACATGGCGATATCCGCACAATGGAGTATGCGTTCGTAACTGTCGCCGTGCTCCGGATAGAGCGCGATGCCGATGCTGGCGCCCAGTTTGAACTGGTGATCTTTCACATTGAAATCCTCCTGCAATCGTTCCGATACCAGTCGGGCAATAGCTTCCGCACTGCCACCACTGGTCGCCGGCAGCAACAGCGCGAATTCGTCGCCACCCAGGCGCGCCGCCGTATCGGTTTCGCGTACGCAGCTATGTATGCGCTCCGCAGCCAGCCTGAGTACCGCATCGCCGGTCAGGTGGCCAAGTGTATCGTTGACCTCCTTGAAACGGTCCAGATCGATCAACAAAAATGCCATACTGTGGTCTTCTCCGCGCGCCCCTTTCAAGGCAGCATCCACGCGTTTATGCAACAGGACGCGATTGGGCAGGCCGGTCAGATGATCGTGCTGGGCCAGGTGTTGCATTTCGTTATTTTTTTGCACCAGTTCGTTGCGCATGTGGTCCAGCGATTTGGCAAGGTTTTTAATTTCGGAAATATTGGTTCTGACTTGCAGCCTCGCATCATAGTCGCCCTGCGCTATTTTTCTCGAGGCCTCGCTCAACTGGTGCATCGGATTGGCGAACTGGCGCCCGAGTAACATGGTGATGAAAAATATCACGGCAATAAAACCCAGCATCAGGTAATGACCGCTTCTGTAAGTCTGCCTGGTCTGCATGCGGGTCGGTGTCTCGTCATAGCCAAGCTGAAGTTCGCCGATTCGCTCGCTCGAGGCGTCGAACAGGGGCACAGCGATCTGGTAAAACCTGTCTTCGGCTTGCCCGAAAAAGAAATCTTCTTCAAAAGACGGCGCCTGACGCACCTGCCGGCCCGCGATTATAAGATAGCCCTTACTGTCCACGATGCGGGAGAATGCGATATGTCCGCTGAGCAGCGCCTCTTCAAGTTCGTTCCCCAGCCTTTCGAAGCCGCTGCCCCACTGGCTGATGGAGGCCAGTTGATAGGCATCGTTGCGCACATGGTCGATAAACTGGCTCTCGTAATTCTTCTTCACCAGGTACAGTACGCCACCAAACAGCAAAGGCACCATGACCAGGAAAAGAAACAGCGCGGCAATGGCAATTCGGCCGGCGAGTGTCGAGAAAAATTTCTTCATCGTGGCCGACCTTTCCAGAGTACCTGGATAACGTGAAGGGCCGGGTCTTTATTGGCATCCCTTTCCCACATGACACTTACACCGCCGGGAACTGATTTCAGCGCATGAACAAGATCATCTTGCACCTTAAAGTCGGGCGGATGCATCTGGCCGGTACGAAATGTCCGTGATACCAGCTGTCGTTTATAGCGGGGTTCCGACATATAAACGACTTTTTGCAGGAATATTTCGTTCAGTAGAGGGTCGCTGGTATTGCGTAGTGCCCTGATATTTTCGCCATTCACCAATACAGGAATACCCAGAAAAGCCCGCCGCAGCTGATTAGGCGTCAACTGGCCATCGCCGAGATCAGCAACACTGACCAGAACCAGTGTGCCCTCGTGCGGTTCATCGGCAGGCAGTGACATCCCGATCAGCATCAGGAGTAATCCGGTAAAAAAGAGGCCGCGCCTGATCATGGGAATGCGGCGCTCCAACTCAGGAACGTTTGACCGAATGTCTTGCTGTGCGCATGATTCCGGGAATACTCCAGTTTCAACGCTTGCCTGGGAGTGAAGTCCCAGCGCATCCCCAGCACCTGACGTTTGGGGACAAAATCGGTCATTAACTCGATGTAAGGATCGTTATTGTCACCATAGCTGTGTTCGAGTCTGGCATAGGGCGTCCAAACCTCGAGTGCCAGGTAGTCCGCCTGTACGTAGCCACTGGCAAAATCTCCGTCATCCTTTACTGCGCCGTCGCTTAGCTCATCTTTAACCAGGTACAAGGCTCCTGTGAATGTCAGATCCGCAAGCTGCCAGCTGGAAAACACGCCAGCGATTGTCAATTTCAATGTATCGTAGATAGCTTTTGTGACAGGTATTTTTACGTAGCTGGCGAACAGTCCAAACTGGTTGTCGGAAGCACTGTCCGGGCGGTAGGCAAAGCGGCCGGTAATATTGAGCTTGTGCTTGCCGTCGCCTACATTGGACAGGCCGGCAAAATGCAGTTCGGCATTGTTTCCGGCGCGCAGTTCGGGACCTGTCCCGGCCAGCAACGAGTAATCGAATGCGTGATTTCCACTGGTGTACGTGGTGTCAAGCAGGACGCCAATTATATGGTTTGGAAACAAGCCCCCGTCGTCTTCAAAGCGGGCGACTTCCGGGCGGCTGATCGAAGCTTGCAGGTAATTGCCGTGGTGGTACTGGGAAATCCAGTATCCCAGCGGATTGTGTACCCGGCCGGCCCAGACGACCGTCCCGGGCGAGAAGGCGTAACCCAGCTTCAGGCGTTCAACATCAAATTCGTCGTCAGATACGAACACCTCGCCCAGTAGCCGCAGACGGCCCCGGCGGGCGGTGCCGAAGAAGTCCAGAGAGGGTGTCAGCTCGGCGTCATCCAGCGAATTATCCTGTTCATGCTCGAACAGGAGTTCCGGAAACAGGAGTAATTCCCCTTCGGCCAGCGCTGGTAGGGGAAAGAGCATTCCGGCGAGTAGAGCCAGCAAGGTCTGAATAGGGCGGCTACGCTGCATATCCTTATCATAGCTGCCTTTTTTAACGGGAACACAGCTTGTTCCGGCAGGAAAGAGCTTTAGTAAGCCTGTTTTTTAAGGTTATCCCGGGAACTGCCGATACATGTTGGTTGAAACAGGCTTTTGCGTAACCAGTAGTTATCAAAAGCCGGCTGAATATCGGCCAAACAATAATTTAGGGAAAAATGATTGTCTGTGTCAGATAGAAGGGGGCGCAGTATGCGAGCGGGGCCATACCTCTTTGGGAAAGCCCGGACCTGTAGTTTTGTTCGAGATTTCTCATGGAACCTGGAAAAATTTGTCACACTGCCAACCTGGCGTGCTGGTACCCTCTGTGCCGCCTGTCTTTCACTGTTTGTCGTCGGCTGTGGCGGTGGCGGTAGCGGTAGCGGCAGCGATACGCAAAGTACATCATCACCCGCCGGTTATTCACCCGCCGGTTATTCATTTGTTTATGCCCAGAAAGGGCCGTTTCAGGCCGGCAGTGAGGTAGTTCTATACGAACTCGATGCAAGCGGTCAGCGAACCGGGCGCACAACTATCACCACCACAGCCGAAATCGGACAGTTTGCTGCAGGGGCCACCTGGTCCGGAGCAACAGAGGCCGAAGTTACCGGCCACTACTTCGATGAATCGAACGGTATCCTCAGCGCGCAGCCAGTCACGTTGACAGGATGGATCAATTTGCCATCCACAAAAATTCAATACATAAACCTGTTTACCCATTTTTCGTTGGCGCGCACCCGTAACCTGGTGAGTGCCGGTCAGCCTGTAAGCATCGCACGCATCACGGCATTCAACGAAATACGTACACTTTTCGATCTTAAAACGGAAAATCCGGAAGCGCTTGCCTATCTTGATATTACCGATGGTACGGGGCCATGGTCGGTTGATAATGCAAACCTGATGCTGTTTTGTACCGCTCTTATGACGGCCGGACTCCAGCAGAGTGATATCGACGATATGCGTGATGACATTGCGGATGACGGCATCATCAATGGCATTGCCATGCCATCCTGGATACGAACGGCGGTATATGCAGGTGTCGTCGATCTTGAGGCAGCAAAAAAACACCTGGAGACATTGCCCGGGGTCGTTGAAGCACCCGGTTTTATCACGCTGGGTTCCACCTTTCCCTCCTGGGTAGACCTGACGGACGACTCCGATGGTGATGGTCTTTCGGACCGGACCGAGGTGCTGGCAGAAGGATCAGACCCGTTATCACCTGACACCGATTCTGACGGTATGCCTGACGGCTGGGAAGTTAGCTTCGGTTTTGATCCGCTTACCGATGACGCATCAGGTGATCCAGACGGCGACAGTCTGACTAATGTTCAGGAATACCTTAGTCAGACCAACCCCAACGCCAGCGATACCGACGGTGATTCGTATACCGATGGTGACGAATTGAACAATGGCGGCGACCCGAACGACAAACTGAGTCTGCCTCTGGCGATCACGTCATCCCCCGATCCCGGTGGCGAAACCGGATTTAACTACTTCTATGCAGTACAGGCCACATGGGCCGGCGCAACTTTCTCACTGGACAGTGCGCCGCCCGGCATGAGCATAGATGCTACAGGCGGCGTAATCAGCTGGACACCGGCACTGGCACAGCTCGGTGGCTTCAACATTTCGGTGCGGGTGACATCCGGTTTGTATAGCACCGTCCAGCCCTATGCGCTTGCTACAGTGCCTGGAAATACGGGTGACATCAGTGAAGACGGCAAGATCAACGGCAAGGACATCCTGCTGGGTGAACGCATCGTTTTAGGATTGATGGCGCCTTCGGCACGGCAAGCGATCCGGGCTGATGTTTCCGCAGATGGCAGCATTCAGGGCAATGACATCGTCATGATCCAGCGTATAGCGCTGGGACTGTAAGAGGTGGATATGAACACACTAACCCGATTATTACACGCTATGGCACTTCTTATGATTTACCTGCTTTTCTCAGGTTGTGCCGGCATGCAGGCGATGTCAAATTATGCGCGCAGTGGCGATACAGTTATGATTTCACTGGGCGGTACCGACAGCAATGCCCTGGTTTCCGTTATCCGCAAAGAAAACGTTAACATAAGCATTACAGATTCGCTGGGTAACAGCTATCCGGTCAAGGTACGCAACCTGTTCCGGGTAAATGGAGATCCTACCAGCGGTTACGCTTTTCGTTCTCCCACGACGACCCTGGCTTACGACAACTTTGTCGATCCGCACCAGGGGCTGTGGCTCGCCGTCATCGACCTGGTGGATCCGGGAACCGGTATCCCTGTCCCCCTGGCTGTGGGTAGTGCAACGTTAACCGTCAGTTCTGCTGAAATACAGAACTGGTATGACCCTACGGGTTACGGATGGCCCTGGACAAACGGTGATCTGAGCAGCGTGGCCATAGAGATTCTCGCAGGAACCGGGGCGCCTAATCCGATGAACTACCTGGGGCCCACTTCGAGTGCACCGCTGGACAGCCTGGAGCCCAATCCCCAGGTGGAAGTTACTGCGAGCGGAAGTTCCGGCAGTGATATCGGTGGCGGCCTGTTCGTGTTCAGTTTCCAGAACACCGACTTCGGTGGAATGTTAGGCAGCCCGCGTGCTGTAGTGACCGTCCCGGACCCGAATATTCAGATCATGAGTAATCGTGTGGACCAGGGAGACGGTACGTCGAAACTGAGCGTGGTTATCGAAAATCCTCATGGGTTTAAAACCGGTAACGACAAGGCAGGTCTGGTCGCCGGCCAAAGCCTGCGTCGAAGTCTTCGATTCAGCCTGGTATGGTCTTTGGGCAACACCACGGTGAACGACGCTAACTGGCAAAGCCTGTTGCAACTTGACAATGGTAGTTACTTTGATCTTGGCGGCAATGATATACCAACGTTGACGGCGAGTATGACCAAAACCCGTTAATGTGGTAGCCGGCAAGGGGCCGTTTTGACCCTACAAAACTTTCTCGATCATGCGGATAATATCCTCGGTATTGACCGGTTTGGCGAGAAAATGGTTGCCGCCTATCTTGTTACCGCCGTCCGCCGTCTCGTCGCGGGTAACAATGGCGGTCAGGAACACGCGCTTGATGTCTTTCAGTTCGGCGTCTTCCTCAAGCTGTTCGGCGATCCGGTCGCCCTGCATATCCGGCATCATCACGTCGAGAAAGATAATGTCCGGCCTGAATTCGCGCGCCGCCTTAACAGCGCGGTGCCCCTCGTTCTCTGTCCAGACCTCGTAGTCGCCGGTCTTTTCCAGATTCAGCTTGATCATGCGCGTGATGCTCGCCTCATCATCCACTACCAGCACTTTCGTCTTTTGTGTCGACATCTAGTACTCCTTGTTATCAAACATAATCATCACCGAAAGCCCTTTGGGCACCCGATTTTTCACTTCGATGGCACCCCGATGCAGGCCCACTATATTCCTGATGACAGAAAGACCCAGCCCGGTGCCTTCACCGACAGGCTTGGTCGTATAAAAGGGGTCGAACATCTTTTCCAGCGCGCCCACCGGCACGCCGGGGCCGGTATCGCACACCTCGGCTACGATCACGGGCTGGCCTGATTCGAAGCGTATCCCAGGAGCAGCCTGCATGCCATGCTCTTCTTTCACCATGCTCTGATAGGTCGACACAGTGATAGTTCCGTATTTTTTCATGGCCTGGATGGCGTTCATAAACAGGTTCACGAAAACCTGCTGCATGCGATTTGCATCACAGCTCATCATAGGCAGATTAGAATCCAGCGACCTGACAACGTCGATGTTGCGCTGCACCAGCTCGTGCCGCACCAGGTGTAGTGAGTTCTCGATGATTTCGTTGATGCAGGCTTCCTGACGGCTCAGCGCACCCTCCCTGGAAAAATCCAGAAGGCCGTTGGTGACAGTGTCGGCGCGCTGCACCGCTGCTCCCATATCTTTCAGTACATCTCCGAGTACCGGGTCGCTGTGTATTTCTCCAGCGATGTAGTCCATGCCCAGGCGTATGACCGCCAGCGGGTTTTTCACTTCGTGTGCCACGCCGGCTGCCAGTTCGCCGACGGACTCCATCTTGGCGGCGTGAATGAGCTGCAATTGCGTCTGCTTGAGTTCATGGTGTGAATTTACCAGGTCCGCATGCGTATCCCGTAGTTCCTGTTCGGCTTCGTGGCGTCGCCGCAGCTCCAGGTTTAGTGACTCCGTACGCTGTGCCACTTGCCGCTTTAGCATGCGGTTCCACAACAGGATCGAAACCAGGACCAGTAATATGGCCGCAGCGACGGCCAGCATGGCGACCCAGAAGCTGCGGCTGTACAGCAGCGAGGGTTCCTTCAGGTGTATCCATTGCCTCGCCAGGCGCTGCCGTTCGCTACCGGTGATGCTGCCAAGCGCCTTTTCCATGATGGCCAGTAGCTGTGGCCGGTCACGGCGTACGCCCACCGCCAGAGACAGGGTCGTCCCCGTTTTGCCGACGATGCGAATATCCGTCATGCCCTCGCGGTGAATGTAATAGGAGGCCGTTGCCATGTCGGTCACCAGCGCGTCGACCCGACCTTCAGAGATCAGTTCCAGCGCCGTGGTCACATCCTGTACCGGTACCAGCTCGATGTCGTCCGGCGCTGTGCCGGCATCGAAGTGCAGTGCGCCATCGGCTACTGCCACCCGCCGGCCCTGCAGCGCGCGCAGGTTGCGATATTCCGACTTGGCTACGATCACGCCGGGGATATTGATATGTGGCTGGGTCAGTCGCACCGCCCGTGCCAGCGGCGAATCGGCTGTGACGGCGGCAACGAGGTCAATGTCGCCCGATACGATGGCCTGCAGGCGAGCTGTCTCGTCAGCTAGTCTGACGATGCGAAAATGGACGCCGAGGCGTTGCTCCAGCAGCGCGATGTAGTCTGCCGCCACGCCGCGGTAGCTGTCTTTGTCGTCGAAAAATTCGTAGGGTGCAAAATCCGCTGCGGGCGCCAGAACCAGTTCCGGGTGTTCCTCCAGCCATGCGGTTTCTGTCTGCGTCAGATGCAGGCTTGGGTCCGGCGTCGCGATGGCGGCACCGGGCAGCGACAGCAGTAACAGTAAAATATATGCAGATACGATTCGCACCCTGTATCCAGGCCTCAGCGGCTGGCGGTGCCGCCTGCCGGCACCTTTTCCACCGCCCACAGTCTGTATCGGCCGGTAACGCATTGGACTGATCGTTGCGGCATTTCATTTTCATGGTCAATAACTACAGTATTTACAGTCAGTTAGAATAATTCGTCGGCCATAAAGCAAACAATAAGGTGGTTTTATGCTGGAGTAAATTTAACTGACTGGATTTCCCCATGTACATCATTAAGGTAACAACCCCTGTCGGCAAGCCGGCATGGCGCGATTGCGTGCGAATAACATTAATATAGTTGCCGGAATGGTAAGGAGTCTCATGTCCAGTTTAGTGAAGCCCCATGGTGGTGGAGATCTGAAGCCGCTGTTGCTCGAAGGCGATGCGCTCGCCGCGGAAAAGGAGCGTGCCGCTTCCCTTCCGAAGGTTAATATCTCATCCCGTGAAGCCGGTGACATCATTATGATGGGCATTGGTGGCTTTACCCCGCTCGATGGTTTTATGACCAAAGCCGACTGGCAGGGCGTATGCGATGGTATGAAGATGGCCAGTGGCCTGTTCTGGCCGATTCCGGTAACGCTATCCACCGGGTCTTCCACCGCAGATTCAATCAGTGAAGGTGATGATGTTGCGCTGTACGATGCCGAGCGCGACGAAATTCTCGCCACCATGACGGTCACTGACAAGTACAGTATCGACAAAAAGCACGAGTGCATGATGGTCTACAAGACCACCGATGTAGAGCACCCGGGCGTGAAGATGGTCATGGACCAGGCCGATGTTAATCTGGCCGGTCCGATCAAGGTGCTGTCGCAGGGCGGTTTCCCGGAAGCCTACGGCGACCAGTTCATGACCCCCGCACAAACCCGCGCTGAATTCAAAAAACGCGGCTGGAAAACCATTGCCGCCTTCCAGACCCGCAACCCGATGCACCGTTCCCACGAATACCTGGCCAAGATCGCCATCGAAACCCTCGACGGTGTTCTCATCCATTCGCTGCTCGGCAAGCTGAAGCCCGGCGACATCCCGGCTGATGTGCGCAGTAACGCCATCGGCACGCTGATTGAAAAATACTTCTCCAACAACACCGTGATCCAGGCCGGTTACCCGCTGGATATGCGCTACGCTGGTCCGCGCGAAGCGCTTTTGCACGCGCTGTTCCGCCAGAACTACGGCTGCTCACATCAGATCGTCGGTCGTGACCATGCCGGTGTTGGCGATTACTACGGTCCGTTCGATGCCCACCACATTTTCGACGAGATCGATGCCGACGCGCTGGAGACCAAGCCGCTGAAGATCGACTGGACCTTCTGGTGCAACAAGTGCGACGGCATGGCTTCCATGAAGACCTGCCCGCACGAAGGTTCGGATCGTATCCTGCTGTCCGGTACCAAGCTGCGCAAGGCGCTGTCGGAAGGTGAAGACGTGTCTGACAAGTTCTCACGCCCCGAGGTGCTGACCATTCTGCGCGCCTACTATGCGGGTCTGAAGGACGATGAAAAAGTTGAGATTAAAATGTCTGGCCATTCAGCCAGGTAAGTAAAGCTCTAGAGACCGTTGTCGGCCTGGCCTGCAACGGATGAACTATCACTGAAGTAAAGTAAAACGGAGAGAAACCATGCCAACATTTGTACGTACTGATAAGTGCGATGGCTGCAAAGGTCAGGATAAAACCGCCTGCATGTACATCTGCCCCCACGATCTGATGATGCTCGACAAAGACGGTTCTGAAACCGGCCACGCCATGAAGGCGTACAACCAGGAGCCCGAGCAGTGCTGGGAGTGTTACTCCTGCGTGAAGATCTGCCCGCAGCAGGCTATCGAAGTGCGTCACTATGCTGACATCGTACCGCTGGGCGGTACCGTGCAGCCACTGCGTGGTACTGACTCCATCATGTGGACCATCAAGTTCCGCAACGGCACCATGAAGCGTTTCAAATTCCCGATCCGCACCACGCCTGAAGGTTCCATCGATCCTTATGCCGGCAAACCGGCTGCGGACATGGCCAAGATTGAAGACATCGGTTTCTTCAACCAGGAAAATGGCTTCCGCGCAGGCGATCGCAGCGAACTGATCAATCTGTAGGCATTCAGATAGCAGGAGATCCTGATTAGGGCATGACGGCTGATCAGAGCTTCCGCAGATTTAAATACTAGATTAAAGAACCTGGAGGTATATGAAAATGGCAGGAGAATTCGGAAATCCTGAAGTCGTCGAAGAAGAAGTTGATATTCTTCTTATCGGCGGTGGTATGGCTTGCTGCGGCGCCGCATTTGAAATTATGCGTTGGGCCGACGGCACTGACCTGAACATCAAACTGGTCGACAAGGCCGCCATGGACCGTTCCGGTGCCGTGGCACAGGGTCTGTCCGCGATCAACACCTACATCGGTACCGAACAGGATCCGGCTGACTATGCGCGCATGGTCTCCAACGATCTGATGGGTATCACCCGCGACGATCTGGCCTACGATCTGGGTCGTCACGTTGACGAATCGGTTCACCTGTTCGAAGAATGGGGCCTGCCGATCTGGAAGCTGGACGAAAATGGCGAACGCCATGACGGTTCCAAGGGCATGACTCCGCTGAAGGACGGCGGCAAGCCCGTACGTTCCGGCAAGTGGCAGATCATGATCAACGGCGAATCCTACAAGTGGATCGTTGCTGAAGCGGCCAAGAAGGCGCTGGGTATCGATAACATCCAGGAACGTATCTTTATCGTCAAGCTGATCAACGACAAGAACGACAAGAATCGCATTGCCGGTGCTGTCGGTTTCTCCACGCGTGAGCACAAAGTTGTCGTGTACAAGTTCAAGGCTTGCCTGCTGGCTGCCGGTGGTTGTGTGAACCTGTTCCGCCCACGTTCTGTGGGTGAAGGTCAGGGTCGTGCCTGGTACCCGGTCTGGAATGCCGGTTCCACCTATGCGATGGCTGCTGAAGCCGGCGCAGAAATGACGCTGATGGAAAACCGCTTCGTACCGA
>ENA-ORDP01001003-ORDP01001003.1-marine-sediment-metagenome-genome-assembly--contig:-NODE-1003-length-16551-cov-5.497454_pt1 | contig 16551 bp, 14 predicted proteins | sample MGYA00248627_ERZ508539 | MGnify/ENA primary metagenome ERZ508539 (study PRJEB26208, sample SAMN05571518) | marine sediment metagenome | biome: deep sea; feature: Hydrothermal vent; material... | reverse complement strand
TTACCATTTGTTGATTTTATTCGTCACTTTCTTTTTTATCGTCAGGTATGATTTTACGGCGCCTTTTTCTAAGTTTGGTGAGACGAGCCTGAGGATTTCTTTTCCGAGAATACGATATTGACCGCCGACTTTGTTTGCGCGAAGTAATCCTTTTTTGAGCATACGTTTAATGGTGCTACTGCTTATCTTTAGCAATTCCTGTGTTTCGCCTGTGGTGTATATTGCGTTTTCTTTGATCTCTTCACTCATGTTTGCAATTATACAGAAGTGTCAAGCGGTGTCAAGTGGTGCCATGGTGAGGACGCCCAAGACCGGCGCGCCTTCGGCGCGCCGGTCTTGGGGCTGAGCGCTCCTATTTTATTCCTCGGGCGGAGCATGGTATAGTATTTTATTATGAAAGCACTGGAGCATCCCGCAAAATCACTTGCACGTTGGACAGTCATCGGAGCGCTTTTTCTTTTGCCATTCACTGTATTGTTGGTATCAAACAGTTTATTTTTTCCATTTATCACCGGCAAGGGGTTTTTCTTTCGTATAGTAGTTGAGATAGCGTTTGGCGCATGGCTCATATTGGCGGCGATAGATAAAAAATATCGCCCCAAATGGACATGGATTTCCGTTTTGCTTGTGGCATTCGTTGTGTGGATGCTCATCGCGGATTTGTTCGCTGTCAATCCGCAAAAAGCATTTTGGAGCAATTTTGAACGCATGGAGGGTTGGATTACGCTCATTCATCTGCTTGCATTCTTCATTGTATCAAGCACGGTGCTCACCATAGAAAAGAAATGGCGCGCGTGGTGGTATACATCTCTCATTGCGGCAATGTTTGTTGGTATATATGGCATTATGCAACTTACCGGTCATGCGCAAATAACGCAGGGCGGTGTGCGCCTTGATGCGTCGCTTGGGAATGCTGCGTACCTTGCCGTGTATATGCTCTTTAACGCGTTTATTGCCGGGTGGCTTGCGTTTACCACTAAACACAAGTGGCTTCGGTATGTTCTTTTTGCATCGGCAATATTTTTCGCGTTTATTTTATTTTCTACCGCAACGCGAGGAACTATTTTAGGACTTGCCGGTGGTATTTTCCTTGCTTCTGTTTTGGCGGCGTTCACGATGGGGAAGCGAGTGCGGGGCATTGCCACCGGTGCAGTCATATTGGTGTTGCTTATCGCCGGTGGGTTTTGGGCGATGAAAGATACCGGAGTAATTCGTCACGATCCGGTGCTATCGCGCATTGCGTCTATTTCTCTTTCACAGGGCGATGTGCGATTTTCCATTTGGCACATTGCGTTTGAGGGTGCGGTCGCACGCCCGATTGTCGGATGGGGTCAAGAAGGTTTTAATTATATTTTTAATACTTATTATAATCCATCGTTATATAAGCAGGAACAATGGTTTGATAGGGCGCACAATGAATTTCTTGATTGGCTCACACAAGGTGGGGTGCCCGCATTCCTTTTATATTTGCTTTTGTTCGGTTCGGTAGTGGTAACGCTATGGCGTGCACCGTTTTCGCGGGCCGAACAAATCGCAATCACCGCGTTGCTTGCGGGATATGCTTTCCATGATCTTTTTGTTTTTGATAATATAATTTCTTATATACTATTCTTCGCGGTTGCCGCGATGGTTGACGGTTACGCGGGCAGGCGCATCGCATTTCTTGAAAAGATACCGGAACTCCCTGAAAGATTTCTCACGATGATTGCGTGGCCTGTTGCAGTGGTGTCTGTTGCGATAATTATTGTTATTGTTGATGTGCCCGGAATTACTACCGCGCGCAATCTAATTGTCGCACTGAACGAAACCGGTTATCCGCAAAGTATATCTGCGTGGAAAAATGTTTCCGCGCATACGGCGTTTGCCGCGCAAGAAGTGCGAGAACAACTTATGATCTCCGCAGTTTCTTCATTAAGAAGCTCGCACATGACCATACCACAGAAAAAAACACTTGCGGTGCTTGCACTTACCCAAATGCGCAAAGAAGTGGCGGAAGTTCCTTTTGATGCGCGCATTCGTCTTGAGCTTGCCGGTGGGTATGCGGCATTTGGTGATGTGAAAGATGCACTGGCACAAATTAAAGTCGCGCGCACTCTTTCACCAAAAAAGGAAACGATAATTATTGAGGAAGGTTATTTCTATTTGCAAGGTGGAAACATAAAAGATGCGGGGAAGGCGTTTGAGGATGCGTATAATCTCGCACCGCAATTTTCACAGCTTGCCATTTATGGCGCCGCGGGGAAAGTGCTTGATGGAAATATGCCCGGTGCGCAAGCTATTTTGAAAAAAGCGTTTAAGACAACGGTGGTGGATAATCCCATCCTTCTTGATATGTACGCGCGCACAAAACAATACGCGCCGATTGTTGCAATACTTAAAAAACGTCTTGCCGGAAAGCATCCGTTAGCGCAAGATGCGTTTCGTTTGGCAAATGTATACGCGCATATGGGGAATCGTTCTGCAGCAATTTCTCTTCTTCACAAGACGATGAATACATCAGCTGCGAAATCTGTTACCGCAGAAGGAAACGCTCTTATAAAAAAGATTCGCTCGGGGAAGTTGCCGAAGATATAGTCTATGGATTACGTTGAGGAAAATGTTCCTCTTGCCCCCTATACAACACTGGGTGTGGGCGGACAAGCGCGTTTCTTTGCGGAAGTGCAATCGCGTGCATATTTATGTGTAGCTCTTCGTAGTGCTGCAGCAAAAGGCGTAAGAGTATGTGTGCTGGGTGGCGGTTCAAATACACTGGTTCCCGACGAGGGTGTGGACGGGTTGGTATTGCGTATAAAGATACCCGGTATGTCATTTCACGATGATGGCACCGGCACCGGCGCGCTGGTGCGCGCCGGTGCCGGTATTTCGTGGAATACTCTTGTGCGCTATGCCACTTCGCGCGGTCTGTGGGGAATAGAAAATCTCTCCGGCATCCCAGGAACGGTTGGTGCCGCACCGGTGCAAAATATCGGCGCGTATGGTACAGAGCTTGCAGATACTTTTGTGAGCGCCGATGTGATAACGTTTCCAAAAATGGAGCATCTGCGGATAAATGCCACACAAGCACAATTCGGTTATCGCGAAAGCATATTTAAAAAAGATTCTTCAATGATAATTACAAGTGTCACCTTGCGACTTTCGCGAGAGCGAATTGTACGTAAGACATATTCTGACTTGGAAAATGCGCGCGAGAGAGGTGTGATGCTTGATACGTCACTTGACATCGCGCGCGCCTTGCAAGATATTCGCTCCAAAAAATTCACCATACGCGCGAATGAAGGAACAGCCGGCTCATTTTTTAAAAACCCCATCATTTCAAAAGAGAGGTACGATGTATTGCAAAAACGTTTTCCGAACATGCCGGGATTTCCAATCGGTACAAACATAAAAATCTCACTCGCATGGATTTTAGATACTGTTTTGCATATGCGTGGGTTTAGAAAAGGAAATATTTACTTGAGTGACCATAACCCACTTGTACTTGTGGTGCGCCAACCTTCAACAGAAAAAGAAGTTGGTGAGTTTGCGGATGATATCGCCCTGCGCACAAAGACGGCAACCGGCATTACCATTGAAAGAGAAGTGCGTTCATGTAAACTCACCACCATGTGAGATTAAAATATTCGTACATCAGATGTTAAAATATTTGAGCGACTGGTTTATGTAAACTTATTTTGTGTAAAAAATAATTTATGGTGTGTATGTTATCGTGCGAAATTTATAAAATAAATTTCGCACGATAAAATGTTATCCACATTTTTATTTTTTATTCTCACAAAAATATTTTTTACGCGCAATAATATAGAAAGAACATCCGTGTGAATATTTTTTTACGCGAATGGGTCGAATGATTATTTATTTTCTTTCTGTATATACATATGGCAACAAAAAAGAAGTCAACACGCAAAGTTGCAACTAAGCGCAAGACAACAACTAAGCGCAAGCCGGCAGCCAAGAAAACGACAAAGCGCAAGGTTACGACAAAAAAGCGAAAGCCGGTAGCAAAGAAAACGACAAAGCGTCGCACGACAAAGCGTAAATAAGTGCAGATGTGCTCGGTTTTATTACGCGTACATACAAAGACCTCCACAAATGGAGGTTTTTGCGTTATAGTGGAGTGAATGAGTATTCTAGACCGTATTTTTACAAAGAACCAAACAGGAGCTTTTTTGCGAGCAACAAAGCCGGTTATAGATATGGCTTCCGCGTTTGAGCCGGATTTTAAGCTACTTTCTCGTGAAGAGCTCATTGCACGACTAAAAGATATACGCGAACGCACCGAAGGAATACCAACAAAAAAAGCAGACATTGCCGAGGTGTTTGCTCTTGTGCGCGAAGCGGCACGTCGCACATTGGGGGAACCGCATTATGATGTACAACTTATCGGAGGGCTGGTTTTGACCGAAGGTCGCATCGCCGAAATGCGTACCGGAGAAGGAAAAACTCTCGCGGCGGTTTTGGCAGCGGTGGTGCACGCCCTTGCCGGCAAGGGCGTGCACATTATAACGGTAAATGATTATCTCGCGCGACGTGACAGTGCATGGATGGGGCAAGTATATGAATACTTGGGTCTTTCTGTTGGGGTGGTTACTTCTTCCGGTTCATATGTGTATGATCCCGCGCACGTTACATTGGAAGAAGACAAGGAACGCGATGAAACCGGTTCATTTCGTGTGCTGTACGATTTTCTTCGTCCGTCATCAAAAAAAGAATCGTATGCTGCAGACATTACGTTCGCCACAAACAATGAATTGGGCTTTGATTATCTGCGCGACAACACCGCATACGAAAGTTCACAAGTCGCACAACGCGGACACTACTATGCCATCGTGGACGAAATAGATTCAATCCTTATTGATGAAGCACGCACCCCGCTTATTATTTCCGGTCCCGCAGAAGATGCACAAGAATTGTATAAACGCTTTGCGAGCATTGTCAGTTCATTTGTTCCGGAAAAAGATTATACGGTTGATGAAAAACTGAAAGCAATTCAAATAACCGATGAGGGAATGGCAAAGGCAGAGAAAGCGCTCGGCATAGAAAATTTATATACCGAAGGAGGAGCTAAGTATGCGCATCATCTTGAAACCGCAATCAGAGCGAAGGCGCTTTTTTCTAAAAATAAAGAATATGTGGTAAAAGATGATGAAGTGGTCATTGTGGATGAGTTTACGGGACGTTTGCAACCCGGGCGCAGGTGGTCTGAAGGGTTGCATCAGGCAATGGAAGCGAAAGAGGGCACGCGCATACAACAAGAAACTCGCACCTATGCCAGCGTCACATTTCAAAATTATTTTCGCATGTATGAGAAACTTTCCGGCATGACCGGTACGGCAATTTCTTCAGATGAGGAATTTTATACCGTATACAAGCTTGAAGTAGTCGCAATTCCAACAAACTTGCCCATAAAACGCAAAGATTTTAATGACAGTATTTTCAGAACCGCAAAAGGGAAATATGCTGCGGTAACAAAGCAAATAAAAGAATGTTATGAAAAAGGGCAACCGGTGCTTGTGGGTACCGTTTCAATTGAAGATAACGAAGTCATGCACAACTATCTGACGCAGGCCGGTGTGCCACACGAAGTGCTCAATGCGAAAAACCATGAGCGTGAGGGTGAGATTATCGCTCAGGCGGGGCGCAAGGCACGCATAACGGTCGCCACAAACATGGCGGGGCGCGGTGTGGATATTAAGTTGGGCGGTTCCCCGGTAGAGGCGACGAGGCGCGACGAGGTTATCGCCACTGGCGGGCTTTTGGTTATCGGTACCGAACGACACGAGGCACGTCGCATTGATGACCAGTTGCGCGGACGTTCCGGTAGACAAGGCGATCCCGGGGAAACACGATTTTATGTTTCTCTTGAAGACAAGCTCATGAGAGTGTTTGCCGCCGATGCCATTAAGCGCGTCATGGGCACCTTGCACATTCGCGAAGATGAACCAATTGAAAGTAGTATGATTACGCATGCTCTTGAAAATGCGCAAAAACGCATTGAAGGATTTAATTTTGATTCACGCAAGCAGATATTGGCATATGACGATGTGCTCAATACACAGCGTTTGGCGGTATATACGCGCAGAAATGCCGCGCTGTTTGGGACGGAAGAAGAAGTGTTGGCGTTGGTGCAATCTTTTGTGGCAAGCGATGAACAGGCAATGGCGGCATTTGAAGCAAAACGAAAAGAATTTGGTGATGAAGTGTTTACGCTCATGTTGCGTAATTTTGTTTTGCAGGTAGTGGATACTTTTTGGCTTGAACAATTGGAAACTATGGAGTATTTGCGAAGAAGTGTTTCGTTGAGGGCATACGGTCAGCGTGATCCGCTTATTGAATATCGCCGCGAAGGGCTCATTCGTTTTAACGTCATGGAAGAAAATATACAGCAGACCATTCGCGAAGCGATGCCACATTTGATGCTTTCCGATGATGCACGTATTCGCGAAGAAGAAGAGCGCACACGCAGTACGTTGGTTGCAGTGTCTGATGAGCAGGGGAGCACCCCACAGCAAGAGCTTAAAAAGGAAGAGGTGCCCTCAAGAAATGAAAAAGTGACAGTCAAAAAAGGAAACGAAACGCAAGAAGTAAAGTATAAAAAAGTAGAGTCTCTTTTGAAAGAGGGCTGGACATTGGTTTCGTAAAATTATTTATCATGGCATTTATTGATTATGTGGTTATACATGCGTCTGCCGGAAGAGGTGGCAATGGCGTGGTACGCTGGTTGCGCCAAAAGAGCAGACCAAAAGGTGGCCCCGCCGGTGGCGATGGTGGAAAGGGTGGCGATGTGCTATTGCGTGGTGTGCGCGATCTCGGCGCATTGCAGAATTTTGCGCATGAGAAAAAATTCAGTGCGGAGCCGGGGCAACCGGGGGGTGAACATAACCGCCACGGCGCCGACGGCGCCGTGAAAGTTCTTTCTGTTCCAATCGGTACCTGTGCAAGGGTACTGGAAACCGGAAAAAAAATTGAAATTATGGAAGAGGGAGAAACCTTTGTGCTTTTTGAAGGAGGGAAAGGGGGCTTGGGAAATAATTATTTCAAAAGCTCCACAAATCAAAACCCGTTTGAATCAACGAAGGGGGTTGCGGGTGAAAAGGGTTCAGTTGCGCTTGAATTAAAAATAATAGCTGATGGAGGTCTTATCGGACTTCCAAACGCGGGAAAATCTTCTTTGCTAAATATACTTACTCATGCCAGAGCGAAGGTTGGTGCATATCCTTTCACTACGTTAGAGCCAAATCTCGGCGCCTTCTGGGGATATGTTCTTGCAGATATTCCCGGGCTCATAGAAGGTGCCGCCACCGGCAAGGGCTTGGGCTCTCGTTTCCTTAAACATACTGAGAGAACCAACATGCTTGTACATCTTATTTCGTTGGAGCAAGAAGATGTGGTGAAGGCATATCACACAGTGCGCGATGAGCTTTCCTCTTTCGGCGAAACGCTAGCTGATAAAAAAGAAATCGTTGTACTTTCAAAAACAGATATCGTTTCCGGTGAGGTGCTTGCGATGCGCAAAAAAGAACTCGCCAATGCTCTTCATTTGTCAAACATATACAGCATCTCAATAAAAGATTCCGCATCGGTAAAAGAATTTTCCGATACGTTGACGTCTCTTTTCCGTGGAAATATTTCCGCACCTGTTTGAGCGCTCGCTGTATGCGAGCAAATATGATAAATTTTCTATATGAGTGATTCTTCTTATATCCCAACCATTGGTCTTGAAATACACGCTGAACTCGCCACAAAAACGAAGATGTTTTGCTCATGTGCAAATGATTCGGAGGCGACTGAGCCGAATAGCAACGTGTGCCCCGTATGTCTTGCGCACCCCGGAACACTTCCAACGGTAAATCGTTTAGCGGTCAAACATGTGCTACGTGTGGGCGTGGCGCTTGGAGCCGACATTGCAACAAAGTACAGTGAGTTTGATAGAAAAAGTTATTTTTATCCGGATATTCCAAAGGGATACCAGATAAGTCAATTTGCCTATCCGTTTGTATCCGGAGGAACACTTTCCGGCGTCGCCATCACCCGTGTTCATTTGGAGGAAGACACGGCGCGCTCCACACACATGCAAAATGAAAGTCTGGTTGATTTTAATCGCGCGGGCGTACCGTTGATGGAATTAGTAACCGAGCCGGTTATACATGACGCGGTAACTGCGGTTACATTTGCACGCGAACTGCAATTACTCCTTCGCACACTGGGTGTTTCAAAAGCAAACTTGGAGAAGGGTGAGATGCGCATAGAGGCAAATATTTCAGTTTCAAAAAACGATACGCTCGGCACAAAAGTGGAGGTAAAAAATCTTAACTCCTTTCGCTCCGTTGAGCGTGCAATAGCATTTGAAATTGACCGGCAAATTACAGCATATGAGAATGGAAAGGAGGTTGTGCAAGAAACGCGAGGCTGGAATGAAGGTACGCAAAAAACATTTCATCAGCGTTTCAAAGAGGGAAGTGCGGACTATCGTTATTTTCCCGAACCGGACATTCCAAAAATGGTTCTTGAAGAGATTGAAGAATTTTTACCCGATGTTCTTAAAAAGGCACTACCGGAACTTCCGTGGGAAAAGCGTAAGCGCTATAAAGATGAGTATGGCTTAAAGCCGGATGACATTGTGTATATGGTTGCAACGAGCGACAGGAGCACTTTTTTTGAGGCTGTAGCAAAAGAACTAAAGCAAGACAAAGCGCTAGTGCAGCTCATGGTAAATTACATGGTATCCGACATGGCGGGGTGGTATGCAAAATCAGATGTGGAAGAATATGTGGAAATTTCTCCAAATGCAGTCGCACAGCTGATGCAGATGGTTGCGCGCAATGAAGTCTCTTCGCGTGGAGCAAAAGATATACTTGAGATTTTACTTAATGAAAAGAGTGACGATCCTCAACGCATCGCTCGCGATAAGTCGCTTTTACAAACACAAGATGAAGATGCACTTGCTCGCATCGTAGACGCCGTACTGAAAGCGCATCCGCAACAAGTTGAAGAATTCAAAAATGGAAAAGAGTCCGTGGTTCAATTTCTTATAGGGCAAAGCATGAAAGAAGCAAAGGGGTCGGGTAATCCGGCGCGTTTCAAAGAGATATTACTTGCGATTTTGCGTACATAAACATCGTACATCTGATGGTTTGGTATATTGAAGTCTAACTTCAATCATAAACGGGATTAGGAGACATTTATTGCTATCAAAGAAAAAAAAGGGGGGGCGTACTGATAAACTCACTATCTGCATGTACATAACTGGTGGGGATAAGGAATTTTCTATGATGGTTTATACACTCACTATACACCTATGTAAGACGAGAGAGAATGTAGTATACTAAAACGCATGGACGAGCTTACTCTTAATGGTGAAAAATACATCTCTTCAAAACGAGCAGCAAAGATAACCGGCTACACGAAAGATTATGTTGGTCAGTTGTGCCGAGAAGGGAAAATCATTGCCCAGTTAGTCGGGCGTAATTGGTATGTATCGGAAGAATCAATGCATAAACACCGTTTTGAATTTGAAGATAAATCATCGCAAGTACCGGCAACACCAAAGCATCTTACACATTCAACAAGTACGGTACATCACACATTGCAGGACTCTGTTCATTATAGTTACGATGATGCAAATATCATACCATTACAAAAAAAAGAGCAGGTAGTAGCGCAAATACCAAAGATAGAAACACCACAAGAGGTTCAGCAAGAAGTACAATCACAAAAAAAATCTGACATGAAATCCGATGTGCTTTCTACAATGCAAAATGCATGGCAGGAGTGGTTTACTACAGCAACACATGCGATAACACGCCAAGATAATTCATATACGGAGCATTATGCTAAAGAGGCGGATGATAGCGTAGACGTGTCGGAAATACAATCGGAAGAGAATGGAGAAGCGGTTCATTTGCAAGATTATGCTGTGCAACCAGTATCAGTACATAAAATGTCCCCCATTCATCTCACACATGAAAACAGAGCAATAAAAGAGAGTATGGATACCGATACCGAGCCCAAAAAGTACTTTAGCCATAAGATAAGCAAGGTTGCGCACATGGTAAACATATTTTCTATGCTTCTCGCACTGGTATTTTTTGTTGTGGCGTTACTGAATATATTTTTAAGTACACATACTACCATAAATCAGTTACATTACATAACTGGGGTGTCTGTATACACGGCTAAATAAAAGAATATCTCGCCTCGTTTATACGAGTATTAGCATTGCATTACATTGTTGACGGATAAAACAAGTATCAATTTGATCATCACACGATATTTGGACATTCTGTCCAAATATCGTGTGATGAAAGTGTTACAAGGCGCGTGAAGTGATGTGGTACAGAGTGTTTAGTTTGTTCATTTCATGTAGTAATTATTTATCCACAATACATAGCACATTTGGACCCTTTCTTATTGTGCGTTTTAGATTTATTATAAAGATAATCATGACACCCACATTTTTTAGAAATAAGTTTATATTTCTTGGCGTATTGTTTGTGATGTTACTGTCATCCGGAGTGCTTATTTCGCGGTTTGGTATAAGTGGCAATTCTCTTTCCGCTTCCGCTGTTGCACAACCGAATGTGCGTGTACAGCATCAAGTTCTTGCAACGACAGATGATCCATTCAGTTCTGCTTATCTTGCTCTTGGCAATACAATCATAGGGGCTACAAATGCATCACTGCGTGGATATGTTATCGGAATACATATGTGGGTGAATACCATGTCACGCATTGAAAACGTGAGCACACACGCAGTTCTTGCGGTCGGTATATCATTTGAGAAAGTGGTTGGAGAAACCGCAGCTGCTGTTCCTGTTATTTATCTTAAGGGTATTTATGCGATTGGAAACGGTATGGCATATCTGAGTATTAAAAATGTCACAGTAAACTCATTGGCAAGCGTAGAATTGAGTAAGCTTTTTACAAAGAAACAGTATTAATACATAGTCTGTTTGGCTACCTCTTTTTTTGTATGCCCGGTGTGTATTGCCACTAACACCTATGACACGGTATGATTAGTATTACTTATGTACTTACACCACAGCATGAAAAATGTGCTATTCTATCGGCAACTTCCTTATTTCTTTTTTATTATTGTTACTATTATTGCCGGTCTTTTATGGATGGGCAATCCGATGAGCGCACATGCGCAGTCTTATGGCGCTGCGATAGCGACGATGCATATTATCTTGAATGGGAACCCGCAACCGGGAGATATTGTTTCTTTTGATAAAAATACAAAAACATTTCATCTTGCACATATTCCCGGTGATAAAAATGCATTTGGCGTAGTAGTTAAAAACCCCGTACTGCTTTTGTCTGATAATGGTCCAGGTTTCCCCATCATTACCTCCGGTGAGGTAATGGTAAATGTAACAACAAAAAACGGGCCAATTAAAGCCGGGGACTATATTTCGCCGTCTTCAGTACCCGGGAAGGGAGTCAAGGCAACTATTTCAGATCCTTACATTATCGGTACCGCGATTAGCTCTTTTCCAAACGCTTCTTCAACTGTGCTACTGCAAACCAATAAAATATACAAAGGATTTGTTCAGATGCTCTTTTATCGTAGAATAAATCCACTTGTGGCAGTGGTACAACAAACTCCCCAGAGTGTTGAAATTGGGAAAAATATAATATTTCACATTGTAAAGTATATACTTGCCGCTCTTGTTGCCGTGGGGACGGTGTATGTTGCATTTAAGGCATCCGGCTCAAGCATGAGAAGCGGGATAATTTCAATTGGTCGCAATCCACTGGCAAAATCATCCATACACTCCATGCTAGTTCTCAACACGATTATGATTATATTGATAAGCGCAGTCGGATTGACCGCGGCGCTTGCATTGGTATTTTTACCTGTGTGACACACCCACAACCCTGCATAACTTCCTGGATTCTTAATTGCACAAATGGTATCTTTTAATTAGTAATAATATTTTGTTATGAATAACACTCATTCACTTATAACAACATTTTTTTCATCACCATTTGTGATGATGCTGTTGGCGGTATTTTTATTTTTAGTTATCGGGTTTTTTGTACTTGTCGCAGTCATTATAAGATTAAGCACTCAGTTACGATACATTACTTATCCGGTTTACGACCGTGTTATTAAAGAGGCGCAAAGCAAAGCAAATGAAATCATTAACGATGCGCAAGTGCAAAGTCGTTCAATTCTTTCTACCGCACAAGAATCAGCGGAGAAAATAATCTCAGAAAGAAAAGAGGAGAATGAAAAATTTCGTGAGGAGTATACAAAACACTTTGATGAAATTATAGCTAATGGAAAAGACATTCTATCCAACCAATCTACCGAGTTATCTGGGCTTTCTCAAAATATGATTAATGAGTTTAAGAAGCATGTGCTTACGACCGAGGTACTCATACAGAAAGAATCCGAGCTGGTTTCAAAAACGCTCTCAGAAGAATCTGATCAGTTAAAGCATACTTTTACAGACATGAGTACAAAAGCTCAGGAAGGACAAAGCGTGCTTATTGAAGAAACAAAAAAACTCGTATCTGAAGAAATTGCCAAGGAAATTTCAATGGCACATGAGGTCATCGCCACATATAAAAAAGAACGTCTCGCGTTGCTTGACCGCGAGGTGGTTGGGCTTATTGAAGAAACTGCGCGTATTGCGCTCAATAAGACATTCTCATTGCGAGAACATCGCGACCAAGTGCTTGTTGCTCTTGATGAGGCGAAGAAAGAGGGTGTTTTTGATAAATGACCATGAATAATTCACCACTTACACAATTAATGCGGTATACCTATGTACGTTCCGATATGGTATATCGCATTAGTTTATTAAACGAGTTTTTTGACTTTGTATTTTTTACCGACCATGATTCTGTCGCAAACAAAGATACCGTTAGACAATTTGCAGGTAACAGAAAAGAGCCGGGGAAAGATATTGATTTTTTGAAATCTTTACCAAAAACATTTATGGAAATATTTACACGTGATTCTTTTCGCACCGTGTTGCGCGATATGTCGGATGGATTACAACAACTTCCAATTCTATCTCTTACGGTGCCGGTTGCATTTCCTCTTGAGCACACCGAAGCGATAGGGAAGTGGGCGAGAGCAACAATCACCCCAGACGTCATGCTTGATATTTCAGTTGATGAGACCGTATATATCGGATGTAGGTTCGTGTGGAAAAATATCATGCATGATTTTTCCATTGAGCATTATTTTGATTTGCACAAAGATGATTTGTATACACTGCTGTCCTCACCAATCCCGATTAGTACACACGTATAAATTTTATGGAAAATACACGCACGCGTGAACATAAAGTAATAGAAGGAGAAACCGGATTTATCATCGGTGCGAAAGGATATCTCCTTGAGCTTGAGGGGCTTCCGTCCGTACACATAAATGATGTCATAATAAATCAAAAAGGAAAACGGGCGCTGGTTACGGCAATAAATGCAAATGGGGTAGAAGCAATTCTTCTTGACGGGGGAGATACGGAGCTGGGCGACCATTTTACTATTCGCACTCGTGGCATACGGTTTTTCTTTGGCGAAGAATTGTTCGGGCGAGTCATTAGCGCTCTTGGCGAACCACTTGATGGTGGTGGTGCTATTCCGCCACCAAACAATACTCTTCATCTTGAAAGTGTAGCGCCCGGCATGAGTGCGCGCGCACTGATGAAAGAACAATTTACCACTGGCATGATTGCCACCGACATTCTTATTCCGCTTGCAAAAGGTCAACGACAAATGATAATAGGGCCTCTTTCAAGTGGAAAAAAGATATTCCTTGAGAGCATACTCGCGCATCAGAAAAAAACGGGAGTCATATGTATTTATGGATTTGTCGGGCGTCCAACCTCTTATGTTGAGGAAGTTGTTGCGCGTATCTTAAGTGAAAGCGGAAACAAAAATACAATTATTTTGGCTGCGTTTTCAGATGACCCGGCGCCGATGATATATCTCATTCCTTCGGTCGCGGTTGAGCTCGCGGAATTTTTCTCTCAGCAGGGATATGATGTTCTTTTAATTCTTGACGATCTTGGAAGTCATGCTAAATATCTTCGTGAGATAGCGCTACTGTCAGGTAGGGTTCCCGGAAGAGAGTCTTATCCGGGTGATATGTTTTTTCAGCAGGCACGCCTTCTTGAAAGGGGTGGTTATTTTAATAAGACTGTCGGAGGTGGAAGTATAACTATTTTAGCGGTTCTTGAGACAAGCATTGAGGATATTTCAAATCTTGTATCAACAAATTTAATTTCTGCAACTGACGGACACCTCTTCTTCTCCCCACTTCTGCGTTCTGAGGGATATTTCCCCGCAATTATATCCGATCAATCGGTTACGCGTGTTGGTCGGCAGACACAAAGTCTTCTCGCTACACAATTATCCATTCGGGTGCAGTCACTTCTTTCTGAATACGAGCGTCAGCGTCGCTATGGTCAATTCGGAGCTCAGTTGTCAAAGGAAACAAGAGATATTATCGCACAAGGGAAAATCATGTATGAATTTCTTGAGCAAGAACCGATGGTTTCATTGTCCATTGAGGTGCAGATAGTTCTGTTATCACTTGTTTTTACAACTTTTTTTCATGAAAAAGAAACAGTGTTTGCAAAGCATAATCGTGCTGCGCTTGTTGATGCTATACACACAAACAAGTCAATAGCTTATTTGGTCGCAGATGCAAAGACAGGTACGACCCCGCTGGATAAGTTTTTAAAGAAGTTGGAAAGTGCTTTACCTTATTTTGAATTTGTATGGCAACCATAGTAGGAGCACGAAGAAAAGAGTTAGACGATTTGGAAACAATCCGCTTCGTTACATCCGCACTTTTTGAAGTGAGCGCGGAGAAAATTGACAGCTTACGGTCTTCCTTTGAAAGGAATGCGTCCTTTTATGATGAGATAGGTAAATTATATGGATATGTTAAACGCTCAGCACTCACGCATGGGCAACTTAAAGAGGGATTGCATGATTCACCTCAAAAAATCTCTGTTGCCTTTACCTCAAATTCACGTTTTTACGGTTCAGTTAATACAGACGTTATGGATTTGTTCGTTAAAAGTATGCATGACACTCAAAGTGATTACATGATTATCGGAAGAATGGGAGAGTATTTTATGAGAAACTTTTCTGAACTTGGTAAACACGCTTCATTTCTTTCATTTGAAGGTGATGACCCAACCATGGGAGAAGCAAATGCTTTTTTGAAAAAAGTTTCTGCGTATGACCAAGTGTATGTGTTTCATTCAACCTTTGTAAATATATTTACTCAGAAAATATCTGTTTTAGATATTGCACACACACCCGTTCCGGATTCTTCGGGGCAAAAAGAAAGTGCAGACTATATCTTTGAGCCGGAGCTTCCCAAAATTCTCGCATTCTTTGAAACGAGGGTGCGATATCTTTTGTTTCAAAGAATAATGTTGGAGTCAGAACTCGCACGAACTGCGGCACGCCTTATGGCGATGAATAAGGCACAAGATAGAGCTGATGGGGCGCTTACAACATTGCGTCGCATATTAAAGCGCGATGCAGCAACTTTTAATGATGCGCGCCTGCTTGAAGCATTTTCTGCAATATCAAAATGGAAAAAATAGAAAAACAATTTGTTGGTCGTGTATACGGCGTACGTGGACAAATCGTGATTGTACATTGCGAGAGTGAATACCGTCCATCACTTGGCGAGATACTCTCTACGCAAGAAAAAACAGGCGATCACATTATTCGACTTGAAGTCCATTCGTACCAAGACCGTGATATATTGCATTGTCTGCTTCTCTCGTCAAAAGAAGACATCTATAGAAATATGAAAATAGTAACAGAGAGCCCCTCATTGTTTATACCGGTTGGGAAGCGTGTTCTTGGGAGGGCAATAAATTTCTATGGTCAACCGGTTGACGGTAGCGGGGCTCTTGAGCGTGGCTATACTCGCCCAATCCACGCAGTTGCAAAACATCCGGCATTAACAACAGAAACAAAAAAGAAAAAACTTCTTGAAACCGGTATTAAAATTATAGACTTTTTCACACCACTGTTTGAAGGAGGTAGGTTGGGGCTTGTTGGTGGTGCCGGTGTAGGGAAAACAGCATTGATGACAGAGGTAATCAGAAATCTTAATTCTGAGCATGATGGTGTAGCGCTTTTTGCAGGTATAGGAGAACGTATTCGTGAAGGGCATGAGTTGTGGGAATCTCTAAAAGAAACAAAAACACTGTCAAAGACTGCACTCATTGTCGCGCACATTAATGAGAATGCCGCCATTCGTTTTAGGGTGCCAGAGGCGGCAGCAACTCTTACAGAATATTTTCGTGATGAAGAGAAGAAGAATGTGCTGTTTTTTGCAGATAATATATTTCGTTTTGTACAAGCCGGAAATGAACTTTCCACACTGCTTGAAGAAATACCATCAGAATTTGGTTATCAATCCACACTTGAAACGGAAATAGCTCGTTTCGAAAATCGGCTTGTGAGTAGTGATACTGTTTCCGTAAGCTCGGTGCAGACCGTATATGTTCCCGCTGATGAACTAAACGACCCTGCAGTTGCTGCGCCACTTCCTTATTTTGA
>ENA-ORDP01001002-ORDP01001002.1-marine-sediment-metagenome-genome-assembly--contig:-NODE-1002-length-16562-cov-2.873387_pt1 | contig 16562 bp, 13 predicted proteins | sample MGYA00248627_ERZ508539 | MGnify/ENA primary metagenome ERZ508539 (study PRJEB26208, sample SAMN05571518) | marine sediment metagenome | biome: deep sea; feature: Hydrothermal vent; material... | reverse complement strand
CATGGCCTGTGATTTTTCCATCGCCCACGACATGTGTAACTTCGGCCAGGCCGGGCCGAAACATGGTTCGGCGGCCATCGGCGGCGCCACCGACTTCCTGCCGCTGATGATCGGCGGCGAGCAGGCGATGGTCTCGGGCACATTGTGCGAGCCCTTCTCGGCCCACAAGGCCTATCGGTTGGGGGTCATCATGGATGTCGTCCCGGCCCTGAAAATCGATGGCGAATTTATTGCCAATCCGTGCGTTGTCAGCAACCGCATGATCGATGATTTCGGTCGCATCGTCCATGGTGATTTCAAGACCGGTGAAGACTTCAAGGCGGGCAAGGAGTTGATCAAATCCGGCCAGGTTGATCTGTCCATGCTCGATGATACCGTCGAAGCCCTGTGCGCCAAGTTGATTCATACCTTCCCCGAATGCATGAGCAAAAGCCTGGAGGAGCTGCGCAAGCCCAAGCTCAACGCGTGGAACGCCAACAAGGAAAATTCCCGCGCCTGGCTGGCCCTGAACATGATGAACGAAGCCCGCACCGGCTTCCGCGCCTTCAACGAAGGGACCCGCGAAACCGGCCGCGAGATCGATTTTGTCAAACTGCGTCAGGGCCTGGCCCAGGGTGTGCCGTGGACTCAGGAGTTGATCGACAGCCTGATGCCGGGCGCGGGCGATGACTGACAGCCCGCTTAAAATCTGGCGCGAATGTGACGACCGCTTGCTGCGCCTGCGCCTGGACCGGCCCAAGGCCAACATCATCGATGGCCAGATGATCGCCGCCCTGGACCGGGTGTTCAGCGAGGTCGCCGAGAACCCGGATGTTCACGCAATTCTGCTCGATCACAGCGGACCCCACTTCAGCTTCGGGGCCAGTGTAGAAGAACATTTGCCGCAACACTGCGCCGCCATGCTTAAGTCCCTGCACGGTTTGATCCGTAAAATCCTGACCTGTCCGGCCCCGGTCCTGGTCGCGGTTGGCGGCCAATGCCTGGGCGGTGGGTTGGAGCTGGCGCTGGCCGGTAATTTGATTTTTGTCGCCCCTGAAGCCCGCCTGGGCCAGCCGGAAATCAAGCTGGCCGTGTTCGCCCCCGCCGCCAGTTGCCTGTTGCCGCGCCTGGCCGGTCAGCAGATGGCCGAAGACATGCTGTTGTCCGGGCGCAGTCTTAGCGGCGACGAAGCGGTTGGGGCAGGCATTGCGCGCTTTGCCGTGGCCGATCCTGCTGCTGCTGCGCTCGATTATTATAACGAACATTTGGCCGGGTTATCGGCCAGTTCCCTGCGCTATGCGGTTTCTGCCGCCCGGCAGCGGTTCGCCGCCGCCGTATCGGCCGATCTGGACCGGGTCGAAACCCTGTATTTGAACGGGTTGATGAACAGCGACGATGCGCCGGAAGGATTGCAGGCGTTCAGTGAAAAACGCACCCCCCGATGGAGGCACAGTTAGGCCATGAAAACGACAGCGGAAATTATCGAACACTGCCAGTATCTGGCCGAAGACCTGGATTTCACCTCGGCACGGGACTGGAAAGCCGCCGATCCATCGCGCCGGGTGGTCGGCTACATGCCGGTCTACGTGCCCCGTGAACTGATCCACGCCGCCGGTATGCTACCGCTGGGAATTCTTGGTGGTGGCGATAATATGGAAGTCATCCACGGCGATGCCTATTACCAGAGTTACATCTGCCGCATTCCCCGCTCGACTATTGAGTTGGCGGTGACCAAGCGGCTGGATTTTGTCGATGGCATGTTGTTCCCGTCGATCTGCGATGTCATTCGCAATTTGTCGGGCATGTGGAAATTGCTGCTGCCCGATGTCTACGTGCGCTATTTCGATGTGCCGCAAAACTTTAAATCCAACATCGGTGGAACCTATTACGCCCAGGAATTGCGGGAACTGAAAGCGGGCCTGGAAGGCATCAGCGGCCAGCCGATCAGCGATGAGGCCATCCGCCGCTCCATTGCCGTCTATAACGAAAACCGCAAACTGGTAAATGCCGTTTATGACCTGCGGGCTCGCTCTCCCTGGCTGGCCCCATCATGGGAAGTCTACTTGCTGATGCGGGCCGGCATGGTTTTGCCGGTGGAAGACCACAGTCAGTTGATGACCGATTATCTGGCGGCAGTGGAAAAAGAAGACCGGCCCGTGAAGGATAACTGCCGGGTTATCTTACAAGGGTCGTTCTGCGAACAGCCGCCCCTGAACCTGATCAAATCCATCGAACTGGCGGGCTGTTACATCGTCGATGATGATTACATGCTGATCACCAGATGGTTGCTCGATGACGTGCCCACAGATGGCGACCCCATTGAAAACCTGGCCGAATGCTTCATTAACCATTCGACCGAAACGGCGGCCAAATACGAACCGGATGGCAAGCGCAAGGGTCAGTATCTGATTCATATGGCCAAAGACCGGGCCGCCGAAGGGGTCATTTTCGCCGCCCCCAGTTTTTGCGATCCGGCATTGCTGGACCGGCCGATGCTGGCGGGGGCGCTGGAACGCGCCGGCATTCCCTACATTTCCTTCAAGTACGCCGAAAATTCCGGCCAGATGCAGCCGATCCGCGAACAGGCCGGAACCTTCGCCGATACCATTAAATTATGGAGTGAAGCCTCATGAACACAGCCCCCGAACGCGAAGACGTGATCAAGGAAAGTTCCATGATCAAGCAAAAGGAAATGATCACGCGCAACTACGACTTGCTGACCAGCACGGCGGAAACCGGCAAGAAGGTGGCGGCCACTTATGTGCCGGGCAATCTGAACGAACTGATCATGTGCTTCGACATGCTCAATAACCTGCCGGAAATCAACGCCATCCAGAACGGTATGCGCAAGAAATCCGGAGCGCTAATTCAGGACGCCGAGAAAATGGGTCATTCGGAAGATGTGTGCACCTACGTCAAGGCCGATATCGGTCACATGGCGAAGGGCTCGATCGCGCCCAATGGCAAACCCATGCCGCCGCCAGACCTATTGCTGCTGTCCTATACCGGTTGTTTCACCTTCATGAAGTGGTTCGAATTGCTGCGCGATCAGTACGGTTGCCGCACCACCATGCTGCATGTGCCCTACGAAGGGGACGGCGTCATTACCGCCAACATGCGCGACTACGTGGTCAAGCAACTGAAAGAAGAAGTGATCCCGGCTTTGGAAGAGGTCAGCGGCGTCAAGTTTGATATCGACCGGCTACGGCAAAACCTGAAAAATTCGGCCAAGGCGGAAGATGATTTCGTCTGGGTGCTGGAAAGCGCCAAGAACAAGCCGTCCCCCATCGATGCCTATTTCGGCGGCGTCTATTACGTTGGCCCGATCTTCACCGCCTTCCGCGGCACCACGGACGCCATCGATTATTACCGCATCTTGCGCGGAGAAATCGAACAACGCATTAAAGAAGGTAAAGGCCCGATCACCCCGGAAGGGGAAATGACCCAGGAAAAATACCGGCTGGTGGTGGAAGGCCCGCCGAACTGGACCAGCTTCCGGGATTTCTGGAAAATGTTTTACGACGAAGGGGCCGTGGTGGTGTCATCGACCTATACCAAGGTCGGCGGAGTCTATGATTACGATGGCTTCCGTCACGATCCTGACCGGCCACTGGAAAGCCTGGCCGATTACTGCCTGGGGTGTTACACCAATCGCAACCTGCCCATGCGGGTCGATATGATCGAGAAGGCGATGGAAGATTATCAGGCCGATGGCTTCCTGATCAATTCGATCAAAAGCTGCAACAGCTTTTCCGCCGGGCAACTGATGATCATGCGCGAGATCGAACAGCGCACCGGCAAGCCCGCCGCCTTCATCGAAACCGACCTGGTCGATCCGCGCTATTTTTCACCGGCCAATATCAAGAACAGGCTGGAAAGCTATTTTCAGATGATTGATCAGAAACGCCAGGGCGGCAGCCCAATGAAGGCCGCCTGAAGGGGAGCACACGAGATGAAATGTTATATCGGAATTGATCTGGGATCGACCACCACCAAGGCGGTCCTGATGGACGAAAACGCCGAAATTCTTGGTCGGGGAATTACCAATTCCCGCTCCAATTATGACACCGCCGCATCCGTCGCCAAACAGGAAGCACGGTTGGGGGCGCGGCTGACACTGTTTCGTCGCGGCATCAGCGATCTGACAAAAATAGCCGGGATCGATGATTTGATGACCGATCTGGAACTGTCGATCCGCCATCAGCAGTTCCTCGAACAGCTTCAGGATTTGCACGATACCTGTGTTTCTCACGTTAAAAATAATGACGGGGCGGTGGTTGAAGCACTGGCGGAAATATTCAATCGTATTGGCGCGGAAAGCACGGCCATGTTCGTTCGCGGGGCCGAGCGCAAATCCGATTTCTTCCGCGATATCGCGGGCGGGCGGGTGATGAAGTTGTCGGAAGAAATCGGCAAGCAAAGTGGTGTCGGCTTCGACACCCTGCTTAACTTGTACGATAAATCGATCATCGATGTGGAAAACCGACCGCCGGAAGCCGGACTGTCGGAAAAATTCCGCGCCGGCCTGCACCGGCTGCTGGCGAACTCACCTGAATTATCAATTGATGAAACGGCGGCGCAAAAAGCCCTGTCCCTGGCGCTCGACGCCGAGCTTGAAGAAGAATACGTAGTCGGCACCGGCTATGGCCGGGTCACTTTGCCATTTCCCAAGGAACATATTCGCTCGGAAATCCTGTGCCATGGCCTGGGCGCCCATTTGATGTATCCCGAAACCCGCACGGTGCTCGACATCGGCGGCCAGGATACCAAGGCGATCCAGGTCGATGGCGCCGGAATTGTCGAAAACTTCCAGATGAATGATCGCTGCGCCGCCGGCTGCGGGCGATATCTGGGTTATATCGCCGATGAAATGAACATGGGGCTGCATGAACTGGGGCCGATGGCCCTGAAGGCGACCAAAACCGTGCGGATCAATTCCACCTGCACCGTGTTTGCCGGGGCCGAACTGCGCGACCGGTTGGCCCTGGGCGAAAAGCGCGAAGACATTCTGGCCGGATTACACCGGGCCATTGTCTTGCGCGCCATGTCGATCATATCGCGGTCCGGCGGCGTTGCCGACCAGTTCACCTTCACCGGCGGCGTCGCCAACAACGGCGCGGCGGTGAAGGAACTGAAAAAGCTGGTAGTCGAAAATTACGGTGACGTGATTATCAATATCGACCCTGAATCCATTTACACGGGTGCACTGGGGGCGGCCGAATTCGCCCGCCGCGCCGTTATTAATTAAGGAGGAAAAAAGCCAATGACTATTACAGCAGGCATTGATGTCGGTACGGGCGCGGTCAAGGCGGTCGTTTTTGACATTGAAGAGGGTGGCAAAGGCGAGGTCAAATGGCTCGGTCGCAGCCTCGAAAAAATCCGTCAGCGCGATCCCTTGCGCCTGGCCCGCGAGACCTATGAAAGTGCGCTCGCCGATGCAGGATTGAACGGCGATGACGTGGCCTACATCGCCACCACCGGCGAGGCCGAAAGCCTGACTTTCACCACCGGGCACTTCTATTCCATGACCACCCATGCTCGTGGTGCCATCCATTTAAACCCGAAAGTGCGCGGGGTGCTGGATGTCGGGGCCCTGCACGGGCGGGCGATCATTATCGATCAACGGGGCAAGGTGCTGGATTACCGCATGACATCCCAGTGCGCGTCGGGGTCGGGCCAGTTTTTGGAAAACATCGCCCGCTATCTGGGCATCGCCCAGGAAGAAATTGGTACGCTTTCCCAACAGGCCGATGCGCCGGAAAAGGTCTCCTCCATTTGCGCGGTTTTGTCGGAAACCGATGTCATCAACATGGTGTCCCGCCAGGTATCGACCTCGAATATTTTAAAAGGCATTCACATGTCCATGGCCGGGCGACTGGCCAAGTTGCTGAGGGCCATTAAAATGAAAGAAGGCACCGTGTTGATGACCGGTGGCCTGGCCCTGGATACGGGCCTGCTGGCCGCCCTGAATGAAGAAATGGCCGGGCAAAAAGTTTCGGTTGATGCCCTTTCCCATGTCGATTCCATCTATGCCGGGGCTATCGGGGCGGCCATCTGGGGCGCTTTTAGGCACCAAAAGCTGGCCCAGATCGGGGCCCTGAAACTGGCTTCTTAAGTCAGGCGCGATCCAGATTTTTCAGTAACGTTGTCAGGGTGATCGATTTCAAAGTGGAAACCGTGATGTCTTCAATTTCCTTGGAAACCCGGTTCAGGGCGCGACCGATATCGGCGTCCTTGCCGGTTTCGGGAAAGGCGCTATCGTGGCTGTCGATGTCTTCGAACAGGCAGACCACATGATACAGGGTGACCCGTTTGGGGTTGCCGATAAAGCGATAACCACCGCCCGCTCCGCGCATGGATTCGACCAGTCTGGCCCGGGCCAGATCGCGCAATACTTTAGCCAGGTGATTAACCGAAATGCCAAAAGTATCGGCGATGTCGGCGGCCGAGATTTGAGTTTCCGGATCCCGCGCCAGTTCCAGAACGGCGAACAAGGCACACTGGGTCGCTTTTTGCAGCCTCATGGTTGCGTTCTTTTCGAGCCTAAGGGCATTTCCAGTTGAATGAACGGGCCGCCCATCATGCCCTGCGAACGGAAGAACGTCATATTCAATTCGTCGGCACGGGCCAGCATGGTGCGGACCTGATCGACGCCGTCGGCGGCCAGGCGGTCGCAGATGGCGGCGAACATGGAACTGCCGACCTTGTTCAGGCGGTTTGCGGGATCGACACCCAGGGCGAATATCCAGCCGCTGGGTGGCGAGCCAAATTCCCAGGCCCGAACCTCGCCGATGATAAAGCCGATAACGGCGTTTCTCGTATCTTCGGCAATCAGGAAATAGCGCTTGTCACGGGTGCCATAGCGCTCGAACATTCCAGCCCAGTAATCGGGCTTGGCGATGCCGGTGATGGTGGCGTCCAGGTCGCTGACGGCGCCAATATCGTCGCTTTTCGCGACCCGAATATCAAAATCCTGATATTTGACTTTGGTCCCCGACATGCCCTCTCCAGTTGTTTGGAAGCTTCTTGACAGGATGGTGCGCCTGACCCAAAATGTAAATAGGAATTATGGTACCAATATAAGCTTTAGGTTGTTTATACCTGATCAGGGCATAAAAAATGATAGATTTCAATACCCATCCAGGCCGGTACCGGCACTGGAAGCTGGTGGTGGCTGGCCAGATTGCCACCCTGTCAATGGACGTGGACGAAGAGTGCGGCCTCAAGCCCGACTACAAGTTAAAGCTCAATTCCTATGATCTGGGCGTCGATATCGAACTTTACGACGCCGTTCAGCGGCTGCGTTTCGAACATCCAATGGTGCGTGTTGTGGTTTTAACCTCGGCGCTCGACAGGGTCTTCTGTTCCGGCGCCAACATCACCATGCTGGGCAGTTCCAGCCACGGCGAAAAGGTCAATTTTTGCAAGTTTACCAACGAAACCCGCAACGGCATCGAAGACGCCTCGGAATATTCCGGCCAGAAATACATTTGCGCGATCAACGGCACGGCGGCCGGCGGTGGCTACGAACTGGCCCTGGCGACCGACCACATTATGCTGATTGATGATGGCGCCAGTGCGGTGTCGTTGCCCGAATTGTCCTTGCTCGCCGTGTTGCCGGGCACCGGCGGGTTAACCCGGTTGGTCGACAAACGCCGGGTGCGTCGCGACCGGGCCGATTATTTCTGCACCCTGACCGAAGGCATCAAGGGCAAGCGGGCGGTCGAGTGGAATCTGGTCGATGAAATCGTCGCCAAAACCGCCCTGCACGAAAAGGCCATGGAACGGGCGAGCGAACTGGCCGAAAATTCCGACCGTCCGACCGATGCCACCGGCATCGAACTGAGCGCCCTGAACCGGGCCATCACCGATACCGCCATAACTTATGAACATGTGACCATCGGGCTGGATCGGGATCAGCGTCTGGCCCGTATTAATATCGCCGCACCCGATCAGATGCCACCGTCCGACCTGGCCGATATCCACGCTCAGGGCGTTGGGTTCTGGCCCCTGGCCGTGGCTCGCCAACTGGACGATGCGATCCTGCATCTGCGCACCAACGAGCCGGACCTGGGCACCTGGGTCTTCACCACCAGCGGCGAAGCCAATCATGTGGCCGCCGCCGATGATGCCCTGCTGGCCCATGGGGATGACTGGCTGGTGCGGGAAATAAGCCTTTTTCTGAAACGTGTATTCAAGCGCATTGATGTGACCTCGCGCTCGCTCATTGCCCTGATCGAACCGGGCAGTTGTTTCGTCGGCTCGCTGTTCGAACTGGTGCTGGCCGCCGATCGTTCGTTCATGCTTGACGGGGTGTTCGAGGGCGATAACCGGACCCCGGCCTGTCTGCGCCCCGGCCTGATCAACTTCGGACCCCTGCCCATGTGTAATGGCCTGACCCGCTTGCAAACCCGCTTTCTGGACGACGACCAGACGATTTCAACGGTGATGGAGGAATGTGGTAACGATCTGGACGCCGAAGCCGCCCATGATCTGGGCCTGGTGACCTTCATTCCCGATGATCTGGACTGGCACGATGAAGTGCGTCTGGCCCTGGAAGAACGGGCCAGTTTCTCGCCCGATGCGCTGACCGGCATGGAAGCCAGCCTGCGTTTCGCCGGCCCCGAAACCCTGGAGACAAAAATATTCGGACGCCTGAGCGCCTGGCAAAACTGGATTTTCCAACGGCCCAACGCGGTCGGAGAAGAAGGCGCTTTAAAGCGCTTCGGCACCGGCCTGAAAGCATCTTATGATGCCAAGCGGATATGACTGTAAGGAACCTTTATGAGTATTGATTATCAGGAAAAAATCCCCAACAACGTTAATCTTTCCGAAGACCGACGCCTGCAAAGGGCGCTGGAAAAATGGCAGCCGGGATATCAGCAATGGTGGGCCGAACTGGGCCCCGATGAAAGCCAGAATATGGATGTCTACCTGCGCACGGCGATCAGTGTGGAACCGGGCGGCTGGGCCAATTACGGCCATGTTAAAATGCCCGATTACCGTTGGGGCATTTTCCTGTCGCCCGCTGAAGAAGATCGCAAAATCAATTTTGGCAGCCACAAGGGCCAGCCCGCCTGGCAGGAAGTGCCCGGCGAATACCGGTCCGAACTTAGGCGTCTGATCGTCACCCAGGGCGATACCGAACCGGCATCGGTCGAACAGCAACGGCATTTGGGGCTGACCTGTCCGTCTCTTTACGATCTGCGCAATCTGTTTCAGGTCAACGTCGAAGAAGGCCGCCATTTGTGGGCCATGGTTTATTTGTTGCACGCCCACTTCGGTCGCGATGGCCGGGAAGAAGCCCAGGAAATGCTCGAACGCCATTCCGGCGATGCAGACAAGCCGCGCATTCTGGAAGCCTTCAACGAAGAAACGCCGGACTGGCTATCGTTCTTCATGTTCACCTATTTCACCGACCGGGACGGCAAATATCAGTTGGCGTCGCTGGCGGAATCCGGTTTCGATCCGTTGTCGCGGACCTGCCGTTTCATGTTGACCGAAGAAGCCCACCATATGTTTGTCGGGGAAACCGGTGTCGGCCGGGTGATCGCCCGGTGCTGCCAGTTAATGAATGAGCGCAAGACCGATGATGTGCGCAAATTTGGCGCCATCGATCTGGCGACGATCCAGAAATATATCAACTTCCATTACAGCGTTTCGGTCGATCTGTTCGGCCAGGAACTGTCCACCAATGCGGCTAATTATTACACCATGGGTCTGAAAGGCCGGTTCCAGGAAACCCGCATCGATGATGACCATGTGCTTGGCGAGGCGACCTATTGCGTGGCCCGGATCAAGGGCGACAAGATCGTCCTTAGCGAGCAAAGCGCCCTGACCGCCGTCAACGAACGGTTGCGCGATGAATATACCCATGATTGCCAGCGTGGACTGGACAACTGGAACAAGATCATTGCCAAGGCCGGCATCGATGCCAAACTGAGCCTGCCCCACCGGGCGTTCCACCGGGATATCGGTGCATTTTCCACTATCCAGGCCGACCCGCAAGGCAATATCATCAGCGCGGCGGACTGGGAAAAGCAAAAAGACGACTGGTTGCCATCCGATGCCGACCGGGCCTACGTGACATCGCTCATGAAGGCGGTTACCGAGCCCGCTAAAATGGCCGCCTGGATCGCCCCGCCGGGTAAGGGCATCAACGGTCAACCAACGGATTTTGACTACGTCAGGTTTAACTGAGATAAATCAGAGGCAGCGCGATGGACAACAACACGGTTTCAATCGATACCTCGGTCAACCCATCAACAATCACCTATTCAGGCACCTTCAATGTGGCGGTGCCGTTCATTGATCGCCATGTGGCAGAAGGGCGGGCCGACAAAGTCGTTATCCGCCAGGCCACCGGCGGCCAGGTGACCTACGGCGAGCTTGCCGAAAATGTTAATCGAACCGGCAATGCCCTGTTGGCCTTGGGCCTGGGGCAGGGCGACCGGATGCTGATGATGGTCAAGGATTGCCCGGAATTTTTCTATCTGTTCTGGGGTGCCATCAAGGCCGGGATCGTACCCGTGCCCATCAACACTTTGTTACGGGCCAAGGATTATCAGTTCATGATCCAGGATTCCGCTTGCGCGGCGGTCATCTATTCCCCGGAATTCGCCGCCGAAGTGGAACCGGCCGTGGCCAGCACCGACCACAAACCGAACCACGTATTGCGCACGGAAGGCGAAGGCAAAAGCAAAAGCCTGACCAGTCTGATGGCGGAAGCCTCGCCCGATCTGACCGCCGCCCCGGCCACGGCGACAGACGATTGCTTCTGGCTGTATTCGTCGGGCACTACCGGCACGCCAAAGGGGGCCGTGCACGCGCACCGGGATATGGTCGAAACCAGCCAGCATTACGCCGTCGAGACTCTGGGTCTGGGCCAGGACGATGTGTGTTTTTCGGCGGCCAAACTGTTCTTCGCTTACGGACTTGGCAATGGCATGACATTTCCCTTGTGGGTCGGCGGATATTCTATCTTGCTGCCTGGCCCGCCTACCCCGGACAGCACCTTTGATGTCATTGAAACCTTTCGCCCGAGCATTTATTTCGGGGTGCCGACCCTTTATGCGGCGCAATTGAAAAGCCTGGAAAGCACGACACGGGACCTGTCGTCCCTGCGCGCCTGCGTGTCCGCCGGGGAGGCCCTGCCGGGTGATATTTTCCGCCGCTGGCAGAACAAGACCGGCACCCCAATCCTCGATGGCATCGGCTCGACCGAGGCTCTGCACATCTTCATTTCCAACGTGCTGGACGATATCAAGCCCGGTGCCAGCGGGCGACTGGTGCCTGGATACGACGCCAAAATTGTCGATGAAGCCGGGGAGGTCAAGGCCATCGGCGAAAGCGGGCGATTGCTGATCAAAGGCTTGTCCAATGCCGGGTACTACTGGAACAATCCGGACAAGACGGCGGCAACAATGATCGACGGTTGGCTCGATACGGGCGACACTTATATTTTGGATGGCGAGGGTTATTATCTATACTGCGGACGCAATGACGACATGTTGAAGGTCGGCGGCATCTGGTGTTCGCCGTTCGAAATTGAGGCAAAATTAATTGAACACGGCAAAGTCCTGGAAGCGGCTGTGGTCGGTCGGGCCGATGATAACGCCCTGATCAAACCCCATGCCTTTGTCGTGCTCAATAATCAGGAAGATGCCGGTGAGGCGACGGAAGGCGAATTGCTGGACCATTGCAAGTCTGGCCTGGCCCGCTATAAGTATCCGCGCTGGTTCACTTTTGTCAGCGAATTGCCGAAAACGGCGACGGGAAAAATCCAAAGGTTCAAGTTGCGTTAAAGGCTTTCATGCAAGAAAAACTGTGCTCTCTCGATCAGGCCATCGGCGACCTTCTTCCGGGCGGCAGCAGTGTGGTGTTGGGGGCTTGTCTGGAACCGGATATTCCGTTTGCCGCGACCTATGAAATCATTCGTCAGGGCATCAAAGACCTGGATGTCATCGCCCCCATATCGGATGCCTCGACCGATATGTTGATCGGCGCGGGCTGTGTCGGCCAGGTCACCGGGGCCTGGGTCGGCAATGTGTCGGGCGGATTGGGTCACAACTATCGCCGGGCCTTTGAAAACCGGGATACGCCGTCGATCAAACTGCGGGATCATTCAAATTTTTCCCTTGGCATGGCCTTGATGGCCGGGGCTTACGGAATGCCATATGCGCCGATGCGCTCCCTATTGGGTTCCGACATTGTTAAATCCAACGATCAGTTTATTGCTGCGGAAAACCCATTTTGCGATCAAAAGGAGCCGGTCGTTCTGGTGCCGCCGCTGATACCCGATGTCGCTATTCTGTCGGTGCAGCGGGCCGATAAGTACGGCAATAATCATCACTGGGGCAACCGGGGCCTGGCCCAGGAGGCCGCCCTGGCGGCGGAAAAAGTGATCTTGCTGGCCAATGAAATTGTTGAACCCGAGATCATCCTGTCCGACCCCAGCCGGGTGCTGGTGCCGGGCTATCTGGTCAGCAGTGTTTGCCACCTTCCAGCCGCCGCCCACCCGTCCCCGCAAACCGGCTGCTGGCGGCGGGACAACGAATTTTTCAATGACTATCACAGGCAATCACGGGACCAGGAAGGTTTTCAGGAATGGCTCGATGAATGGGTCTACGGGGTGGCCGATCACCAAGCCTACCGGGCCAAGCTGGGGGCCGGCCTGAAGAGCCTCGAAATCACCGGCCAGGCGTTGTCCGCCCCGGCCAATTTCGCGGCGGTTTAGCCCATGGTCGATTATTCAATTCAGGAACTGATGATCATCGCCGCGGCGCGGGAAATCAACGATGGCGAACTGGTCTTTGTCGGTATGCGGTTGCCCATCGCCGCCTATGGTGTGGCCCGTTTGACCCACGCACCGAACGCGGTCGGGCTGTTCGAATGCGGCATCGCCAGGTACGCCCCGGCGGGCGACATGCTCTACACCATGGGTGATCCGCCAAACCAGTTGCAGGCGGCCTGGTCGGCCGGGCTGGTCCCGGTGATGAGCCAGCTGCAACGGGGCCGGGTCGATGCCGGATTTATCGGAGGTGCTGAAATCGACCGCTACGGCAACGTCAACACGTCTTACATCGGCGACTTCAACAAGCCTCTAATCAAGCTGCCCGGATCGGGCGGGGCGGCGGATATCGCCGCCATGTCAAAACGATTGCTGGTGATCATGAACCACGAGAAGCGCCGCCTGGTGGAAAAAGTCGATTACATCACCTCGCCGGGGTTTTTGCACGGCGGTTGCAGCCGGGCCGACGCCGGGCTTGCCGTTGGCGGGCCTTCGGCGGTGATCACCGACCGGGCCATTCTAAGGCCCCATGGTCCCGACAATGAATTGCACCTGGCGTCATTCCATCGGGGCAACGGCATCGACGACATCGCCGAAAATACCGGCTGGAACCTGCAAGTCCGGCCTGATCTGGCGGAAACGCCGCTGCCGTCGCCAGAGGAACTGGCGGCCTTGCATGAAATTGATAAAGACGGTTTTTGGCATTGAGCACCGCGAATGTTTGAATAAGTTCCCTATTCTATTTACTATTCGATAGTCATCGCAGGGTATGTTTCAGGGGGCGCCGTGATGAGGAAATCAGATGAAGCGGGCACACGACCAGATGTTGTTCGTATCTGGATTGCCCTTGGTCTTGTCATCATCCTGATCATCGCCGCCGCTATGATGCTGGTCGAAGCAGATACCCAGCGGGATCAGCAGGAACAAGTGGCATCCGTTATCTCGAAATTAAGCACCGTTCGGGCCCGGCTCGAAGGTGCGATCAATGGCAATTTACTGGCCATTACCGGCCTGATTGTCGAAATTTCGATGAATCCGGAAATCACCCAGGAGGAATTTTCCAGATACGCCAGTGTGATTTTGGCGCAAAAAACCGAAATTCGCCACGTCTCTGCGGCTCGAAATCTGGTGATCAGCCACATATATCCCCTGGCTGGAAACGAAAAAGCACTGGGTCTTGATTACCGAACAGTAAAAAAGCAAGCAGATGCGGCGCTCAGGGCGCGAGATATTGGCGGCATCTTTGTCGCCGGACCGATAAATTTAGGACAAGGGGGTCGCGGTTTCGTCGCCCGCACCCCGATTTATGAATTTAGCGAAAGCGGGGTCGCAAACCAGGGCCGTTTCTGGGGCCTGCTGTCGGTCGTTATTGATGTCGATAAATTGTATGGCGTGGCGGGATTGACGAGTTCGAACCAGACCATCGAAATTGCCATTCGCGGGCAAGACAGTTCGGGCAGCGATGGGGCGGTTTTTTTCGGGCGGCCCGCTTTGTTTGATAGTGATCGGGCGTTGCTCGATGTTTCCCTGCCGCACGGATCCTGGCAACTGGCCGCCGCGCCGAAAGAGGGCTGGGCTACCAGTTCACCAAACGCGCCGACCATATGGGGGGTTGGCCTGATACTGGTCTTGTTGGCGGTCGGATTGACTCTGTACCGGCGACGGCAAATCAAGGAAAACGGACGGATCGAAGTTGCCCTGCGCGAAAGCGAGGAACGCATGCGCGCCCTGGTCACCTACATGCCCAGCAAGCTGCACATCAAGGATACCGAAGGTCGTTATGTTCTGATCAACCGCAAGAGTGAAAAATTGTTCGGGGTGACCAATGAACAGGCTCTGGGCAGGACATCACGCGAAATTTTTCCAACCAAAATGGGCGAGAAGTTTGATAGCCATGACCGGGCCGTGTTGGCGACCGGCGAGCCCATCGATGCCGAAGAAGAATTTGCCGAAGAAGATGGCATCCACACCTATTCCACCACCAAGTTTCCAATACTGGGGGCCGATGGCGATATTGTCGCCGTCGGTTCCAGTGGATTTGATATCACCCTTCGCAAGCAAGCAGAACAGGCCTTGCGGGACAGTGAGGCCAAGTTCAAGGATTTCGCCAAAATTTCTTCAGATTGGTTCTGGGAGACGGATGAGGAGTTGCGGTTCACATATTTTTCCCCGCGAACCAAGGAAATCACCGGTTTTAGTCCGGAACTATACCTGGGAAAAACCCGGCGCGACGTTTCTCACAGTCACAATACGGACCCGCGCTGGAAACGGCATATGGCCGACCTGGATGGCCACCGGGAATTTCGTAATTTTGAACACGATTTGAAGATTGCCAATGACCGAATCTTGAGAATATCCATTAACGGTATGCCGGTGTTCGATGAGGATGGTATTTTTACCGGATATCATGGCACCGGTCGAGACATCACCGACCGCAAGTTGGCTGAAGAAGAGTTGGCCCGTCACCGTCTTGGTTTACAGTATCTGGTCCAGGAGCGAACACAGGAACTCAAGGAGGCCATGGAATCCGCCGAAAAAGCAAATTCGGCGAAATCAGAATTTCTGGCCAATATGAGTCACGAATTGAGGACTCCCTTGAATGCCATCATCGGATTTTCAAGCACCATCCATGAAGAATATTTCGGACCCGTCGGACATCCGAAATACCGCGAGTACATGACCGATATCATGTCTTCGGGCCACCATTTGCTCGATCTTATCAATGACATACTCGATGTATCGGCGATCGAAGCGGGCAAGATTGAATTGAACGACGAAGAAATCCCGATCCCCGAAATTGTCGCGTCTTCGATCAGTCTGGTTCAGGCCCAGGCCGAACGGGCAGAAATAACTCTCGAGATCCAGTTGACCGACAATCTGCCGCGACTGCTTGGCGACGAGCGCCGGGTCAAACAAATCCTGCTCAACATGCTCAGCAATGCGGTTAAATTCACGCCCGATGGGGGGCAGATTTCCATCACGTCGAGCCTGGATCAGGATGGTGGATTGAAAATTGTTGTCAGCGATACGGGGATTGGCATGGATGAAGCGGAACTGATCAGCGCGTTCAGCATGTTCGGCCAGGTCGATAGTGGTTTGGCGCGAAAGCACGACGGTTCCGGACTGGGGCTGCCGCTGTCCCGTGGCCTGATGGAAAAGCATGGGGGTAGGCTCAATATCGAAAGCGAAAAAGGCCGGGGAACAACAGTTACGGCCCATTTTCCGGCCGACAGAACCGTCGTTTTATGACTGCCAGTGGGGCGGGTAAGTGCGTTCGTATCCGGGCAATTTTTCGACTCTGGTCAGCCAATCGGCCGTTTTCGGATACTTGTTGCTCAAAGGATTAACGGCAATATCCAGTGCCCTGGCGTTTTCCTTGCCAGTGGCGCGCAGGAACATTTTCAAAACCGGATAGATAACAAAGTCGGCCGCCGACACATTGGCTCCGGCCATCCAGTGCGCACTTGCCAAATTATTTTCCAGCCACGTCAGTTGCCCGTAACAGGTCTCGATCAGCTCATCGGTTTCGTCAGGTTTGTCGGCGAAACTGTGAGAGAAAATGGCAATGGCCATTTTTATCAGGGGAGTTCGAGCGTGATTTTCGAATTCATGGATGCGTTGCCATGTCTGGCCAATCTGCCCAGGGTCCGTGCCAAACATCGGGGGCTGTTCATGCCGGGCTTCCAGATAGGACAGAATTGCAATTGATTCAGAAATCACGGTGTCGCCATCTTTCAGCACCGGAACTTCGCCGCGTGGGTTAATACCATCGAGCGTTAATAAGGACCTATAG
>ENA-ORDP01001001-ORDP01001001.1-marine-sediment-metagenome-genome-assembly--contig:-NODE-1001-length-16570-cov-10.130669_pt1 | contig 16570 bp, 17 predicted proteins | sample MGYA00248627_ERZ508539 | MGnify/ENA primary metagenome ERZ508539 (study PRJEB26208, sample SAMN05571518) | marine sediment metagenome | biome: deep sea; feature: Hydrothermal vent; material... | reverse complement strand
GTGGACGTACCCCTGGTGTTCCGGTTGTCACGCCAGTGGCATTGCCGGGTAGCTACGTACGGACGGGATAACCGCTGAAAGCATCTAAGCGGGAAGCCCCCCCTGAGATGAGGTCTCACTGGGAACTTGATTCCCCTGAAGGGTCGTCGAAGACTACGACGTTGATAGGCTGGGTGTGGAAGTGCAGTAATGCATGAAGCTAACCAGTACTAATTGACCGTGAGGCTTGACCATATAACACCCAAGAAGTTTGTTTGGTTGTTGATATGCAATAGTCATAAACTAAGCATGTACAGCTTTTCCAGATTTGAAAAATCGGGGTCAGAGTCAATTATCTTTGATTGACACTGTCTTTTCAGAATAATTGACTCTGACCCCATTTTTTCTTACCAGTTTGCCTGGCGGCCATAGCAAAGTGGAACCACCCGATCCCATCTCGAACTCGGAAGTGAAACGCTTTAGCGCCGATGGTAGTGTGGGGTCTCCCCATGTGAGAGTAGGACACTGCCAGGTTTTAATTCCAGATACCCCTATAACTTGTACTGTAGGGGTTTCTTTTTGTCCTGATAATTTGTCAGGCTGGCAGTGTTTTTGTCCGCTACCCGTTACCAGAAACTGCTGAGGCTATGCCTCAGCCTACCATCAGATAATCCTGATTTTGTTTATAACCAAATCCGCGCAAGTGTTTGGCTATAACCTCGCGCGCACCATAGTTGTTTACATAATTGAGTACAAAGGGCCTCGTTTCCTGTTCAAGCCATTGCGGCGGGTGGACCGGGATACCATTGATCCTGTTGCCGATCTTGTTCGGGTCGATATCAATCCACGCGCACACCGGAAATCCCTTTTCTATCAGCAGTTGTGCCCGTTGGCGTGTTTTACGTCCGGCACCCCAATAGACCAGAGGCCTGTTTTTCGGGATACGTTCATCCCTGCCAAGAAATTCTGCACGTAACCGGTCAAAGGATAATTTAAGATAGCGTGGATCGGTTCGTGAGGCCCGCTGTGCGCTGTCACGCCATTCAAGTAATACCTCGTCCAGTTTGGTCATGCGAATGCCGTTGCTGATCATGCGCAGCCATAGCTCGTAGTCTTCCGGGAAATCGCCATACCGATAGCCACCCAGCGCACCGATAATGGATTTGCGAAACATCACCGAAGGGTGGGCGAACGGTGATTCAACATAGATTTGCGTGGCTATCTGTTCTGGGGTAGTCACACTGTTTTGCCACTGGATGTACTCCTGATAGCCCTTTTTAATGATGTGATCAGGAAACAGCCTGACAAGGCAGGAAACCAGTCCGACATCAGGGTTAGTCGCAAGGTAGCTCATTTGTTTGCCAAGTCTGTCGGGGTGCATAATGTCATCGGCATCCATGCGGGCGATGGTTCGGGTGCGTGCAGTTTTAATTCCCAGGTTCAGCGATTCAACCAGCCCGATCCTGCCGGGTTGCACTAACTGGATACGGTTATCCGTTTTCTGGTAACGTTGGATGATGGCAGCACTGTTATCGCTGGAGCCGTCATCAATAACGATGAGTTCATAGCGGCCGAGAGTCTGTGCACTAATTGAATCAAGGCATTCTGCCAGTGTGGATTCGGCATTATAGACAGGCAAGACAATACTGAGTTCGGCAGCCATACAGATGATAACGGTACGTTTCGTTAAACCGGAATAATGTAGAAAAATTCATGAAACCCATACACTACCACATTATACCGTCAAAACCGGCGGCGCATATATTTGAAGTCAGCTGTATAGTCCGGACGCCGGATCCGACGGGGCAGGTATTCAGCATGCCAGCCTGGATTCCGGGTAGCTACATGATCAGGGATTTTGCCAAAAATATTGTTACGATCAAGGCAAGCTGTGGCGGTGGTGAAATCAAACTTGATAAAACAGACAAGCAGACATGGCGATGTGAGCCATGCCAAGGCCCACTGACTATCGTGTATGAAGTTTATGCATGGGATCTGTCGGTACGGTCAGCACACCTCGATACAACACATGCCTATTTTAATGGTACGAGTGTATTCATGAGTTTTCAGGGGTACGAAAACGAACCCTGTTCAGTTGAAATTCTGCGACCCGAAGGCAGTGGCTATGCGAACTGGCAGGTTTCGACTGCCATGACCCTGTCGGGTGCCGCGCTACATGACTTCGGGGCATACCAGGCCGCGAATTACGAAGAATTGATTGACCATCCGGTCGAGATGGGCAGCTTCACCCTGGATACCTTCGAGGTTGCAGGCGTGCCGCATGACATAGTGATTAGCGGCAGGCACCGTGCAGACAGGGGCAGGTTGAAATGTGATCTTGCAATCATTTGCGAGCACCACGTAAATCTGTTCGGTGAATTACCTGAAATGGATCGGTATGTATTTCAGGTCATGGCCGTCGGTGAGGGTTATGGCGGGCTGGAACATCGTGCATCCACCAGTTTGTTATGCAGTCGTTATGACCTGCCGTTGAAAGGGGTGGATGAAGTCAGCGAACAGTACCGGGCCTTTCTCGGCCTGTGCAGTCATGAATACTTTCACACGTGGAACATCAAGCGGATCAAGCCAAAGGCTTTTGTTCCCTATGATTTAACGACCGAGGTTTATACCCATCTGATGTGGATGTTTGAAGGTATTACATCCTACTACGATGACCTGGCACTGGTCAGGGCCGGGTTGATTACACCGCAGTCGTATCTTGAGTTGCTCGGGCAAAATATAACCCGTGTCATCAGGGGCAGTGGCCGGTTAAAGCAAACGGTATGGGACTCGAGTTTTTACACCTGGACCAAATTTTACAAGCAGGATGAAAATGCGCCCAACGCCATCGTCAGCTATTACGGCAAGGGGGCATTGATCGCCATGGGGCTGGATCTCACCCTGCGTCAACAGACAGCGGGGAAAACAAGTCTGGACGATGTGATGCGATACCTGTGGCAGACCTACGGAAAAACCGGCGAGGGTGTGGATGAAAAAACCATTGAGGACGAGATAGAAAAGTTGACCGGGGTCGGTCTGGGTGACTTTTTCACACACTGCCTGCGTGGAACGGGGGAATTGCCATTATCTGACTGGCTGAAGTCATCGGACGTGAATTACCAATTGCGCCTACCCGAATCAAGCAGGGACAAGGGAGGCAAAAAAACTGAAGAAGCAAAACACAAGACAGTTATGCTCGGTGCGCGATTTACCGGAACAGATGGCGGGGTGCGTATAACCCATGTGCTGGATGGCGGTGTTGCACAACGGGCTGGTCTGTCTGCCGGTGATATCATTATTGCAATTGATAATATCAGGATCGATGCCAGATCACTGGATAAGCGAGTGGGTGAATTCCGGCCGGGTGAGCATTTTGTAATCCAGGCATTCAGGCGCGATGAATTGATCGAGTTTCAGGCCGAGGCCATGGAAGCGATGGCTGATACCTGCGTGCTTTCATTGCAGGCCGGAACACCTGACTGGTTGATGCAGCAGGGTTAGCTCTTGCGTTTATATTCGACTTTCAGAAATTCATCGGTACTGCAACTGGCCTTGTCCCTGCCCTTTAATTTACATTTCATGACCGCAGGTTGTGTCCAGCCTGCGACGGGTATTGTATCCGGGTCAACATCAGGGTCATCCGGGTCGGAAGGCAGGACAAACAGGATGTTTTTCCGCCATGTCACAAGAAATGAGCCGTTCTTGGTGATACGCGTAAATTTGGCTTCGATGAGATAACGGATTTCTGCAAACGGATTGGATATATTCAATTCCTTTGAAGTGCAATTCAGGCTATTGATCTCCTTGCTGCATTTGGTGAACCGGGAGGGAAAGATCTCCGCCGGCTCGCCATCGCGCAACCATTTTCCTTTCATGATGTGTGCTGCTGTATTTAAATTCCCGGGCTTGACTTTTTTTGCTGCAACGGTCTTTTTCCTTGGCGAAGGTCTTTCCTTCCTTTTAGCGACGGGGGTGGCAGGCGTTTTGTTGGCGATACTGGCAATACGTTTTATTTCACGTGCGGCGGGACTGTAATCATTTCTGCGCGCCTTGTTAAGCCATTTCATTGCCTTTTTAGTATCCTGCTCTGTTCCCTTGCCATCGGCGTACATCTTGCCCGCATAAAACTGCGCAGGAGAATAATCACGTCGTGCACCTCTCAGGAACCACCTGAGGGCAACCGGGTAGTTCCGGCTGATTCCCTTGCCACTGTAATAGATATAACCCAGTTTATATTCTGACTTGGCGTGATCCTGTCTGGCCGCTGCCTTGAACCAGTAAAGGGCCTTGTTGATATCGGCCTTGACCTCGTTACCACGCAGATAGGCACAGCCCAGTGAGTACTGGGCAAAGGCATTGCCATTTTTTGCCTTTTTCTGCCAGTCCATGAAACGTTGATCATAGAGCGTGTCGGCAGCCTGCACATAGCCGCTGAACACAGAGGTCAGCACTATCAGGCTAAATAATTTCATCAGGTTCATCGCTTGATTCTCAACCTCACAGGATCCAAAAATTAGTTACATTAGGTATTAAATCGGCAGTTTGGCTCAAAATCTTTAAATTACAGGCGTTTCAGGCATTGAAATGGCTGTAAAAAGAGGCCCCCGGAAGCACATATGAATAGTAAGCAATTGATTTTATTTCAAAAACATCGTCACTCATGACATAATCCCGTTATTAGTTAATTAATGCAGGATATTATGACCATATATCTGGATGTTCTGAAAAAACTGGCAGATGGCAGGTTTCATTCAGGCCAGGTTCTGGCCGCAGATCTGGGCATTTCCCGTGCTGCCATCTGGAAGCATCTCAGGAAAATCGAGGCGGCCGGGCTGGCGGTGGACGCTGTTCGCGGCAAGGGATATCGCCTGCAAGAGCCCCTTGATTTACTGGATGCTGAAGCGATAAAACGGCAGTTGTCAAAACAGGCGCAAAAGCGGTTGTCAGGGCTGGAGTTACACCCTGTCATCAGTTCGACCAACCGTTATTTGCTGGAAACGTACCCTGAAAAGCAGTATGAGTCCGGTTATGTATGCATCGCAGAGTCACAAACAGATGGGCGAGGCCGGCGGGGCCGGCAATGGGTGTCGCCCTTCGCCAGCAACATCTATCTGTCAATGGTATGGCGGTGTGCAGACGGGCCTGCCGCACTGGCAGGCCTGAGCCTGGCGCTTGGAGTTGCCATCATGAGGGTGCTGTCTGATTTCGGTGCCCGTGATATTGGCCTGAAATGGCCCAACGACATCATCTGGCAAGGTAAAAAGCTGGGCGGGATACTGGTCGAGATTGCAGGCGAGGCGAATGGTCCCTGCGTACTGGTGGCGGGTATTGGCATTAATGTCAAAATGGCCTATGGTGCCGGGACAGATATTGACCAGCCCTGGGTGGACCTGGGACACATTCTCGGTGACAAAAGCCCGTTCAGAGTGGAGCTGGTCTGCCGCACTATAGAGCAAATGATGGATATATTGCACGATTACCCGCAGCGTGGATTTTCAGGCTATCAGCAAGAATGGAACAAATGGGATGTGATCCGGGGCAGACAGGTGCGCCTCTCCCTGCCAAACAGTGAAAAAACCGGAGTCGTAAAAGGCGTCGATACAGAGGGTGCATTATTGCTTGATACAGGAAAATCAGTGGAAAGGCTCACTTCAGGTGAAATCAGTTTGAGATTGCAGTCATGAGCTGGGTCGTAGACGTAGGCAATAGTTCAATCAACTGGTCAGAAACCCGGGGAAAACAGCTGGTACAGCCGGAATCATTCAACTGGCATGAACTCGGCATGGCCGAGTCACTTGATCAGGCATGGGGAGCGTCGGGCGCACCCGAGCGAATCACCTGTGCATGTGTGGCAGGAAAAGACATCGAAGCGGAAATGGCGCAATGGTGCAGGGACGTCTGGCAAATGGAGCCCGAGTTCATACAGGCGCAGCAGCATGGCTATGGCGTCAGCAATGCCTACCTTGACGCGGAACGGTTGGGAGCCGATCGATGGGCGGCACTGGTTGCCGTTCGAAGCCTGTCCGACAGACCGGTCTGCATTGTCGATTGCGGTACAGCGATCACCATCGACGTTATGGAGTCAGGTGGCAAACATCTGGGTGGCCTGATACTGCCGGGCATCGGCACCATGCGGTCGGCGTTACTGGACCGCATCGGTATTACCCTGGAAGAAAGTGAAGGTGGCAACAGTACCCTGTTCGCAAGAAATACAACGGATGGTGTTAATGGTGGTGTGTTATACGCTATTATCGCGACGCTCGACCGAGTGTATAACGATGTTGACACCGAAATGGGCACGAATATAGACAGAATCATTACCGGTGGAGATGCAGCAACCCTGCTGCCATTATTGAAAGGAGAGTGTAAGTATATGCCCGATCTGGTTTTGCAGGGCCTGACAATCATGAGTGAATTCCGCCAGGGGGGAAATGAGTGAGAGTATTTTTCTTTGGTCTGTTACTGACCAATATGATCTATTTCAGTTGGCAGATCATCCCGCCCAACCCGCCTGCACCACGGTTTTCTGCAGCAGACCCGGGCGTTGAAAAGCTGGTATTGGCAAGCGAACATGCCGAAGAGCAGACCAGAAAGTTCCTGAAAATAAAACAGGAGGCGCTGCAAAGAAAACAGCAGGAAGAAATTCGCCAGGCCAGGCAGGAAGAAGTCGCGCAGGCCAAGGCAAAGGCATCCTGTTATGTCCTCGGTGATTTTCTGATAAAAAAAGATGCCAAAGTGGCCCTGAAAGGTATAAAGGCACTGGACTATCAGGCAAGCCTGAAGACACATTATCCTGAAAAATCGAAGCTCCTGGTTTATTTGCCGTCATTCCCCACGATTGCAGATGCACGGAAAGTCATCAGGGATCTGGAGGAAAAAGGTCAGGAGGATTTCCAGATACTGGCCATCAAGGGCAAACGAAATGGCATCTCGCTGGGGGTATTCAGACAGCCGACCATGGCAGAAGAACGGGTCGCCGAGATAGCGAGCCTGGGTTATTCGCCGATCATGATGTCCGTTACCGGTAAAAAGATAAAATACAGAGTAAATTTCAATAAAAAGAACAGCATAAGCCTGACAGACGATGAAAAGCAATTTTTGGCAAAATCCTTTAAAAATGTCGCCATCAAGCCATTAAAATGCCGATAGTAAATTGCGCTATTCCCGGAATTTGCTTAGAATACGCGATCTTCGGGTTTGTATGCTCGAAAACAGACATGGCCGGTATAGCTCAGCAGGTAGAGCAACTGACTTGTAATCAGTAGGTCCCGCGTTCGATTCGTGGTGCCGGCACCATATATATCAAGGGGTTGGTCATAAATGGCTAACCCTTTTTTATGGCCAAAAAAACAAAAGGTAAACCCTGAGTCCGGTTTATACCTCATTATTTTTTTAGTTACGATACTGAACGGTTGTAAAGCGCTTCCTGGATTGTTCGCTGCCCCTGCATATGGTGTAGTATTTCATCAGGACTTCAACTGGCAAATTCCGCCAGTCCCCAATGGCAAGCATTAATAAACGCTGTCCTGTTTCGGCAATAACGGAATCACTATCGTCTGCTGGATAGAGCGCTTCAATTTTGCTGTGTAATTCAGTTTTTTCACTCATGATCCTGTCTCTCGTTTATTGTGTGCCTGTCTCCTTACAACGGGTTAGCCAGGTGTTTCGTTGACATTTATTTAACAAATATCTTAATGTGTTAGTAAATATTTGTTTTGTATAGATTTAATTTCATGCCGCATTTCAAGAAAAAGAGGGGAAGGGCAATGGTTCCTGCTTAAGTCCAACGCCGGGATACAGGCCGTAGCGACTTTGATCCAGGGAAGGATTTATGCCGCGAAGCACAGAACGTGCGAGAGTGGCCACCCATTGGGTGAAGCTTCCGCGTCCTGCTCACGCCCCTCGCCTACCTGTAGGCGAACTGCGGTGCAGTTAAAAAGGTATTTACTTTCAAAATGTTAAGTTCATATCATAGCGGTCAACTGATGAATTTAGGTTGAACGGTTCAATCGAGCCTATCGGAATGAAATATTAAATACGCATGTGTTCAGGACATTGTCGGAAGTCAGGGAAATAACGGACAAATGGATAAGAGGATATACCGAGTAACGGCAACATCTATATTATCTATATACAAAGAAGCATGAGGAATAATTATGACGAGGCTTTCGCTAACTAACATGCGATACATTTTCTTACTGATATTGGCCACTACAGCCGCTTGTACTACGGTGACCTATCCCCGCTATCCTGTGCAACCGATAGATTCGTACGCAAACCAACAGGAGTCAGACGGGCTACGAGTAGCCGTACATCCGGTGTCAGAAGCTAATGAGTTGATGACTTATTTTGGCTCAGACATACTGAAAAAGCACAGAATACTACCCTTACTGATGACGCTTCAAAACACCAGATCAGACTCTAGCTTCTTATTCGAATCTCATAAGATACAACTCCAACTCGTACAGATGCGCGGAGAAGCCACAGTAAATCAAGGTGTGGAATCAACATCCGAAGACACATACAATGGCATCGGAAGAATTACCGCTGCCGGTACCTATGTATACCCCATACTGGTATCGCCGATTGCACTTGTCGTAGCAATAAAACTGGCCGACATGAAAAATATCGAATACCACATGCAATCAATGGAACTACGGAGCGATACGCTGTCTCCAAAAATGTCAACTCAAGGTATGATTTACTTCCAACTCCCAGAGGAGATCGATTTAACTAAATCATTAACAGTCAAGATCGAGGCAACCAATCTTTCAACCAAGCATAATGTGACCATACTCCTCCCACTAGATACAGGAATAACACATCGTGAATAACTCAATTAAAGTTTTCTTGCAGTTTTGTGTTCTCTTCGTCCTAATAATTGCCACATCTGGTTGTAGTCCCATAGTAATTATAGAAATCGAAAAATACATAAGCTATCCAGTATTGAAGAAGATTCCACTAAAAATTGAACTCCTCCTAACAGAGAAATTTAGGAGTTCTGGAGACGTCAGTTACGGAAGAAAATACGTGATAGGGAGAGGGTTATCTGAAAATGCTAAGGTACTGGCCGAAGCACTTTTCGAGCATGTCACTGTTACCTCATCTGAAGCTGCTGTTCCAACTAAAGCCGAGGCTGTCCTAATTCCCAGTCTATTAGCATTTAGAAGTACTATCCCCAACTTACTATGGAATGATAGCAAAACCATACTGGACATAAAGTGGTCGTTACGCGATCCCGATGGTAAAATATTGTGGGTTAGCACCATCCGTGGGGAGGGTCACGGCCCGTACAATAAAAAATATATTCAAATGGTTATAGATGATCTTTTCCAAAAGACCTTCCAACGCATGTCCTCTTCTCCAGAAATTAGAAATTATGCAATATCTCAATAATTTTGGTTTCTACCCTCGAAATAATGAAAGAATCGAGCAGACGGTAATCTGAAAATGAACGTCATATTATTTTTATTAATTACCAGTATGTCTATAGTAGGTTGTGTTTCTTCCTTTAACATAGAAGCTGTCAAGCCACTATCCAGTCCAATTCAAAACTACAATCATTTAGCTGTTGAATAAAGATGAAAATTAATACTCTACTACTATATGTAACTGTATTACTAACCCCATTGTTTACAACTTCGTGCTCTTTGGTTGTTCATGTAAAGGATTACTATAATGTTAAGAGTCACGTATTACCTAATATTCAGAAACCTCCAATAAATACTGCCCGGATTGTTTTTTTTAGGCCACCTCAGCATGCACTCAATGCTGGCTGGATGCTTAATATTATTGATGGCGATAAAACAATTGGAATTTTACCTATTAATAGTTATTTTATATACGATACAGAGCCTGGAAGGCATATCTTTGGTGTAATGAGTGGACAGTTATCAGACTTTTTAAGGGCCGATATTGAGTAACCGGTCAAACCAGGCCGTCATTCCCATTTTGATTAATCGGCATAGACTTTCTTCCCATAGCCAAACAAAGCAAAGGAGGAACCCCATGTCAGCCGATACACAAACCCATTCCCATCAAGAAACACCCGCGAAAAAGATCCGTCGCTCCCGGACTCAGTGGCAACGCATTATGCAGAAGTATGAAGCCAGTGGTTTAAACCAGCAAGCCTTTTGCGCGCAACAGGGCTTTGCGCAGAATTTATTTTGCAAATGGCGTAAGAAGCTTATTTCGGGTAGTGAGTCCCCGTTGATCGATGATTCCGACAAGTTGTTTGTCGAAGTACCCGCCGCTGATCACGAGGCACAGCCTGTCCTGCAATGGGATGTGGAGTTGGCATTGGCCAATGGCATGGTATTGCGTTTGAGACAAAATGGATGCTGACGCCGCATCACGGTCTTCGGTTTTGGTTGTGTACCCAGCCTACAGACATGCGTAATTATGCGGAGTATCCAGTTATGCGTTGAAACGGGTCTTAGAATGATCAATTATCCTTTCATAACAATATTATATATTTTTATTTTGGTGTAATTACTCTGCATAATTAATCTTCTATTGGCAGGCAGTTTGTCTGTATAACTAAAGGAGAATGATTATGCATATTAGAGAATTCCATTTGAATGATCGACGATTTCTATCGCCATATTATTTAGAACCACATTTAACGACTTTTTCTCAAGCACTTTGTGACCAGGGTTTCACTTTACTCACTATTCATGGATACATAGACTCTGTAGCACATTTTGGTACTTGGTTACAGAAAAAAGAAATATCTATAAAGGAAATTAACAGCGATGTGGTAGCCAATTTTGCAAAACATCGTTGTAACTGTCCTGGTAGTCGTAGGAAACATGCAGTATCAGGTAAATATGTAAAACGCGTTCAACGGTTTATAGATTATCTTAATCAACATGGCGTGATTTGTTATAAAACAAATACTTCGGAGAAATTTCTTCCACCACTGCTCCTACGTTTTAGAGAGCATTTGCAATTACGAAAGTTATCACCACTAACCGTTGCGCGCTATGAACGTTTGACATCTAAATTCCTACCGTTATTGGGTAATGATCCTGGGAAGTACAATACGACAATTGTAAAGCATGTAATATGCAAGTTAGCTGAGCAATGTAGCCTCGCAGAGACTAAAAACTTGACAACAGCGCTACGGGTTTACTTGCGATTTTTAACTGTTGAGAGTCTATGCGTTCCAGATTTGGATTGCACGGTTCCTACGATTGCCCAATGGTCACTTTCTTCTATGCCACGTTATATCACAGCACAGGAGATTGAGCGTGTCATTGGTTCCTGTGACATTCATACCCAGCAAGGGTTGCGTAATCGAGCCATTATTCTATTTTTAGCACGTTTAGGTTTGCGTGCTGGCGATATTGTCAATATGCGACTTGATGATATTAACTGGAATGCAGGAACTCTGTGCGTTAGGGGTAAAGGACGCAGAGAAGATATGCTGCCACTGCCTCAGGATGTTGGTGATGCGGTTTTAGCCTATCTCGAAAAAGTTCGCCCACGTATTGCGTTGAAGCAGGTATTTCTTTGTCTCAATGCGCCCTATCGCCCATTTTCATCATCAGCCTCTATATCAGGTATTGTGGATGCTGCACTGACCTGTGCAGGCATTTCAGATCCACCTTCCCGTGGCGCCCATTTGCTGCGCCACTCAGCGGCAACAGACCTGTTGCGTTCGGGTGCTACCTTAGAAACCGTTTCTTCGATTCTACGTCATCGTTCTCTGGATATGACCGCTTATTACGCTAAGGTCGATATCCCTATGCTACAGCAGATCGCTCAACCTTGGCCGGAGGTCACATCATGTTAAGGGGTAAAATCGACCGCTATGTCGCCATGCAACGCGCAATGGGATTTAAATACCGGATACAAAATTGCTTGCTACAACATTTTGCTACGTTTGCAGAACAGCATGGTGATACCCACGTTCGTTGCCAAACAGTACTTGATTGGGCTGGATCAACGCCATCTGTGCTTCAAAAACGCAATCGATTGCTCACTGTACGTCGATTTACTATCGCCATGCGGCCTGAAGACAGCCGGCATGAAGTGCCTCCAGCCGATGCGTTCGGACGTCAGTCGGCGAGACGTAAAATACGACACCTATTCTCTGCAAAAGATATCAAACAGTTGCTGACGGCCGCATCACAACTAAAACCTGAGGGGAGCATTAGGCCAAGGACCTATACAACTTTATTTGCGTTACTTGCAGCAACCGGGTTGCGGATCTGCGAAGCAATTGCACTGAATACCGATGATATCACGGGTGATGGCCTGCTCATTAAATCCACCAAGTTCCGTAAGGATCGCCTAGTCCCTATGCATCCATCAACACATCAGGCTATTCAAGGATACATGGCGCATCGCATGCAATTTAGCAATATCGAATCACCGCTCTTTGTTTCTAACAGTTGCTCAAGATTGACTTACTCTTCAGTGAATTGCATTTTCCTGCAGCTCATGAGGTCAATTGGATTACGGGGTGTACCGGGTGAACCAGGGCCGTGTATTCACGATCTGCGTCATACCTTTGCTGTCAGGTCGCTTGAACAATGCGCTGGAAATCGCACTGAAATATCTCGGCATATGACAGCATTGAGCACCTATCTTGGTCATGCCCATATCTCTGATACCTACTGGTATCTACAGGCAACTCCAACACTATTAGTACAAATATCAACGGCCCAAGAAACGTGCTACAGGAGGGAAGGTGATGACTAATCTTGCCCAATACCTCAGTGCGTTTTTACGCGAATATCTGCCCTGTGAACGACGCGCAAGCCCGCATACCTGTGAGACCTATGCGTATACTTTCCAACTATTGGTCTGCTTTGCAGCCGACAGAGTAAGATTACCGCCCTCAAAGCTAACCATCGAACAGTTGGATGTAGCGTTGATCATGGATTTTCTGAATCACCTTGAAAAAGTGCGTGGTAATTCACCTCGTACACGTAATGCAAGGGGGGCAGCCATTAAGGCATTCTTCCGATTCCTGGAATATCGCGTCGTGTCATGCCTTGATCAATCTCGTCGTATACATGCGATTCCTATGAAGAAAACGGATGAGAGGTTAATTGGCCACTTAACTCAAAAAGAAATGCAGGCGCTATTGGATGCACCAGATACTAATACGCCTTCAGGTATACGCGATAGAGCAATGTTGCATCTGGGCTTTGCCGCCGGACTCAGGGTATCAGAATTAGTCGGGCTTCGCCTTAACCAACTCGAGTTACTCTCTCAGCCCACGATTCATGTTATTGGCAAAGGGCGACGGGAGCGTGTACTACCCTTGTGGAAAGAAACAGCAACCGTACTCAAAGCATGGATTGCTGTAAGACCGGCTGAGATAACCACGCCCGAGCTATTTCTTAACGCCCGAGGACATGCCATGACGCGCTCTGGTTTCGAATACATTTTATCAAAGCATGTAAAGACCGCTGCTCTCAAGCAACCATCTTTGGCGAAAAAGCGAGTCTCTCCCCATATGCTTCGCCATACTTGCGCAATGCTTACATTAAAGGCAACACATGATGTACGGAAAGTATCATTATGGTTGGGACACGCCAATCTGAAGAGTACTGAAATCTATTTGCGAGCAGATCCAAGCGAAAAGCTTGAAGCACTTATGGCTGTAGCACCGCCTACGCTTAGGCAGGGAAATTTCAAAGCACCAGACAAGCTCCTGGCGATGTTAAAAATAAGGAGTAAGGGACGGTGTTATGTGCTGTGATAATAAAGCAAAATGCTGGCTAACTGCGCGTGACCCACCAAACACTGTGCATAACGGAATGCTCCGCATAATTACGCTTATGTGCTGCAGCACATAAGCGTAAGTCCTTCGATGGTTTGGCGGCCTTGGTGACAAACCATCTCAAGGACAACCCGGCCAGTGGCCAGGGGTTTATCTTTATCAATCGCAAGCGCACCTATCTGAAGTGTTTGTATTTTGAGGCGGGCGGTTATTGTTTGTGGTGCAAGCGTTTGGAACAAGGTCAGTTTGCCGCACTGGGTTCATTACGCGAAGGCAAGCTGTCATTAAGCGCCACAGAATTCTCGGCCTTGGTTGAAGGTCTGGATATGGTGATTAAACGGCGCCGAAAACGCTATTCTGCATGTTGGGTCTCACCACAAAAAGAACCACAAAAAAGCGGTTTGATCGAAAGGTTTATGGTAGAATAAAGGCCATTCAAAACAAATAATAAACACCCTGAACGAGATCCAATTTGGCACAGTTGGCGACACAAGAAGTAACACAACATCACGCTGCGGTGCTGGCTGAAAATGACATACTGCGTAAACAGGCCGTCGAGTTTCAGGAGCAGGTCTCACAACTCAAACATCAACTTAACTGGTTCAAACGCCAACTCTTCGGCAGTAAGTCCGAGAAACGTATTGACATCGACACCTCGCACCAGGCGAACCTGTTGGCCGGCTTGGGCGTTGAACCACCCCCGACTGACAAGGTAGCCACCGAGCGCATTAGCTACGAGCGCCGCAAGAAGCAACGCGATGCCAATACAGTCAGCAATACAGGTTTGCGTTTCGATGACAGCGTCCCGGTGGAAACCATCGATGTGCCGAACCCAGAGTTAGCAGACATCCCGGCCGATGATCTTGAACAGATTGGCGAAAAGGTCACCTACCGCCTGGCCCAACGCCCCGGCAGCTATGTCATCCTCAAGTATGTGCGCAAAGTCCTCAAGTGCCGGGAGACCCAAACCCTGCACGCGGCTTTGATGCCTGCAAATGTATTGGAAAAAAGTATTGCCGATGTCAGCTTCCTGACCGGCATGCTGGTGGACAAGTTTTTATACCATCTGCCGCTGTATCGGCAACATCAACGCCTGCAGCACAGCGGCATCACCTTAAGTCGGGCCACCTTAACGAACCTGGTACGTCGGGCAATCAATCTTTTATCGCCCATCGTGGATGCCCAATTAGCCAATATCTTACTCAGCAAGATATTGGCCATGGACGAAACCCCAATAAAGGCCGGACGCCAACAAAAAGGCAAAATGCGCCAGGGCTACTTATGGCCGTTGCATGGTGATCAAGATGAAATCGTGTTCAGCTATACACCGACACGCAACCATGGTCATGTTAAAGCCATCATTGGCGATGATTATAGTGGTACCCTGTTAACGGATGGGTATGAGGCCTATGCGCGCTACGCGGACACCCGCGACGAGGTCACCCATGCGCAATGCTGGTCGCACACACGACGCTATTTTGACCGTGCCAAGGAGGCAGAGCCGGAATCAGTGGAAGCAGCCCTGGCGCTGATCGGGTTACTTTATCAGCATGAAAAGGAAATACGCAAAAAGTCACTGGCAGGCAAAGAAAAATTGGCCTATCGAACAAAACACAGTGAGCCGGTGATCAGATCATTTTGGCAATGGTGTGATCAGCAATGTCATCGAACCGATCTGCTGCCAAGCAATCTCTTATCAAAAGCCTTGAAATATGCAATGAACCGACAAGCCAGTTTGCAAGTCTTTTTGTCCGACCCTAACGTCCCCCTGGACACGAACCATATCGAACGTGCACTACGTCCGATACCCATGGGCCGCCGTAATTGGTTATTTTGCTGGACAGAGATTGGCGCCGAACAGGTTGGCATTATTCAAAGTCTACTCGTCACCTGTAAACTACAAGGTGTTGATCCTTACACCTATCTGGTTGATGTATTGCAGCGCATCAGCCTGCATCCGGCCAGCAAGGTGATTGAACTAACCCCCAGGGTTTGGAAAGAAAAGTTTGCTGGCAATCCGCTTCGTTCTGACATAAGCGGCTTGCTGTGTCAATGACGGTCTAGTTTGGACGGTTACGCGTATTGGAAGGCGCCTGTGGAAAATTAAATTACTCCCGGCATAGCCGGGAGCTTATTAGATTACGCCATCAAAAGGCTTTAATTGCGCCCAAGGCGCTACACACCCAAAGATAGCTGGTCACGATGAATATCTTCCTGTTCTTGATTTCGGATATATTCTCTAACCATTTCCTCATCCAGTCCCACCGTTGATACATAATAACCTCGTGCCCAAAAGTGCTCCCCCGTAAAATTCCTTTGCTTTCCTCTAAATCGGCGCGCTATCGCTATTGCACTTTTCCCTTTCAAATACCCCATTACATTTGATACCGAATATTTGGGCGGGATACTAATGCATATATGCACATGATCACCCATTAAATGCCCTTCTTCTATCCGACAACCCTTACGCCGCGCAAGATCATGAAAAATCTCACCCAGCATCTTTCGTATATTGCCATATATTAATTTACGCCTTCTCTTAGGAATAAATACAACATGGTACTTACAATCCATCTAGATGTAGTGTATTAAATAGCTAGTGCCCATCCATAAATAGGCTTATTTAAAAAAAATACCTGCCGGTAAAATTAGCCCTTGTTTTTTTTAATGTAATATTGATAGTAATAAGTGTTTCATCGAAATTTTCACTCATTTTAGCTTGTTTTCTGCATTTTTTTACATGCTGATCCATTCCAATAAGCAAAAACATAAAGGATTGTTATTTCTGGCTCTTCCATTTGGCTTTATCCAGATTCGAGTCGTGCTAAATGCGCCAGGTTATAACTGATCACT
>ENA-ORDP01001000-ORDP01001000.1-marine-sediment-metagenome-genome-assembly--contig:-NODE-1000-length-16572-cov-10.205183_pt1 | contig 16572 bp, 14 predicted proteins | sample MGYA00248627_ERZ508539 | MGnify/ENA primary metagenome ERZ508539 (study PRJEB26208, sample SAMN05571518) | marine sediment metagenome | biome: deep sea; feature: Hydrothermal vent; material... | reverse complement strand
ACCCTTGTGCAATTTATCTCCTATTGGACCCTGCCCTCCATAGGAGGAGAAAAGAGGAGAGAGCCATTGTAATGAGGAGTTCAACAAGGCAGGGTTTATTCCCTTGATTCCTAAAGCAAGAACTCTCCTAAGTGGATAGGGGATCCTGCCGATTTTTTTCCATAGAGAATTTGCAAAAAAATACCGCTCATAGCCTGCAAAAAGTTCATCCCCTCCATCACCAGAAAGTGAAACCGTCACGTGCTGTCGTGTCATCTCAGATACGAGGAAAGTCGGAATCTGTGATGAGTCTGAGAAAGGTTCATCGTAGAGAGTTGGTAGCCGGGGGATCACATCCATTGCCTGCTCTGGAGTCACGTACAGTTCTGTGTGTTCTGTACCAAGGTGAGATGCCACCCGTTTTGCATGATCGGCTTCATTATAGGCCTCTTCATGAAATCCTATGGTAAAGGTTTTTATTTTTTGTGTGCTCTCAGATTGCATCAGTGCAACAACAGCAGTGGAGTCATATCCACCTGATAAAAAAGCTCCAAGTGGAACATCAGAGATCATTTTATTGCGTATAGATTCACGCAATAAACCATCTAGTGTTTCAATAACCTCATTGTCTGGTAGCTGCACAGGATTCCTTGCCCCGTACTCAGCCACATCTTTCATATTCCAGTAAGGAACAGGCGCAGGCAATATTCCTGGCTGGGTAGTATGAGGTATATGTAACAGGGTTCCCGGTGTTAACTTATGAATATCCTGATAGATTGAATACGGAGCGGGAATATAATTGTGCCGCATATAGAGAGCTAAGGCATTTCGATTAATCTTATTCTGCCAGTTTGGGTGAACACGCAAGGCTTTCAATTCAGAGCCAAACAGCAAAGAATTACCCTGCCATCCATAGTAAAGAGGTTTTTCACCTATACGATCTCTGGCGAGGCTTAGTACGCGCTGTTTTTTATCCCACAGTGCAATAGCGAACATGCCTGTGAATCGGGTAAGTGCCTCGGCGAGCCCCCAGTACTCTATTGCAGCAAGTAGAACTTCGGTATCTGAGTGGCCGCGAAATCCATAGCCGAGATTTGTCAACTCAGTTTTAAGCTTGTGAAAGTTATAGATTTCACCATTATATGCGACGATATATCTTCCAGAAGATGATTCCATAGGCTGGTGACCACTACTGGATAAATCCTGAATCGACAATCTTCTATGTCCAAGAGCTATGCCATGCTCATGATTTACCCAGGTACCCGCATCATCTGGCCCACGATGAATAAGCTTCGAGGCCATAGCAAGGCAAACTCGCTCAGCATTTGAGTCTAAACCCCGAAAATTACAAAAGCCTGCTAATCCACACACTTAACCAGCAACCCCACGATATACTGCTTCATATTTCTTCACTACACTGTCCAGAGAATAGTTTTTCATAACACGCAGCCTTGCCTGCGTTCCCAGTTCTTCTCTGAACTCGGGCGATGTCTGTAATAACTCAAGTATTGCTGCAGCTAAGGCCTCTGGATCTTTTGCAGCGACCACTTTCCCGGTATCGCCAACGAGTAATGCAGAATCACCTACATCTGTTACAACACATGGCACAGCACAGGCCATTGCTTCACCCACTACATTAGGGAAGCCCTCACCTAAAGAAGATGAGACAGCCACATCCATCGCAGCGACCAGACGTGAAACATCTTTTCTTACATCTAACAGGTGGATACACTTATCCAGTTCTGCCTGTTTTATCCATTGCATTAGTTGGGAATTTTCTTTCGTTATACCGTCACCGCAGAGAATGAAATGTACAGATGAATCACTTTTTCTTATCAATCCAGCTGCTTGTATAAAATTTCGGTGATCCTTCTGTGGGTCAAATCTTGCTACAAGGCCTACCAGACATGTTTTCTCATCAAGATTTAATTCTTTACGCACGGAATTTCTTGAATTTTTATCAGGGTGAAATGTATCGAGATTAAAACCATTTGGTATAACAAGCATTTTCTCTTTGGCGTATCCCAAAGAAGAATGGAATTCCAGTGCTGCATGGGAGCAGCATATTATTTTATCAGGCAACCATGAGGATATTTTTTCACAGACTTTTGCTATCCAGATAGTACTTCGTTTATGACTATCTGTTCCAATATCGGCCTGTCGGATATTCCAGATTATTTTAATGCCGCCTGCTAGTTTTGCTGCTATTCCACCGATAAGGTCCGAGTGATACATCCATGTCTGAACCAAATCCGGTTTTTTTTCACGCAATAACAACGTTAATCTTATCAGTGCAAAAGGAAAATGGTTCCCCCGCTTCATACCTAATGCATGGACGGGAACACCCAGCATTTTTATTTTATCGGCGATCGGCCCGCCGGCATCTGTTAGAGAAATCACCTCAGATTCAAATTCATCACTATTAATTTGTGAGAGTAACTTATAGAGCATCATTTCAGCTCCACCAGTAGTCAGGCCTGTTATGATGTGAACGATTCTCATGTTTCATTCATCCAGTCAATAATGGCATTTGAATAACGTATGGCCAGGCGCTTTCCTGAATTTGTCATTGGTTTTTAAATTGAGCCCCCGTAAAACGCCCAAAAATAGAAAATCACTCGGCATACAGAGGGCTAAAGTGAGGAAATGCCTGGATCATTTTGGTAACATCAGTTTGTAGCCTAAATCAACAGAATCATGAGCATAGATCAAAGCCCCTTTCATCAAGTATAAGAGAAATTATCACACACATGGCAGCACATACAAAGCTTCCTGCTTCATGTGACCTGGGAAAAACTCGGATGGCGAAATTAATTTGATATTTATGATATGAAAGCTACAAAACTACAATATGACCTGTATTATATTAAAAACTTCAGTTTATTGCCTGTTTCGTGACTCTGATGAAAACCCTGAGAATTGTTCTTAGCAGGGAAGGGCGCTAAAGCTTATGGAGTTTTTGTTAATCGCGTTAATCCTGTTATTTGTACCTGGTTTGTCTATTGCCTATCTTCTTGGTTTAGACAGGTATCGTTATTTATTAAGCTTTTCACTTTCCTATACCGTTTTTGTCTTTACTCTAAAAGCAGTTGATTATTTTGATAAGGGTTCTCAATATTTCACGTATACATACTTTCTAATTGTTTCCATTCTTAGTCTGCTGGCATTTATTAGATTTTTCCGTCGTACATATCCCAGGGGGAGGTATGTTGAAGTGAGATGGAATGGGTGCGAAGTTTATTCCTGGCTTGCGCCCGTATTTATAATAATATTTTTCATCCTGGCTTATTTTTTTCTTGTTGGTGCCTATATAGAGTTACCTGCAGATATTTTTCAGCATATGGAATCTATACAGGAAGTAGCTCGTGATATATCCAGATCATATAGCGACGGAATTCCTTTACAGGGCAATCTTGGCCAAAATGGCAAGTACTGGTTTTACCTGTATTCTTTTATCAGTTCATGGGGTGGATTAACACCATCAGCTTCAATTTTAGCTGCAAGTATTTTTAATGTAACGGTATTTCTTCTAGGAGTTTACTGGTTCTCACAAGTTGTATTCAGGGAAATGAATTTATCCTTGAAGACTCTTATTTTTATTTCAATTGCTGCTGTGTTCTTCACGTTTTTTCACTTTGGCGTAAATATTTTTTCATTTATCCGTTACTACGCACTTGCGCCTACTATCCTTAATTTTGTCCTGTATTTTTCTGTTATGGCCATCGCAATTGATTTCTTCCGCGAAAAAAAATGGGATATTAAATATCCAGTGGCCGCAGGGTTTATCTTCTATGCAAGCCTTCATATACACCGTCAGGAGGCGCTTTTTGCTATTCTGATGGTCTTTATAATGAGCTTTTACCTGTTTTTTCAGAAACACGCTTCTAACTTAAAATTACTTTGGCAAGGGCAGGCCAGGTCGATACGAATAGCTCCTGTAAAATTTCTGACTGACAAGGTCAATATATCATTTCTGCTATCACAGACAGCAATGGTCTCAATATTTATATATTCATATATATCGATTGAGCGTCATCCAGTACTGGAGCCAAAAATCATACCACTGGAGAATATTCTTCCTTTTTTCAAAAATTTGTATATTTTAAACCCGACCTACCAGTTCTATTACGTAGTTACTCTTTGGGGGGCAGCGGTAATACTTCTGTTTATCCTGAATATTAAAAAATTCAGCAATAATGCATTTCTAATGGCTGGAATGCTGAGTCCATTCTTTACTGTCTTTAATCCTTTTTTTACAGATCTTTTCCTTCGTTATTCCTGGAGTTTAACCCTCTGGCGAATGAGTTTTCTTGTACCGCTTGGGCTGGTTGGAGCTTATTTGTTTGTCACTGCCGGGCAATACATCTGGACGGGAAGTTATCTTAAAAAGGCCTATGGGTTGCTAACTGTAATCCTTCTTATTGTATTGCTATTTCCATTTAAGACCACCTTTATAGAGAATAAATACAGTCGTTTATTAACTCTTAAACCCGTCCCAGCTGAAAATAGTCCTGAACAATGGAACGATTTACTTGAATATTTAAATGGTATTGAAGGGGTAAAGAGAATAATTACTGACCCGGTAACCGGTTATATGTTAACCGCGCTAACAAGGCATATCTCTAGCCGGGCAAAGTTCCACCGAATCTGGGGTGGATTTATTAAATTCAATTACGATGACTATTCCAGCAATCCTTTTGATCGCTATAGGGGTTATCTTTTTATTATCAACAAACGAAACGGAGGCATGAGCGAAACAGGTCGTATTGCGCGGCACTGGCCTGAGGGGATTTTGCAAATAGAAAATTATTATTATTCTGAAAAGCTCGAAGACTATATTAGTTCGAATCCGGACAGATTTCGCTTGATGTGGGAGAAAGACAAGATACGAGTCTATTTAATTGACGTTCCAAAGAGTTACTAATCCGAGGCTTCTTAATCTTCCTGATCCAGGGATTCAAAGGTAAATTGCTCAAATAGAGGATTTAGCTGCACTGCCTTTATAGCTCTGATACGGAATTCCCTGCCATTATTCAGAGAAACATGAAATTTCATACCGGCATGATAAATGCCTGGTGGTGTGGCCAGGGTGGCTTCAGAATTCAATAGGCGGTTCTCCGGGTACATCAGGATAGGTCGGCTATCTTTTTCATTTTCGGATAGTTTGAATATTTTCCCAGGGTGGACGTCAGGCGGCATACGCTGAATACCTATCGATAGATGGGACCTTCCCGGCTGATTAAACCTGCAAATAATTCCTGTTACCCATCTGCTTTCAATCTCCAGGTCAATCATTCGATAGAGTACCATATCGCCAACATTAACCGATTTCACTTCATGGCCATGGTATTCAATGCCAAGTCCAGTCGCGCTGTCATTTTTAATTTGCCAGATCTGAAATTTATTTTTATCTTTTTTTGTCAAGCTGGAATTACTCTGTTGAAGAAAATAATTGATTTTTGACAAACCGGTTATCAATTCAATTTCTCCACTCGCATTACTTCTCTGATAACGTCGAATTGGGTATTTCGTCCACGATGAGATTAGTTTTGGGAAAAATGAGCGTATGGATAAACTACTAATTCTGCCATTTTTGTAATCTTCAGTTATGTCAATGGGTGGATTCGGGCCACGTATTTGGTGTACGAGTGAATCAGTTGTGACATAAAGCAGGCCTTTAAGATGAGCTTCTGGAAAAGGCAGGGCTGGTTTGTCAATATCAGGATCTATACGATAAAAATATCGTAGCCCATCCAGATTATTCTTATCAAAAAGACTCAGGTAGCCGATCCATAGGTGAAAGTAGCGGAGTAAGGTATGCAGGCCGCCATTTGGCAGGCCATAGGGCTCGGAAAGGCCAAGCAATAGTGCAAATAGATAGATATCAAGAATTTTTATACTCTTGTTGCTATCAGCGACATCAGGAATCCTGATACCTGTGAAACCTTTCTGATGTGCCATCTGAAAAATAGTATGCATCTCTTTCCAGGTATTTTCCGGCACGGGTGTGTACGAAAGATAGGACAGGGTAAGAATCTCAAGTAGAGAAAATACTGCACGCTCACAAGAGACGATCACAATATTTTCGGAATTATCAACATTCTCGGCTAGATCCTGGTTGAGCAGTATTCGTTTATAGCCATCTGTAAGCTGCCGATGAAGATCCAGTGTGATTTTTTGTCTTGTTAGTAGTTTTTTACTGATAGGTAAATCGTCTCTCCCTATCGATTTACGCAATCGCTTTGCCAGATTAAGGATGCTGATTCGATAGAGATCAAGCAGCTTTAAGCGTAGCTCATCGTCGACGGATGCACGGTTAAATTGCTCCAGGTCATTCAGGATGTGATGGCCGGAATAGAGGAAGTCATCATGTGGCAACGCAGCCAGGTCACTGGCAAGTGTCCCGGGGTTTATCTGAACGAATTCTACAGGATCGGTTGACAGTGCCGGGACGGACAAGTTGATCTTCATGCTTGAAATACCCAGTTTTTATAAAAACATACTTATTCTGCTCACTATAACCTAATAATATATGCGGGAATAGACAGAATAAGGCAAAATCTCCAAATATGAGGAAACTGGAATGATTATTCCTCTTCTAAATTATATTGCTAGTTCATGACATGAAAGTACAGATACTATTCCTGAAATTGGTTCTTTATTTCATCGTCGGGTTCAAGCGATAGTTGCCGGGGGAGAGAAAGTGGAGGTAGCGAATATCAGTGAAAAAGGCTGGTTTAAAGCAGAGATTGCGAGGCAGCGGGCAGAATTACAAAAGGAAGAAGTATACTATCGTATGAGAGTAAAACCGGCTAAATCAGCCCTAAATTTTCGTCCCGTCCTGCCTGCAACTATGATTCTGCCCGGTCAATGTGAATGACACATCAGTGTTGTCGATTTATAGTAAGTGGCCGGGTACAAGGTGTATTCTTTCGTGTCTCAACACGAGACAAAGCGCAGCAACTGGGACTAAATGGCTGGGTAAGAAACCTGAGCAACGGACATCTTGAGCTTTTGGCCTGTGGTGAACAGATAAACGTCGAAAAACTCAAACAATGGCTTTGGCAGGGGCCGAAATTCGCAAAAGTTAAGGAAGTTAGATCAGAAATACTGTTTGATACCCGCGTTGATGATCTTAAGGGTTTTGAAGTTCGTAGGGATGGATAAAGGAACGGAAATGTTTTACGTAAACCGTAAAACCATGTTTACTGTTTGAACCATTTTTTTCGTTGGGCAGCATACACCAGCCGTGGATATCCCGTTTTACCAACACTACCGTTATAGCGAGCCAGGGCCTTGCTTGTCTGGCCTTTTTCCTTATCAAGATAATATTTCAGTATGGTTGTGCCGTAGCGCAGGTTCATCTGTGTTATGAAGAGGTTATCGTCAGGATGACCTAATTCCTTGATCCAGAAAGGCATGATTTGCATCAGTCCTCTTGCTCCCGTGGGAGAAATGGCAAAACGATCAAAATTACTTTCAACCTGTATGACGGCCAGCACCAGTTCCGGCTCCAGACCGGCACGAACTGACTCGGCATGGATGGTTCTAAGCAACTCCAGCCGGTAGTCGGCATCCGGGATTGTTTTTTTTAAGCGGTTCGACATGTCCGTTAACCAGACTTCTGCGGCGATGTGATCTTCAAAGCCTTTCGGGCCATACATAGCCTGGCGCAGGGTCTGACGCATCTCATCATCAATTACGGGGGGGATAAATTCTTCAGCGCTGCCAGTGCTATAGACTGCTAGCCAGCAGAACAGGAAAAGTGTGCGGAGTGAGGCGATATTCATGTTCAGTGTGGACTTGAGATAATATAGAGTACCCAACCGCTAAATCGAACGCTTCTCAAGCAGGGAAACGATCAGGGGAACGATTTCGTTGACAGCAATATCCTGCGTATCGGTCTGAGTTCGTGATTTATACTCTACAACGCCGTTTTTAAGGCCGCGATCACCGATAACGATCCTATGCGGGATGCCTATCAGTTCCATATCGGCAAACATCACGCCCGGTCTTTCATTGCGATCATCCAGCAGGACACTAAGGCCAGCATTCAGTAGATTGTCATAGATGTCATTGCACGTTTTGGAAACATCTTCTGATTTGTGATATCCGATAGGAACGATAGCCACATCAAATGGTGCAATACTGTCTGGCCAGATGATACCTTTTTCATCATAGGACTGTTCAATTGCCGCTGCCACAATACGTGACACACCAATGCCATAACAGCCCATTGGCATGACAACCGCTTTGCCGTTCTGATCCAGGCAGGTGGCATTCATACTTTCCGAGTATTTAGTTCCCAGCTTGAAAATATGACCGACTTCTATGCCGCGGCGAATTGAAACTGACGCATCGCAACGGGGGCAGGGGTCACCTTCTACGGTATTTCTCAGGTCAGCCATCTCCACTTCAGGCAGATCCCGTTCCCAGTTTACCCCGGTTAAATGCTTATCTTCGACATTTGCGCCACAGACAAAATCAGCCAGGCGTAATGCACTTTCATCGGCGATAACAGGAATATTAAGCCCGACAGGGCCGACAGAACCGGGTGCACAACCAGCTGCCTGTTTGACTTCCTCAGGACTCAGCAAGGCGAGAGGCTTCAATACCATCGGTAGTTTTTCTGCTTTGATCTCATTTAGTTCGTGGTCGCCGCGAAGAATCAGAGCGACAGGTCCTTCTGCACCATGAACCAGTAAGGTTTTAATGATTTGCTCGGGTTTGATATCCAGGAAAGATGAAACCTGCTCAATACTGTACTGTCCGGGAGTATCGATAGTTTCCATCTCTAATGAAGATCCGGGTCTTTTGCCAACTGGTGGCAGTGCAGGGGCCTGCTCAATATTGGCGGCGTAATCGCATGCGGGACAGATAACCAGTCCGTCTTCGCCGGCATCCGCTAGCACATGAAATTCATGTGATGCGCTGCCGCCAATGGATCCGGAATCGGCTTCTACCGGTCTGAATTCCAGCCCCATTCTCGAAAAAATGCGTGTGTAGGTGGCATGCATGATCTGATAGCTGTCATCCAGTGATTCCTCGCTGCTGTGGAATGAATAGGCATCCTTCATCAGAAACTCACGCGCCCGCATGATGCCGAAGCGTGGTCGGATTTCATCGCGGAACTTGGTTTGTATCTGGTAAAACGTGGCGGGCAGCTGACGATAACTTCTGATTTCCCGGCGAATCAGATCTGTAATGACCTCTTCATGTGTCGGGCCAAAGCAGAATTCCCGTTGATGCCGATCCGTCAGGCGAAGTAATTCAGGCCCATATTCATCCCAGCGCCCAGATTCCTGCCAGAGCTCAGCCGGCTGGATCGCTGGCATCAGTAGTTCCTGGCACCCGGCACGGTCCATTTCTTCACGAATGATGGTCTCAACCTTGCGCAGGACACGCAGACCCAGCGGCAGCCAGTTATAGACCCCTGCAGCGACTCGTCGAATCATGCCAGCACGGAGCATCAATTGATGGCTGATAATTTCGGCATCAGCAGGTGTTTCTTTAAGGGTCGATAGAAGGAATTGTGATGTACGCATTTTCGGGATTGTTTAGTGATTTCGAATTGGCAGCATTTTACTGGGAATTTGGGTTGGAGTCATATTGTTATTAGTTTAATCCCACAAATACGCTGCCCCCAATACCCCCGAGCTATCGCCGTGACGATTTTTTAAAATCGGGGTAGTGAAGCTGTCACTGAAAATATGTGGTTCTATGGCCTGTCGGCCTCGATCATAGAGAATATCAAGGTTTGACAGTCCGCCACCCAGCACGATGACATGCGGATCCAGGATATTGATTACAGTGGCCACGGCGCGACCGAAATGTGCGAGAAAGCGCTCGATGGTTTCAATAGCTATAGAGTTGCCTTGCTCGGCCAGTTTGATTATTTCAGTAGGACTGGCGCCAGCGCCTGAAGATCTCTTATAGTCAGCACTCAGGCCCGGGCCTGAAATCAATGTCTCTACGCAGCCTTTCCGTCCGCAATAACAAACAGGACCATCTTTTAGTAATTGATTGTGTCCCCATTCTCCGCCGATACCCATGCTACCGGTATGAAGCCGATTATTTATAACTATCCCGCCACCAACCCCGGTACCCATAATAATTCCAAATACAGAAGCGTAGTTTGTACCAGCGCCATCTTTTGCTTCAGAGAGAGCGAAGCAGTTTGCGTCATTTGCCAGGCGTATTTCTCTTGCAAGATGATGTTCCAGGTCTTTCAGCAATGGCCTGCCATTAAGGCAGACGGTGTTGCTGTTTTTCATCAAACCAGTGAGTGAAGATTGTGTACCGGGTGTTGCTATTCCGACACTACAAGGTGCATCTGTATCAATTTCAAGCTGCTCAATGAGTGTGTTGACGGCAGTGATAATTGCCAGATATGTCTTTTCTCCACTATCATTATGAGGAGTTGGTATGCGTTTTCTTACGAGTATTCTATTATCACTCGAAAGAACGACGCCTTCTATTTTTGTTCCGCCGAGATCTATCCCAATTCGTTTCATTTTTTGACTCTTGCACAAAAATAAGCTATTTCAACACTATGACTTTCAATAAATCACAAGCTAATATAATCATAGCAGTCAAATCAGTACTGTTCATTGTATTGGCAATGATCTTTTCAGCGCCTGCATCAGCGGTTAAATCTGTCTCTGTCTACGCATTGTTTAATGGCAGGGCGATTTTGATCATTGATGGCCAACGTCGCGTGCTTCGTGCAGGCGATACTACACCTGAAGGGCTGACCCTGATTTCATCGAACACCAGTGGCGCAGTTATCAATGTTGATGGCAAAGAAGAACAAATAGGGCTACATATCAATCCGGCAACCGAGCCGATGAATGTTGGAAATAGTTCCAGTGAAGGATTTGCTACTACTGTCACTTTAAACATGGGACTAGATGGGTTTTTTCATGTTGGTGGTGAAATTAATAATAAATCCGTAACTTTTCTTGTAGATACGGGTGCTAGTTCTGTTGCTTTGAGTGAAAGTATGGCACGGCGGCTGGACATTGATTTTGAATCAGGAAAAAAAGCGTATGCCAGTACGGCAAATGGTAATACCCGGATACGTTTTATTACTCTTGATAAGGTCAGTGTCGGTTCAATTGAAATTGAGAATGTACATGCTGCTGTTATCCAGGATCCCGGGCCAGCTGGTATCCTGCTTGGCATGTCATTTCTAAGTAAGCTGGAAATGAAACGCACTGGCACTACTATGGAATTGATTCAACGGTGAGGTGCGAAAAAAAATGCCTGCCACCGGGGCAGGCCAAACAGCTTTAGAGGAGAATTCTGCAATGGCTTGAAGGGCCACTAGCGGGGGATCATTACAAGTAGACTCCCATCTACTTTCTTATAGTTTCTATCTACAAAAATCTATTGTGTTAAAGGCCCACATCATAAAGATATGTCATCGTGAGTTGTTATTAAAACAAAAATATATGTCTGTAGTATTACTCCGAATTGGTATTGTTATGCAGATAAATGGTAAAAAAATGGTTTAACAATATTTAATCTATATGCCACTATTGCTTGACACGCAGAGATAAAAATCTATGATGTTCATAACAATCAACAAGAGGTGACTTATGCCTGATAATGTATCTAAATCCTATATAGCTTTTAACAAGGCAAGAAATGATTTTATTAAGCTTACACAAAGAACTGAATCCATTCTAAAAAGGGAGAAAAGGAAACTTCTTCAGCAGATGAAGCGGGCAAATACAAAGCTCGCAAAGACTAAGGACAGGTTGATGGTTGCAGAAAGGCGCCTTGCTGAAAAAGGATCAGTAGCGAAGAAGAAGCAGGTAAGGAAGCAGAAAGCGCAGCTTAAAAAGGAAAAGCAGGCTACTATAGAATTACGTGAGGCGATAAATCCTCTGGTTGAGAAACTCAAGGCTATAAGTGATCATGTAGTATCTGCCCGATTCTATGGCAGGGGTCTGGAAAAGGCTGACAAAGAAATAGATAAGTACAGGAAAAAGAAGACTGCAGCGGCCGCAAAAAAGACAAAAAAGAGATCTGTTAAAAAGACTGTAAAGAAGAAAACAGTAAAAAAGAAGGCAACAAAGAAAAAAGCTGCTAAAAAGAAAGCAGTTCGACCGTCTACCAAAAAGAAGGTCGTAAAGAAAAAGGCAATGAAAAAGAAGGCAATGAGAAAGAAGGCTGCGAAGAAACGATCAATAAAGAAAGCAAAAAAATAGTGACCATTTATGGTTAAGGGCACCTCTATTTATTCATGAATAAATAGAGGTGCTCTTAAATTTTCATACCTAAACGGGGTTTTAAGATCAAGTTCAGGTGCAGCATTGTAGGTTCGACAAATTCGGACAAGATCAAACTGTGCGAATGAATTCGCACCTACAAAAGAATTAGATCGAGATCGCTGCTGAAATGTTGTAATTACATGGCAGGTCTGGCTAGCGATAGCGTAACCAGACATTTAGGCTCAATTGCCGGCTTATGCTGTGCCAGGACGACCTACATCGACAATGCCAGGCTTTTTTTAATTTGACTCCGACAGTTTATCGCGTTCAATCAAAGCGTAGGCTGAATGATTGTGGATGGATTCGAAGTTTTCAGATTCAACAATATAGGCATCTACTCTATCATCTGTATTCAAGGTTGCCGCGACATCTCTCACCATATCTTCTACAAATTTAGGATGGTCGTAGGCATATTCGGTGACGTGTTTTTCATCCGGGCGTTTAAGCAGACCGTATAGTTCTGAGCTTGCCTGTTTTTCCACCATCTCGATAAGTTCTTCAATCCAGATAAAACTGTTGGCACGGATCGTTACGGTGACATGCGAACGCTGATTATGAGCACCGTAGTCAGAGATTTTTTTTGAGCAGGGGCATAGCGATGTGACGGGTACAATGACTTTTAATTCGATTGATGTCTCACCTTTCTCGATTTCACCATTAAAAGAAACCTGGTAGTCCATCAGGCTCTGCACACCGGTAACGGGGGCTTTTTTGTTTATGAAATAGGGAAAGCTCATTTCGATACGGCCGGTTTCAGCTTCCAGACGTTCTCGCATTTCTTCCAGCATGTCGTGGAATGATTTTATCGATATTTCCCGTTCATGTTTATTCAGTATTTCAACGAAACGGGACATATGGGTGCCCTTGAAGTTATGTGGCAATTCAACATACATATTGAATGTAGCAACCGTATGCTGTTCACCTTCACTTCTGTCTTTTACCCTCACCGGGTGGCGAATATCCTTGATGCCTACCTTGTCGATAGTGATTTGCCGGCTATCATGGCTGCTTTGGACATCAGCGATCTCACTGTCACAGGTATTGGAGTCTTCAGTCACGTCAGGTATCCGGGGTTTAGGCTTGAATGGGGGACGGATTTTAGGCGGATTCAGCACTGTGGGCAAGTGGCACAGACACTACATTTGTTATGGATTTTAGTATTCCAGCCGGGTCAAGACCACAATCGGCCAGTAGCAGGCTGGTATCGCCATGCTCAATAAACTGGTCAGGTAAGCCCAGGTTAAGCCTTAGACAGTTGCTGTTGATGCTTGCCAGATATTCATTGACGGCGCTGCCGGCGCCGCCCTTAATGACATTTTCTTCTACCGTGACGATCAACTGATGGCGTGCAGACATTTGTTTGATAATTTCTTCATCCAGTGGTTTGACGAAGCGCATATCAATAACGGTAGCAGTAATATTTCTTCCTACTTCCAGGGCGGGTGCTAGCATGCTGCCGAAGGCCAGTATGGCGATTTTATTTCCCTCAAGCAGAGTTCTGGATTTACCGATTTCTATCGTGGCCAGATCCTTATCAATTTTGGCTCCCGGCCCGTATCCTCTCGGGTATCTTACGGCGGAGGGCGAATCCAGCTGAAAGGCAGTGGTCAGCATTGTTCTGCATTCGTTCTCGTCTGAAGGCGCCATGATTGTCATGTTTGGCACACAACGCAGGTAGCTGAGGTCAAATACACCGGCATGTGTCGGGCCGTCAGCACCTACCAGACCGGCCCGGTCTATAGCAAATACGACCGGCAGGTTCTGGATCGCCACATCATGGATCAGCTGGTCGTAAGCGCGCTGCAAGAAGGTAGAATAGATCGCTACCACAGGTTTTAAACCATCCGCAGCGAGACCGGCGGCGAATGTAACTGCATGTTGTTCAGCGATGCCAACATCAAAATAGCGCTCAGTATACTGTTCCGAAAATTTGACCATGCCGGATCCCTCACCCATGGCCGGTGTTATAGCAATCAGTCTGGTATCACTTTCAGCTATATCGCATAGCCACTGGCCAAAAATACTTGAATAATCAGGTTTAGTGCCCGGTTTCCTGCTTGCTTCACCTGTCTCGATATTGAAAGGTGGTACACCGTGATAGGTGCAGGGGTCATGCTCGGCAGGCTCATAGCCTTTGCCTTTCCTGGTGATTACGTGAAGGAAGCGTGGGCCTTTCAGATGTTTCATATTGCGCAGGGTTTTGACCAGGGTATTCATATCGTGACCGTCTATCGGGCCGATGTAATTGAACCCCAGTTCCTCAAACAGGGTTCCCGGCATAATCATGCCTTTCATGTGCTCTTCACTGCGCTTAGCGAAGTTCCACAAAGGATCCCCCATACGACTAAGTATACTTTTACTGCCTTCCCGTGCAGAGCTGTAGACGCGACCAGACATCATGCGGGCCAGGTGATTGGACAGGCCGCCGACATTGTGTGAAATCGACATTTCATTGTCATTCAGGACGACCAGTAGATTTGCATCTATTTCTCCGCCACAATTCAATGCTTCAAAGGCCATGCCTGCACCCATAGCGCCGTCACCAATGATGGCGACTACATCATGTTCTTCTTTCTTTATCGCTGCAGCCACAGCCATGCCCAGCGCGGCACTGATCGATGTACTGGAATGGCCTACGCCAAAGGTGTCATATTTGCTTTCTTCTCTGCTCGTAAAGCCGCACATACCGCCTTTTTGCCGCAGTGTTGCCATATCCTTACGTCGGCCTGTAAGAATCTTGTGTGGGTAGGTTTGATGGCCAACATCCCACACCAGACGATCCACCGGTGTGTCGAATACATAGTGCAGGGCAATGGTGAGTTCAACGGTACCTAGCCCGGCTGACAGGTGACCCCCCGTTTTTGAGACAGATTCTATAAGAAACTGACGTAATTCATCCGCTAAACGAGGTAAATCTTTGGCATCAAGGCGGCGAAGGTCTTCTGGTGAGTCAATCTGCGGCAGCAAGTCTGCTTCAGGTTCAGCCTGAGAATGTTCGGCATGGTCATCATGATCTATTGGAATATCGGTAGCCATCCCTCTAGTATATTCGATTTATGGCGTAATCGGCCAACATCTGGAGGGATTGTGTGTCAAAAGGGAGTTGGTCGAGGGCTGTGCTGGCCTGTTGATGGGCATTTTCCGCAGACTGTCTGGCCGCTGTCAGGCCCATAAGACTGGGGTAGGTGGCCTTGCTGTTGATCTCATCTGCACCTGTCTGTTTACCGAGTGTTTCCGTGTCACTGACTACGTCAAGGATATCATCACGGATCTGAAACCCCAGCCCGACTGATCTGGCATAGTCTGAAAGTAGCTGTAACTGGCCGCTTTCCGTAACACCTGCCGTTTGTGCTCCCATAAGTACTGCGGCCTCTATTAGAGCAGCTGTTTTCATTGCATGAATCTGTTGCAGGGATGAAAGCTCAGGCTTTTTGCCTTCTCCTGCGAGATCCAGTGCCTGACCACCGGCCATGCCCCGAGAACCTGCTGCTCTTGCCAGTGTACGAATCAGGCGTGGGCATATAGTATTCTCAGGTGATTCGACCGATGCTAGTAGTTCAAAGGCCAGTGACTGCAGGGCATCACCTACCAGCATGGCGGTGGCTTCATCGTAGGCCCTGTGGCAGCTTGGTTTGCCGCGTCGCAGGTCATCATCGTCCATGCAGGGTAAATCATCGTGTACCAGTGAATAGGCATGAATTAGTTCGACTGCCGCCGCAGGTGCATCGAGGGCAACAGGTGCAGCATTAAACATTTCACCGGTCAGGTATACCAGGCAGGCACGCAGGCGCTTGCCGGCATTCAGAGTCGAATACCGCAGGGCTTCGTGTAATACGGCTGGCACGGTGTCAGCAGCTGGCAGTACCTTGTCAAGATAGGTTTCGAGGCGATCTCGATAGGGAATTAGTTGTTGTACAATGGCGTGTTCTGGCACGTTAGGTACTTTCCTGGTCTTCATTAAATGGTTCAATGATCAGCTGGCCATGTTTTTTTACCAGCTGTTCGACTTTCTGCTCGGCTTTTTTCAGGTTTTCCTGGCAGATGCGGCTGAGTTCTACACCGCGCTCAAACTTCTGCAGTGATTCGTCCAGTGTCAGCTGGTCATTTTCCATGCTCTCTACAATCTGTTCGAGTTCTTTCATTGCTGTTTCGAAATCGGGTGTGCTGGATTTTTTTGCAGGCATGATAGGTATTCCATGTTAAGTGTCTAAATTGAGACCGGAATGGCAACCTATCGGAGGCCGGTGTTCAGGTCAATATATTTAAGGAACCTCTGATCAATTATGCCATATCTCTGGCTTACAGGCTGATTCAC
>ENA-ORDP01000999-ORDP01000999.1-marine-sediment-metagenome-genome-assembly--contig:-NODE-999-length-16572-cov-10.250227_pt1 | contig 16572 bp, 17 predicted proteins | sample MGYA00248627_ERZ508539 | MGnify/ENA primary metagenome ERZ508539 (study PRJEB26208, sample SAMN05571518) | marine sediment metagenome | biome: deep sea; feature: Hydrothermal vent; material... | reverse complement strand
AGGACTACCAGATCCGGCGGGTTTATGACGAAGACGCCGAAATCTGGTGGTTTTCAGTGATTGATTTTGTGCAGGTATTGACCTGGCAGCCAGACTACCAGACTGCTCGCAAATACTGGAACAAGCTGAAACAACGTCCTGGCAAGGAAGGCAGTCAACTGGTTACAGATTGTAACCAGTTGAAAATGACAGCATCTGACGGAAAACAACCAATAGGTTTCTAGTGGCTGGATAGAGCAGGAATAACAGGATGAAAGATTTATCAAAAGACTACGAAATTCTCCTTTATCGCAGTAAGGATGGCGACGTAAAGGTAGATGTACTGGCACAAAATGACACGCTCTGGCTAACCCAGAAACGCATGGCAGAGCTGTTTGCGGTCCAGGTTCCCACAATTACCAAACATCTGAAAAATATCTTTGCAACCAAAGAGTTGGAAGAAGAATCAGTTATTTCCATTTTGGAAACAACTGCCACTGACGGTAAAACCTACAAAACTCGCTACTATAGCCTGGACGCGGTCATCGCCGTGGGCTACCGGGTCAACTCCATGCAGGCGACCCAGTTTCGTATTTGGGCCACCCAAACACTGAAAGAATTCATCATCAAAGGTTTTGCCCTCGATAGCGAACGGCTAAAAAAAGGCGCACATTTTGGTAAAGACTATTTTGATGAGCTGCTAGAAAAGATTCGGGAGATTCGCGCCTCAGAACGCCGTTTCTATCAGAAAATTACCGATATATATGCCCAGTGCTCGGCAGATTATGATCCGGCATCAGAACTCACCCAAATCTTTTATGCCACAGTGCAAAACAAGTTGCACTGGGCCATTCACGGTATGACAGCGGCAGAAGTGGTAAAACAGCGCGTCGACAAAAACCAGCCATACATGGGATTAACCACATGGAAAAACGTTCCCAAAGGGAAAATTCTTAAAAGTGATGTAGCCATTGCGAAAAACTACCTGAACGAACAAGAGTTGGATCAACTTAACCGCATTGTGGCGATGTATCTCGACTACGCAGAATTGCAGGCCAATAAGCAGCGATTAATGAAAATGGCAGACTGGGTGGAAAAGCTGGATGCTTTTTTACGGTTCAATGATTACGAAGTGCTGGATAACGCCGGCGATGTTTCTGCTGAAGTAGCTAAAGCCCTTGCTGAAAAAGAATATGAGCAATTTCGTATCGAACAGGATCACCAGCACAAATCAGACTTTGACAAACTGGTGGAGCAATCAAAAATTGCCAGCAAAACAAACAAAGATCAGGGTTAGGACATGGGCACAAGAAGCAGGGGTGGCAGTATTACTATAACGATGTAAAGGATTATGATAATTCCCAATACCTTAATCTGTTTTTTCATCACAAAATCAACTATCAGGGAGAGATTCAAATGAAAACTGATATGACATTATTTGAGGATTATCAGATTCGCCGGATATATGATGAAGAATCAGAAATCTGGTGGTTTTCAGTGATTGATATTGTACAGGTATTGACCCAACAGGCTGATTATAAGGTGGCCAGAAATGACTGGAAGGTATTGAAAAACAGGCTTAAAAAGGAAGACAGCCGGTCGGTGACAAATTGTCACCGACAGAAATTACCCGCAGCAGATGGGAAAAAATACCTTACCGATGTCGCCACGGCTGAAACCTTACCGCGCCTGGTGCAAAGCGTACCCAGCCCTAAAGCCGAGCCAATTAAACTTTGGTTAGCTAATGTAGGCTATGAATGCATGCAGGAAATGGCTGATCCTGCCCGCTCACTCGACCACGCTCGTGAAACCCGGCAGAAACATGGCCGCAGCGAAAAATGGGTACAACAATACATGACAGGGGAATTGTGAATGGTCAGGAAAAACCGAATAGTCACGATTCTAGGCGAGCACATCACGGTAGCAGCGAATGATTACATATCCTTAACGGATATGTTGAAAGCCAAGGATGGTGAATTTTTTATTTCTGACTGGCTCAGAAATAGAAATACCGTTGAATATTTAGGCATTTGGGAGCGAATTCACAACCCTGATTTTAATTATGGCGAATTTGCCACAATTAAAAGCTCCGCTGGATTAAATAGTTACAAAATAAGCGTCAAAGAGTGGGTAGCGAAAACCCGCGCTATCGGTTAAGAAAGGAAAGGGGTCAAAGAAAGGGGTCAAACCTATTTGACTATGTATGAAAGTTGAATTATCCTTTCAGTCATGCCCAGACCTCAGCGAATTGAATATGAAGGAGCGTTTCATCATGTCATGAACCGTGGTCGAGATCGCAGAGCCATCTTTCATAATGATGCGTACTTCAATGCTTTTCTTGAAACGCTACAGGAAGCCAGTCAACGGTTCGATGCAGTCATTCATGCTTACTGCCTGATGACAAATCATTACCATCTGCTGATAGAAACCCCGAAGGCAAACCTGAGTCGTATCATGAGGCATGTAAATGGGGTCTATACACAACGCTATAACCGCATGCGTGGAACGGATGGGACACTTTTCAGAGGACGGTTCAAATCAATACTGGTTGATGAGGATGCCTACCTGCTGCAACTCTCACGATACATTCACCGTAATCCTGTAGAAACAAAGAAACCTCTGGTCAGCCAGCTGGTTGATTACCCCTGGTCGAGTTATCCGGCCTATATCAATAAATCGAAATGCCCTGAATGGCTATATCGGGATAAAACTTATGAGATGCTGGGACTGAGAAGAAAGTACCAGGGATATCAGGAATATGTTAGACAAGGAGTAGATGAAGATATTCTTCGGTTCTATGGCAAGGGGAATATATTGTCAGTATTGGGTGATCTGGCGTTTCGGAAAGCAGTTCGTGAAGAATGCGAAGAAACCGATCTGGCTAAACTTAGAGTAGCCCTGCAAGACAGACCTTCGGGAAAGGAGATAGTAGTACAGGTAGCTGGAATCTTTAATGTGTCAACAGGCTCAATTACAAAAAAGTTGAAATACCGACGTACAGCAAATCCTGCCAGAGCTTTCGCTATGTATGTTTGCCAGGAATACGGGAATATGAGCTTAAAAGAGATCAAGCAGTTGTTTGGCCTTGGCCATACTGGCAGTGCATCACATTCTATCAATAAGGTTCGGCATGAATTAAGGAGTGGTGAGTGGAAGAAGGAAGTAAAAAAATTGGAAAAATTCTTTTACATGGTCAAATAGGCTTGACCCGTTATCCGAATCGAGAAAAAAATGGCTAATAAGGGCATCACCGGCATCAGACGAATTATCAACGCTGCGGGTTATTCGTATGCTGGCTTAGTAGCCACGCTTAAGAATGAAGCGGCATTCCGTCAGGAACTGGTGCTCGTAGCCATTCTTGTACCGGTGGCGTTCTGGCTTGGTGAAGGTAGTGTAGAAAAGGCTTTGCTTGTTTCTTCCCTGTTGCTGATATTAATTGTAGAACTGATCAATTCAGCTATTGAAAGCGCTATAGATCGTATCGGCAGTGAGCAGCACGAACTCTCTGGTCGGGCTAAAGATATTGGCTCGGCGGCTGTCTTTCTTGCCCTGCTTAATGCTGCAGTTATCTGGGCTTTTTTACTGCTGATTTAGATGCCTATGCCGTCATTCTATCCCTTGCCCGACACCCTGACCATGATGCGTGAACTAATTTCCTGCCCATCAGTCAGCAGTGTTAGTCCTGATATTGATATGAGTAATCTCGCAGTGATTGAGAAGCTGGCAAGCTGGCTGGAGGATATGGATTTTGCAGTAGAGGTTCTACCGCTGAAGGACTCCCCCACAAAAGCAAATTTGGTCGCTATACTGGGTCAGGGGCAGGGTGGTCTGGTGCTGGCGGGCCATACTGATACGGTACCGTTCAATGAACAGCTGTGGAAATCTAACCCTCTGGCGCTGACCGAAGCAGATAATCGTTTATATGGCATGGGCACGTCAGATATGAAGTCTTTCTTTGCTCTAGCTATAACGGCTGCACGGAAATTTTCGGTTAGTGATCTGAAATACCCCCTTGTCATCGTCGCTACAGCTGATGAAGAATCGACCATGAGCGGTGCCCGTCAGCTGGCAGCCAGTGGGCGGTTGCAGAGCGGGCGAGTGGTAATCGGTGAACCGACCGGACTGCGGCCAGTACATATGCACAAGGGCATGATAATGGAATCGGTGCATGTACACGGCCGTTCCGGTCATTCAAGTGACCCCGCACTGGGTGCCAATGCGATGGAGGGCATGCACGAAGTTATCAGTGAGATAAGAAAATGGCGAGCTGAGTTACAACAGCGTTTTCAGAATCCTCAATTCAACGTGCCGGTACCGACCTTGAATCTGGGGCGGATATTTGGCGGCGACAACCCGAATCGCATTTGTGGCGACTGTGAACTGCATTTCGATCTGCGTCCTCTGCCCGGTATGCTGGTGGATGAATTGCTGGCAGAGTTACAGCCGCGTCTGAATGCCGCTGTCAGTGAAGCAGCTCTCGATATAACATTAAAGCCGCTAATGAAACCTGTACCACCTTTTGCAGCGAAAGAAGACTCAGAAATTGTTGCAGCTGCAGAACAGTTGACCGGTGTCCTGGCTGAATCAGCCGCCTATTCGACAGAAGCACCCTTTTTTCAGGGGGCTGGTCTTGATGTCGTCATACTCGGGCCTGGTAATATCGCCCAGGCTCATCAACCTGATGAATATCTGGCCCTGGACAGGGTGCAACCGATGATTGATGTACTGGAAGGTCTGATTCGACGATTTTGTGTTGCTTAAATGTTTCATAAATAAGAACATAACAGAAAGATTGAACCTCTGCGTTCTCTGCGGTAAATAAATTCTTTGTAATGAGAAAAATGGTCAAAAAGAAAACACAGATAAATCAGCCGCACAACTTTGTTGCGGCATTCCGTCAGTCGGCGCCGTATATTCATGCGCACCGGGGGAAGACCTTTGTGCTGGCTTTTAGTGGCGATGCAGTAGCGGATGAGTACTTTCCCTTGCTTATTCAGGATTTGGCAATGCTCAACAGTCTGGGTGTACGTCTGGTTATTGTGCATGGTGCTCGTCCACAGATTGAACAATGCCTGAAGCAACGTAAGGCCAAAAGTAAGTATGTTAACGGCTTACGGGTAACGGATGCGGTCGCTATGGAGTGCACACGGGATGCTGTTGGCAGTATTCGTGTGCAGATCGAGGCACTGTTTTCAGCGGGAATAGCAAATTCTCCGATGGCGGGTGCCGGTATTCATGTGGTATCGGGTAATTTTATTTCTGCGCGCCCTTATGGTATTCATGATGGTGTTGATTTTGGCTATACCGGTAAGATCAGAAAGCTTGATAACAGGGCTATATTGCGGAATCTTGATGCCCGTTCTATCGTCATGCTGTCACCGCTTGCCTATTCTGTTACCGGCGAGGTGTTTAATGTCAATTCTGAACAGGTCGCCACCTATGCCGCTTCAGCCATAAATGCCGATAAATTGATTTTCCTGCTTGACGGTAAGGGCCTGCGTGATTCACGGCGGAAAATTATTCGTCAGTTGACGGGGCAGCAGGCGGAAAAGCTTCTAAGCTCCCGGCGCAAACTGGATATTGAGGCAGAGGTACATTTAAGGAGTGCGATTGAAGCCAGTCAACAGGGTGTTGAAAGAATACATCTGATCACGGAATGGAGCAAAGGGGCCTTACTTCAGGAACTGTACACCCGTGATGGGGCCGGGACGCTGGTAACGACCAGTGAATATGAAGTTACTCGTCAGGCCGGCATTGAAGATATCGGCGGCATCATTGAACTGATCCAGCCGCTGGAACAGCAGGGTCTGCTGGTAAGGCGTTCACGTGAGCAGCTGGAGATGTCTATTGGGCAATTCTATGTGATGGAGCGGGATGGGCTGATAACAGCCTGTGCAGCGGTGATCCCGTATCCTGAAAATGGCATGGCTGAGCTTGCCTGTCTGGCAGTGCATACGGATTACCGCAAGGCTGGCCGCGGCGATACGATGCTTAAATTTGCTGAAAATCAGGCAGAAGCATCGGCTATGAAGGGCCTGTTTGTTCTTACTACACAGGCCTCCCACTGGTTCCGCGAAAGAGGCTTCGAGACCTTGAAACTGGTAGATTTACCGGTAAAAAGGCGTTCTTTATACAATTATCAGCGTAAGTCCCGTGTTTATTTCAAGGAGCTGAAGGCCTGAAGGTACTTCTCGCTAGTCGTCATTGCGAGCGAAGCGCGGCAATCTCTCTATTTAAAATCAATAAGTTAATGGTTATAATTATTCATCATTGCGAGGAACGAAAAGACGAAGCAATCTACAGGTGCTGGATTGCCTGGGATGAGATTGCCGCGCTTCGCTCGCAATGACGTGTTCTTGTAAACTCGATGAGCTAATGCATTTTGCGTAAATCTTCCTGATGACAGTCCGAGTGGTATGCAAGCCCCCACTGGGCTAAAATAGCGCGCTCTTTCGTATTGTCCGAGGGTTTGGGTTTGAGTGGATCAGTGCTGTTTGAACAAGGTATGGATCTGATGCTGTTTGGCATGGGAACAGTCTTTGTTTTTCTTACTGTACTTGTCATTGTTACTGTCTTGATGTCGGCGATTATTCGACGCTGGCTACCCGATGAGGAAATGGATATTCAATCCTCCGCGAAACATCACACAGATATAGATGACCGCATTGTTTCTATCATTCAGGAGGCACTCGCCAAACACCGTAGCCGTCGGTAATAAAGCTTCTCCAGGAATACTCCACTCATGACTGAAAACAGGAAACCTTTGGGTATAACGGATGTAGTGCTGCGCGATGCACATCAGTCCCTGTTCGCCACCCGCATGCGCCTTGATGATATGCTGCCGATTGCTGAGAAACTTGACCAGGTCGGTTACTGGTCACTGGAATCCTGGGGCGGAGCTACCTTTGATTCATGTATACGTTTTCTTGGTGAGGATCCATGGGTACGGATTCGTGAACTGAAGGCAGCGATGCCGAATACTCCGCAACAGATGTTGTTCCGTGGTCAGAATATCCTTGGTTACCGGCACTATGCTGATGACGTAGTCTGTAAATTTGTGGAACGCGCTGCAGTGAATGGTGTGGATGTGTTTCGTGTGTTTGATGCGATGAATGACCCGCGTAATCTCGCCACTGCCATCAGGGCTGTTTGCCGGGTCGGAAAACATGCCCAGGGCGCGCTCTCTTATACTGTAAGCCCGGTGCATAATATCGATACCTGGCTTGATCTGGCACGTGAGCTTGAGGACATGGGATCACATTCTATCTGTATTAAAGATATGGCAGGACTGCTGACGCCATATGCTGGCTACGAGCTGGTTACACGTCTTAAACAGACAGTGGATGTTCCGATACATATGCAGTCTCATGCTACGACCGGGATGTCTACCGCTACCGCTTTAAAATGTATCGAAGCCGGCATTGATAATGTCGATACGTCAATTTCATCAATGAGCATGACTTATGGTCATTCACCGACAGAAACGCTGGTTGAGATTCTGAGGGGGCAGGATAGAGATACTGGCCTCGATCTAAATCTGCTGGAAGAAATCGCTGCCTATTTCCGCGAGGTAAGAAAAAAATACGCCCGTTTCGAAGGTTCACTAAAGGGTATCGATTCGCGTATTCTGGTTGCCCAGGTGCCCGGTGGTATGCTGACAAATATGGAGAATCAGCTTCGTGAGCAGGGCGCCGCTGACCGTTTTGATGAAGTGCTGGAAGAAATTCCGCGGGTACGCAAGGATCTTGGATATATTGCACTGGTGACACCGACGTCGCAGATTGTTGGCACCCAGGCGGTACTCAATGTATTGACCGGAGAACGTTACAAGAGTATTTCACTGGAAACGGCATCCGTTCTTAAAGGTGAGTATGGCTCGACACCAGCACCGGTCAATAAAGACTTACAGAAACGGGTTCTGGACGGAAACAGTCCAGTGACCTGTCGCCCGGCGGATCTGATTGATGATGAACTTGAGAAACTGACAGCAGAACTGGAACAGACTGCTGGTGAAAAGGGCATACAGCTGGCCGATGGAGAGAATGAAATTGACGACGTACTGACCTACGCCCTGTTTCACCAGGTTGGCCTGAAGTTTCTTGAGAACCGTGACAATCCAGATGAATTTGAGCCGGTACCTACAGGCATAGAACATGAAGTTGTTACCAATGAAGCGGGAGAAGAGGTCTACACTGTCACAGTCGAAGGACAGAGCTATGTCGTTGGTGTACGCAATGGTGGTGAAATCGCCTCTATCCAGCCCGCTGTTCCAGGAGCTGAAACAGCGCCTTCCACGGCATCTATGCCTGAAGCGGGCGGCGGATCTGGTACACCAATCAAGGCACCTCTGGCCGGCACCATATTCAAGCTCCACGTGATTCCTGGCCATTCTGTCGCTAAAGGCGATGTTGTGCTCATTCTGGAGGCGATGAAAATGGAAACTGAGATACGTAGTTCACAGCCGGGCGTGGTGTCCGAAATTCTTGTACGCGAAGGTGATTCTGTCACTGTAGGCGACAATCTGCTGCTGATTAAATGAGGCAGACTAGATGGAGAAACTAATCGGTTTATGGCAGAGCACTGGGCTGTTTCAGATGGAGTTCGGGCAGCCCATCATGATGGCCATAGGTTTTTTTCTATTGTATCTGGCAATACGCAAAGGTTTCGAACCACTGCTGCTACTACCGATAGGATTTGGTGCCATACTGGTCAATATTCCAGGTGCCGGATTGATGGATGCCCCGCTGATTGAGGCGGGGAATACTATCTCTCCCGGTGGTTTTCTTTATTATATCTATCAAGTTGGTATCACTACCGGTGCCTTTCCCCTGATAGTTTTCATGGGTGTCGGGGCTATGACTGACTTTGGCCCTCTGTTGGCCAACCCGAAAACACTTTTTCTTGGTGCGGCGGCCCAGTTCGGTATCTTTGCTACGGTATTCGGAGCGGTCGCTGTTAGTGCCATGGGCTGGATTGATTTTAGCATTTCGGATGCAGCGTCAATCGGTATTATAGGCGGCGCGGACGGGCCTACAGCCATTTTCGTCTCCAGTAAACTCGCCCCCGATCTACTCGGGGCAATTGCCGTTGCGGCCTATTCCTATATGGCACTGGTGCCTATAATTCAACCGCCGATAATCCGCTTGCTGACAACGCATGAGGAGCGTTGTATCGAAATGGTACAGTTACGACACGTTTCCCGAACGGAGAAAATCGTGTTTCCATTGCTTATACTGGCACTGGTCGCTTTTCTGTTGCCAACTGCGGCACCTTTACTGGGTTTGTTTGCGCTCGGCAATCTGATGCGTGAAAGTGGTGTAGTAGATCGTCTCAGTGATACAGCACAAAACTCTCTGATTAATATCATCACGATATTTCTGGGCATAGCTGTCGGCTCTAAAATGAGTGCAGAACATTTTCTTAACGTCAAGACACTGGGTATCCTTGCGCTGGGAATAATTGCATTCAGCATCGGTACTGCTTCAGGTATCCTGATGGCAAAATTGATGAACATATTTTCAAAACACAAAGTTAATCCGCTTATTGGCTCTGCCGGTGTTTCGGCTGTGCCGATGGCTGCTCGAGTCTCCAACCGTATGGGGCTGGAAGCCAATCCGCAAAACTTCCTGTTAATGCATGCAATGGGACCAAATGTGGCCGGCGTCATTGGCTCCGCGGTTGCGGCTGGTGTTATGATTGCTTTACTGGGTTGATCCCATGGCCTTTCCATATCGTCGCCCTATAATGGAGTTAAAAAGGTGAAAAGATCAGTTGCGGTATTTTTTCTTCTTTCATCCCCGGCTGTATTTGCGCAGCAGGGAATGGATACAGAGATTATGCAGCAACTTCAGGAAATGGTGGCATGTGTGGCGACAATAGATCAGAATGAGATAAAATCGCTGGAAAAAGAGTCTAAAAAAATTGAAGCAGAATTGAAAGGCTTATGTAAGAGCGGTAACCGTGACAAAGCCCAGGAACTGGCGATGGAATTCAGCACGAAAGTAGTAAATAACTCAGTATTTATAACCGTGCGCAAGTGTACAGAGAATACTTCTGGCGCCATGGAAGGGATGCTACCCGACATGCCATCAACTGAAAAAATGGCGAAAGATTATAGTGATAAACATGTTTGTGATGAGATCTAGTCTATAGGGTGCTTCTCTATTCATGAATTATTATATTAAATCCAAAGTCTGCCATCTCTGCATTTCACTACGGACATTTCCTGCGGCTAACTATTACGTGCGATTCTAGCCCTGATATGACAATATTTGAATCTCAACCCGGCTTATCGGAATTATTCGAAGTACCTTATAGTTAAAAATGGAGTTATAAAATGAGAAAATTAATCATGGTAATTTTTCTGTTTTCACCCACGGCAGTTCTTGCTCAACAGGGAATTAGTCCGGAGATAATGCAGCAACTTCAGGAAATGGCGACATGTGTGGCAGCAATAGATCAGAATGAGATGAAAGCGCTGGAAAAAGAGTCTAATAAATTTGAAGCTGAAGTGAAAGGCTTATGTAAAAGCGGTAAACGTGACAAAGCCCAGGAACTGGCGATGGAATTCAGCAAGAAAATAACAACTTCTCCGGTATTAATAACCATGCGCAAATGTACAGAGAATATGTCTGCTGCCTTGAAAGGGATGGTGCCCGACATGTCAACTGAAAAAATGGTGAAAGATTATAGTAATAAGCATGTTTGTGATGAGATCTAGTTCTGGGTAGCTCCATTTCTAAGCAGCACAACAAGAATTTTGATTTTTAAATAAGGGCACCTCTATTATTTCATGAGTTAACAGGGTTGCCTAAAATACACTTACTGGAGTTTTTTATTATGAGAAAGTCGCTAGCTCGTCAACACATTACAGGAATCTCTCTTCTACTGTTTCTTGTGCCTTTTTTATTTTCCAGCAATGTCATGGCTGCTCCGGCGCAAGAGATTGATGCCAAGGTCGATGCAACATTGAAAATTTTTCGTGCCCAGGTACCTGGAGCAGCGCAATACCTTAGTATAGCCAAGGGTGTACTGGTATTCCCCAGTGTTTTTAGAGCAGGATTAGGAATTGGCGGTGAATACGGGGAAGGAGCTTTACGGATAAACGGGAAAACGGTCGAGTACTGGAGTACTGCATCGGCTTCAATCGGGTTTACCTTCGGCGCTCAAAGTAAATCACTGGTCATGATTTTTCTTGATGAAGCAGCGCTGAACAAATTTCGTCACAGCGAAGGATGGCGTGCTGGTATAGATGGTTCAGTGGCCTTTGTTGAATGGGGTAAGTCAGAGAATATTGATACTATTAATTCCAAGGATCCAATTCTTGGTTTTGCATTTGGCAACAAGGGTCTGATGGCGAATATATCACTTGAAGGATCGAAGTTTATACTGCTTAATAAAGATTAATAAGAAGCCTTTTAAGTAACCCGTAGGAGTGCTGCTCGGCGCGACTATTTTGAGGATATCAAAAACCTTATGAGACAGAATCGCGCCTGGCGAAGTTACTACAGAAAACCTTTAGTCGCTGTATTGTCCTGAAGTCAGTACTTCATTTCACTTTTTCCTCGGCCTTCCTTCTTGCCTCTGCTGCTTCGATAACTGATTTGAAGGCGAGGTAGTACTTCATGATGTTGGCTACGTATTCTACGGGTTCACTGCTGGCGTAACGCCGTGTTACATTTTCCACATTGAAAAACCATTTATTTGGGTTTTTTCCCAGTTTTTTAGCCTTATTTCGCATCTTGCTTATTTTTGCCGGGCCTGCATTGTAGGCGGCCAGTGTAAAGGCTAATTGCTCAATGGGTTCTATTTTAGGGTTAGAGAAATATCTGGATCGTAGAAACGCCAGGTACTTTGTTGCTGCGTGAATATTCTTATCATAGGAATCACTTACACCAGTAATCTTAATATTCTTGTCAGCCGCGGTAGAGGGCTTTATCTGCATGACGCCTACAGCTCCACGACTACTTTTCTTATTTTGGTTTAGCTTGGATTCCTGGTAACCCAGTGCAGCCAGCATGACCCAGTCGATATTGTATTTCTTGCCATATTTAATGAAGGACTTCTGGTATTCATGGAGTCGCTTTAATGGGCCTTTTTTGACCGGGTTTTCGATCCATTTCGTATTTTTGTAGTAACGGTTGAATAAAATATTGCCGTACTTTGTGCCTTGTTTATAGTTTCTGAGAAATAGATTCAATTTATAGAGTAAATCTTTGTTGCTCTTTCTGACTGCCCAGGCGATTTGACCGCCGGTACTGATTGCGACACCAGTCTCGGGGACGATGTTTTTAAGTACGCGTGACCATAGATTAGCGATGTGACTGTCAACTATTGTGTATTGATAGATCCCTGCATTCACCATTTGCAGTAAATCTTCGCTGGCAAGGTTTTCATCAGTTTCTATGATGTTGATGGCAGGCTTTCCCTCTTTCTGTAACTCATCGCTCAGATGTTTTAGATGGGTGAAATAGCTGCTGCCTTTAACAACATAGACGGTTTTTCCTGCTAGTTGCGCGGCAGTAAGGAGTTTCTCTGCATTTTTGTTGCGAACCAGTACTTCTGAGATATTCGTTCTGTAAGGGTTACTAAAATTTACTTTTTTACGGCGTTCTGCAGTTATCGTCATACCGGCGGCGATGATATCGCCCCTACCAGCCACTAAAGCGGGGATCAGCTGGTCAAAGGGCAATGCAATGAAGATGAGGTGATGTTTTTTTTCTGCTGTAAGACCTTTATTGAGATAAACCTCAAAAGACCTCATCATTTCATATTCAAGTCCAGCCTGTTTACCCTCAACAAGAAAGTAATTGGTTGCGTTATAATTCACCAATACCCTTATGGCGCGCTTTCCTGCTCTTATCGGATCGACTGTACGTTTTTGCAGTATGACTTCACTTTCTTTACCCATCAGGTTTTTTTCTTCAGTTGGATTTTGAGCAGAAAAGCCCGGTTGGAATGATGTTAGAAGAAAAAGTGTTGCAATAAATGAGAAATTTTTAAACCAGCTAAGTTCTGTCATAAAAATGGTCGGTGACGGGGTGAGAGTTAAAAAGGAAAAGTAGGATTTTTTTCATTTTCATTTTCATTCCAATACTTTTGGGTTTAGTGATCTGATGTGTTCGGCTATGCATGCCTGTGCTTTAAAGCCATTAATAATTTTTCATGTATTCCCGCAAAGCTGCCATTGCTCATGACCAGGATGTTGTCACCGGGCCGACACATGGCAACTACTTCATCGACTAGCTTATCAATATCGGTACGAATGGCAAGCTCCGGCGAGCCGATATTCTCCTGTTTGGTTATGCTCCATTCGACATCTACAGGCTGATAGATAAAAACACTGTCAGCAATCTGTAAAGAGTTAACTAGCGTATCTTTGTGTACTCCCATCTTCATAGTATTGGAGCGCGGCTCGAGAATAGCGAGTATTCTTTCACCTGCACAATGTTTTCGCAGGCCTTCCAGGGTGCTGGCGATAGCCGTAGGGTGGTGGGCAAAGTCATCATATACCGTGACATTATTGACAGTGCCGCGTATTTCCATTCTCCGTTTAACATTCTTAAACCTTTTCAAAGCTTCAATTGCTTTGCTGGGTGCTATGCCTACATGCGCAGCGGCAGCAATAGCTGACAGGCCGTTGGCAGCGTTATGAGCACCCATTAGCGCCCAGTTTAGTGAGCCCTGAGATAGCCCATTATACAAAATATCAAAGTTCGAATAATCTTCCGCAGCTTTGCCAGTCTGCCAGTCACAATCACCCCTGTCTGCCAGGCTGAAATACGTTTTCTCCGACCAGCAGCCTTTGTTGATTACATCCGGCAGAGCTGGGTCGTCGGCATTGATGACCAGTTGTCCTGAACCCGGCACTGTGCGTATCAGAAAATGGAACTGCTGCTTAATTGCATCGAGATCGCTAAAAATATCTGCATGATCAAATTCAAGGTTATTCAGTATCAGGGTTTTCGGGTGATAATGAATAAATTTTGAGCGTTTATCGAAGAAGGCCGTATCGTATTCATCCGCTTCGATAACAAAATATTTACCACCTCCTGCGCGTGCAGAGATGCCAAAATTCTGCGGTATTCCACCAATCAGAAAACCCGGTTCCAGTCCTGCATCTTCAAGTACCCAGGCCAGCATGCTGCTGGTCGTAGTCTTGCCATGGGTGCCGGCAACGGCCAGAACATGGCGACCTCGCAAGAAATGCTCAGCCAGCCACTGTGGGCCAGAGATATAATTCATATCGCGTTCAAGTACGGCCTCAACTTCCGGGTTACCGCGCGATAGAGCGTTGCCGATCACGATGATATCCGGCTGCGGATTAAGGTTTTCCGCATCATAACGGCTAACCCGGATGCCGAGTTCCTCCAGCTGCGTGCTCATCGGTGGGTAGGGGGCGCTATCAGAGCCAGTAACCGTCGCCCCCATCTCTCTGGCAAGTACGGCTATGCCGCCCATGAAGGTGCCGCAGATGCCGAGGATGTGAATATGCATGTGGAACCTCCGATCAATTATTACTTTACCATTTCCATCTGTAGCTCACTGGCAAACAGGGTCAGCATGACCATACCAATAATCAGCTGTGTGAGAATGCTCATGAGTATGGCCTTGCCTCTGCTGCAGTCCAGCGCATTGCGGTAGATGTAAACCATCACCACAAATGACCAGATAGCAAGCACCACTACAGCAAATAGTGGAATTGTGGCACGTTGCTGGGCTTCTTCGGACATCGACTGTAGCCAGCTGCGAAAAGGCCAGACGACAAGTTGTATCAGCACACTGGTGCCGTAGAAGGCGGTCAATGTCTGCACCGTCCGTTCTGATTTCTTGTTTAATGCCAGAATGATCCACACGATGGCTGTCAGGATGACAACCTGGGTCAGGGCAAAAATCAGTTTGTCGGTGAAGTCCTTGTTCATGTGATCGCCAAGCATGGCCGCCACGATGAGTAAAAAACCGGTAATAATTAGCAGGTTTAGTGAAGCAGGTAAATCCTGGGGACCACGGCGTAGTCGTATCAGATCAACAAAGAGAATAAGTAGTGAAGTCACTGGGCTTGTTTATTGTCAGTTGGGTTGAGCATGGTGGTCATGAGATAATAAGCATATAAAGAACTAGTCAGGAACACTATGAATAATAACTTAGCATTTTATATCGAGAGTACTACTGAATTAAAGACATTCTGCACTGAATTACAAAATGGCAGCTGGGTAGGTGTGGATACGGAATTCATGCGCGAGCGAACCTATTATCCGGAACCTTGCCTGATTCAGTTATCCGGTGATGCCGGTATAGCCTGTGTGGATATTGTCTCGATAAAGGACCTTGCACCGTTAAAAGAGGTGCTGCTGCGCAAAGATATTGTAAAACTGATGCATTCCTGCAGCCAGGATCTGGAAATATTTCATTTACTGTTTGATGAAATACCACCCAATATCTTCGATACACAGGTGGCGGCAGCCTTTATCGGCAAAGGGGATCAGCTTTCCTATGCTGCGCTGGTAGAAGATATTTGTAACGTAAAGCTCAGCAAGGCGCATACCCGGGCACGATGGTGTAAACGCCCATTATCAGAGGAAGAAATTCAATATGCAGAGGATGATGTCCGCTATCTGCCTGCCATGTATGATTCCCTGTCAGCCGAGCTTAAGAAATTGGGTCGCAGAGAGTGGTTTGATGCAGAAATGCAGGGAGTCACGAACTGCTCTGTATTTGCCATAAATGAAAGCAATGCCTGGCAGCGTATGAATGCACTGCGGCGAATGTCCGGTCGGCAGCTCGCCGCTGCCAAAGCATTAGCCGGCTGGCGTGAGGGACTTGCGCAGGCCAGAGACAAACCGAGAAACTGGATTCTGGCTGACAAGGTGCTGCTTCGAATAGCCAATACACTGCCTGAAACAAAAAACGAATTAGTGTCGATCGAAGATGTCACTGATGGCCTGGTGAAGCATCGAGGTGATCGACTCCTGACGATTATTAGACAATCTGCGGAACATGATGAGCTGGATCAACCCACAGGCCCCGGTCGCCCGGATACCAGAGAAAAGGCATTGAAGAAAGAACTGGCAAAGATTCTCGATGCAGCGGCGGAAAAAATGGCGATACCGGCTTCCTTGCTTGCTACACGCAAAGATCTTACTGCAATGATCCAGGGGGACCGGGAGCTTGCTGTTTTTCAGGGCTGGCGTGCTGAGGCAGTAGGACAGGTATTGCTGGATTATTTACAAAGCGATACATCACGTCAATGACATATTGTAGGCGCCGTCCCGGCGCTCCTACAGGTTCATCGTGGTTCTCTGAAAAACGCATTAAATTCTTTTACGGGCAAAGGTTTACTAATTAAAAAACCCTGTATTATATCGCAGCCTAATTTCTTCAATAGATTCAGGGCATCTTCAGTTTCCACACCTTCAGCGACTACTTTTAGACTGAGATTGTGGGCCAGTTCAATTATGGAATGAACAATCACTTCATCGTCCTTGTTATGGGCGACATCTTCAATAAAGGATCTATCGATTTTTAATTCACTTACTTTAAGACGGCGCAATAAATTTAATGAGGAATAACCTGTGCCGTAGTCATCTATCGACA
>ENA-ORDP01000998-ORDP01000998.1-marine-sediment-metagenome-genome-assembly--contig:-NODE-998-length-16579-cov-7.037642_pt1 | contig 16579 bp, 14 predicted proteins | sample MGYA00248627_ERZ508539 | MGnify/ENA primary metagenome ERZ508539 (study PRJEB26208, sample SAMN05571518) | marine sediment metagenome | biome: deep sea; feature: Hydrothermal vent; material... | reverse complement strand
GGTGCGGCTTCCGCTACGCTACAGCCACCCCCCTTTTAACCGCCGGTGATTTGCGGCGTTGGGTTTCGCTATCGCTCTACCCAACCTACAGAGCCAGGTTCGCAGAGGCAGCATAAAAAAAGCCGGTCATTGACCGGCTTTTTTTATGCTGTCAACATCTGGCCTTACATGGCCCGGATGCGGGTATTGAGGCGGGTTTTATGACGAGCGGCTTTGTTCTTGTGGATATGACCCTTGGTCACCGTCTTGTCGATCACCGATACGGCAGTTTTGTAGGCAGTCTGAGCCTGTTCCTTGTCTCCCGTTTCAATAGCGGCAATCACTTTCTTGATGAAGGTACGGAAGGTGGCGCGCTGCCCCGCATTAAGCTGGCGGCGTTTTTCGCCCTGGCGTGCGCGTTTTCTGGATTGTGCTGAGTTCGCCAATTTGTTCTCCTGAACGTCTATAGACTCGTAAAAGCGGCGTAGTTTGCGGTCTTCCGCTGTTTTTGTCAATTCTTTTTGAAGCCGCTTCAGAACGGGTTCGTCGTTACCAGGCAGGCATGCTATGCTTGCTCGCCATCATTGAATAGCAAGTAAAAACAGTTACTTAATAACGAAGTCAGCCATATCGCAGGGAACGTCCAGAGTGAGTTTGATTAAATCAACCGCGGTAGTGAGCACCATGACGCTGATTTCGCGGATTTCCGGTCTGCTGCGGGATATGGTGGTGGCGTATATTTTCCCGGTGGGCGGCACCACCGACGCTTTTTTCGTGGCCTTCAAGATTCCGAATTTCCTGCGTCGCCTGTTTGCCGAGGGCGCTTTCTCGCAGGCTTTTGTGCCGGTGTTGACGGAATACAAAGTCAACCAGGAAAAGGAAGAAGTGGTGGCGCTGGCGCAAAATGTGGCCGGCACCATGGCCGGAATTTTGTTTCTGATGACCGCCGCCTGTGTGCTGGCCTCACCGTTGTTGGTGATCTTGTTTGCGCCGGGCTATCTGAACAATCCCGCGCAGTTTGATTTAACCGCCGCCATGCTGCGCATTACCTTCCCGTATATACTGTTTATTTCCATGATCGCACTGTCGGGCGGCATCCTTAACAGCTATGGCCGGTTTGCGGTGCCGGCTTTCACCCCGGTCTTTCTGAATCTTATTCTTATAAGCGCCGCTCTCTGGTTGGCGCCGCATATGGCGCAGCCCATTATGGCCATGGCCTGGGGAGTATTCATTGCGGGCGCCGTGCAACTGAGCTTTCAGTTTCCCGCACTGAAGCGGCTGGGATTCCTGCGCTGGCCGCGCTGGGGCTTTCATCATCCGGGAGTGCGCCGGATTATGAAACTGATGCTGCCGGGAATTGTCGGATCTTCGGCCATGCAGATAAACCTGCTGTTCGATATTCTGATCGCCTCGTTTCTGGCCGCAGGCAGTATTTCCTGGCTGTATTATTCTGATCGCCTGCTTGAATTTCCGCTGGGCGTATTCGGCATTGCCCTGGCGACCGTGATCCTGCCTAAACTGTCGGAAAAACATGCCGAGGGTGATCCCAAAGCTTTTTCCCACATGCTCGACTGGGCGTTGCGCTGGGTCGTGATTATTGGCGTACCGGCGGCGATCGCGCTGGCGGTGTTGGCCGTGCCCCTGCTCAGCACCCTGTTTCGGCATGGTCAATTCTCGGCACGGGATGTGAACATGTCCAGTCTAAGCCTGATGGCTTATTCCGTGGGATTGCTGGGATTTTCCCTGGTCAAAGTGCTGGCGCCGGGCTATTTTGCCCGCCAGGATACGCGCACCCCGGTGCGTATTGCGCTGATCGCCATGGTGACCAACATGCTGCTCAATGTGATCTTTGTTTTAGGTATGCGTTATCTGGATTTCAGTGGTCCCCATGCCGGGCTGGCGCTGGCGACCACGATGTCCTCGATTCTTAATGCCAGCCTGTTGCTGCGTGGCCTTCGGCATCAGCAGGTGTATCAACCTGAATCCGGCTGGTGGCGGCTGTTTCTACAGGTGGGGATCGCCAGCGCCATGATGCTGATCCTGTTGTTATGGCTGGAGGGCGGGACGGCATTCTGGATGCGGGCCAGTGTACTCGAACGTGTTTTGCATTTGGCGCTGATTATCCCGGCTGGAATCGGGATCTATTTTAGCGGCCTATGGCTTCTGGGCATGCGCTTCGCTATATTACGCAGGCCGAGTGAAAGCCACTGAAAAAGTTCTGTTTATTATTCTCGCCACAGGAAGAATCACCCGGTCTCATCAGCCGCCCTGCTCTTGCCAGCTTATTATTTCCGCTCATCTTTCCATTGCGATATAATCGCTCTCTTTTATTCGCGCTGAAAAATATGCGCAGGTTGGGTTGATGGAGCTGATTCGGGGTCTGCATAATCTTCGAAAACGTCATCATGGATGTGTTGCCACCATTGGCAACTTTGATGGGGTACATCTTGGGCATCAGGCTGTTATTGGTCAGCTTGCAGAGAAAGCGACTGAATTACATCTGCCGACGACACTGATTACCTTCGAGCCGCAGCCGCAGGAATATTTTTTTCCGCAGGCTTCACCGCCGAGGCTGATGCGTTTTCGTGAAAAAATGCAGGCGCTGCATCGCTATGCGGTGGATCGTGTCCTGTGTTTGACCTTTAATGATATGCTGGCGCAAATGCCGCATACGCAGTTTATCGAAGACATTCTGGTCAATGGGCTGGGGTTGCGTTACCTGGTGGTGGGCGATGATTTTCGTTTTGGTCGTGAGCGCGAAGGAACGTTTATCATACTCAGCGAAGCCGGGCAGAAATACGATTTTCAAGTGGTAGACATGCATACTTTTTCCGTGATGGGTGAACGGGTCAGTAGCACCCGCATTCGTCAGGCGCTGGCGGAGGGGAATATGGCGCGGGCGGAGGAACTGCTGGGGCGGGACTACCGCATGAGCGGTCGGGTGGCGCACGGCGCAAAGCTGGGACGGCAATTGGGGTTTCCAACTGCGAATATTCATTTGCACCGGAAAGTCTCCCCTTTGCAGGGAATTTTTGCAGTAGAGGTTTACGGCCTGGATCAAGAGCCCCTGATCGGAGTCGCCAGTCTCGGTATTCGGCCCACTGTCGATGGTACCCGTACCCTGCTGGAAGTTTATTTGTTTGATTTTGACAAGGATATTTACGGGCGGCATATCCAGGTCAGCTTTCGTCACAAGTTGCGCGATGAAGAACGCTTTGATTCACTGGAAGCCCTGACGGTGCAGATTAAAAAAGATGTCGATGAGGCAAGAGAATTTTTCGTAAATTAAATTTTTATAAATATGCAGGATGATGGGTTTTTCCTCTGGACTTCGCGCTTCGCTCTACCCATCCTATCCTTTTATATCACCCGTAGGATGGGTAGAGCAAAGCGAAACCCATCGTCCTGTACAAGCCTAATATTGGATTTCAAAAGTAAAAATCGTGACCGACTATAAAAACACCCTCAATCTCCCGCAGACGAAATTTCCCATGCGTGGCAATCTGGCTAATCGTGAACCGGCCTTTCTTAAACACTGGCAGGATATCGATCTCTATGGCAAGTTGCGCCAGTTAAGCAAGCAGCAGCAACGGCCGCCGTTTGTGTTGCATGACGGCCCACCCTATGCCAATGGCGAGATTCATATTGGCCATGCGGTCAACAAGATCTTAAAAGATATGATCATCAAGTCGCGCAGCTTGAGCGGTTTTGATGCACCCTATATTCCCGGCTGGGACTGTCACGGCCTGCCGATTGAATTGCAGGTGGAGAAAAAAATTGGCAAGGCGGGCGTTAAAGTGTCGGCGGCGGAATTTCGTGAAGCCTGCCGCCACTATGCGCGCAAGCAGGTAGAGGGACAGCGTAAGGATTTTATTCGTCTGGGCGTAATCGGCGACTGGGACAACCCCTATCTGACCATGGACTTCAAGTTTGAAGCCAATATCGTGCGGGCGTTGGGTCGCATCATTGACCAGGGTCACTTGCACAAAGGCGCGAAGCCGGTTCACTGGTGTGTGGATTGTGGTTCGGCGCTGGCTGAGGCCGAAGTCGAATACGAGAACAAAACCTCGCCTGCCATTGATGTGCGCTTTGAAGTACTGGACGAAGAAGCGTTAATGACGCGCTGTCATCATGTGGAAGGCCATGAAGGGGTCGGGCCAGTATCGGTGGTTATTTGGACCACTACTCCCTGGACCCTGCCGGCTAATCAGGCGGTCGCCCTGAATCCGACGCTGGAGTATTCCGTGGTTCAGTGTGATGGGGTGGGCGACCATGTGCCCGAGCGTCTGATCATGGCCAGCGACATGCTCAAGGATGTCATGGGCCGTTATGACGTGGACAAATACCGGGTGATGGCCTATTGCCGGGGCGAGGATCTGGAAGGACTGAAACTGGGACACCCCTTTTATGATCGGCAGGTGCCGGTGATCCTGGGCGATCATGTGACCCTGGAAGCCGGTACCGGTGCGGTACATACGGCGCCGGGGCATGGTCAGGAAGATTATATTGTTGGCACAAAATATAAACTTAAAATTGATAATCCCGTCAGCAGTGCAGGAACCTTTGTCAAAGGCACACCGCTGTTCGAAGGCCAGCATGTATTCAAAGCCAATGGATCGGTAATTGAAGTACTGAAGGCCAAGAACATGCTGGTGCATGAGCAAGCGATCAATCACAGTTATCCGCATTGCTGGCGGCACAAGACGCCGATCATTTTTCGCGCCACGCCACAATGGTTTATCAGCATGGATCAGAAAGGCCTGCGCAATGCGGCGTTGCAGGCGATTGAAAACGTTCGTTGGATCCCTGATTGGGGACAGGCGCGTATTCGCTCAATGGTGGAAGGCAGGCCGGACTGGTGTATCTCTCGCCAGCGCACCTGGGGCGTGCCCATCACCCTGTTCATTCATAAACAAACTAGCAAGCTGCATCCGCGTTCGGCTGAATTAATTGAATCAGTGGCTAAACGTATCGAAGAAAAAGGCATCGATGCCTGGTTTTCTCTGGAGGCTAAAGAACTGCTGGGTGATGAAGCTGACGAATATGAAAAAGTCACCGATACCCTCGATGTCTGGTTTGACTCCGGCGTGACGCACTTTGCCGTATTGAACCAGCGTGAAGGCCTCCGTGATTACCCGCTCGCCGATCTGTATCTTGAGGGTTCGGATCAGCATCGCGGCTGGTTTCAGTCTTCGCTGATGACCTCTGTGGCGATGGAAGGTGTCGCGCCTTATAAATCAGTCTTGACGCATGGTTTTACCGTGGACTCCAAGGGACAGAAAATGTCCAAGTCAAAAGGCAATGTGATGGCGCCGCAGAAAGTAATCAAAAACCTGGGCGCCGATATTATTCGTCTCTGGGTGGCCTCGACCGATTATCGTGGCGAGATGACGGTCTCCGATGAGATCCTCAAACGCACCTCCGATGTTTACCGGCGTATTCGCAATACGGCGCGTTACCTGCTGTCCAATCTCAACGGTTTTGATCCGGGCAACGATATGCTGGTGGCCGATAAAATGCTCTTACTGGATAAATGGGCGGTGGCGCAGACGCATCGGTTGCAAGAGCAAATCACGACCGCCTACAACGACTATGAATTTCATACCATCTATCAGTTGGTGCATAATTTCTGTGCGATTGAGCTGGGCAGTTTCTATCTTGATATTACCAAGGATCGGCAGTACACCACCCAGGCCAACAGCATTGCCCGGCGCTCGGCGCAAACGGCGATGTATCATATTATTGAATCGCTGGTACGCTGGCTGGCGCCGATTCTCAGTTTTACCGCGGAAGATATCTGGCAGGCGATGCCGGGTTATCGTAACGAGTCCGTGTTATTGAATACCTGGTATGAATTGCCGCCCATGTATAGCTCAAAATCCGAAGAAAACGCAGCTATGGCATACTGGCAGCAGGTTATTGAGGTTCGGGATGCGGTCAACAAGGAGCTGGAAAAACTGCGGGTTGCGGGTGAAATAGGTTCCGGGTTGGCAGCCGAGGTCAGCGTGCATTGCGGTCGGGAAATTTATGATGTGCTCGCCGCACTCGAAGATGAGCTGCGCTTTGTCTTCATTACCTCAACGGCGGATATCGCGCTGTATGAAAACCCGGTTGCGAATACTGCTCATTATACACTGAGCACGAATGATGAAATCTGGATATCGGTGACATCGTCAGCCGAGACAAAATGTGTGCGCTGCTGGCATCATCGCGCCGATGTAGGCCGCAATGAAAAGCATCCTGAACTGTGTGGGCGTTGCGTGGAAAATGTTGAGGGTGAGGGTGAGACACGCAAATATGCATAGAAAACAGATAGGCGGCACTCAATGTTAAAATGGCTATGGTTATCCGGTCTGGTTATTGTTCTGGATCAAATCAGCAAATACATGGCCGGCCAGATGCTGAAAATGTTTCAGCCGCTTGCAGTGATGCCCATGTTTAATCTGACCCTGATGCATAATACCGGCGCCGCATTCAGTTTTCTGAGTGGGGCGGGTGGATGGCAACGCTGGTTTTTCACACTGATTGCGGCTGTCGTCAGTATCATCATATTTACCTGGATCCGCCGCCTGGGTTCAGGCCAGCATCTTCAGGCAGCCGCCCTGTCCCTGGTGCTGGGCGGTGCCTTGGGCAATGTGATTGATCGCCTGTTGCTGGGGCATGTGGTGGATTTTATCCAGATCTATTATGACCGCTGGTACTGGCCGGCTTTTAATCTTGCCGACTCGGCTATTACGCTTGGCGTCGGCCTGCTGATACTGGATACCCTGCTGCATAAAGCGCCTTCCAAAACAAAAGATAAGCCTCAAGATTAGAGCAGAATGTAATGTCGAATATTGAACCCCTGTGTGTAGGTGAGGACTGTGAAGTCCTGCTCAATTTTACCCTGAGTCTGACCGATGGCACGGTGGTGGACGCCACGGAAGAAAATCAGCCCATGCGTCTGCGCATTGGCGATGGCAGTCTGATTGAGGGGTTGGAGAAGAGCTTATATGGCATGAAAGCCGGTGATCATCAGTGTCTGTCTATTGGCCCCCGTGATGCCTTTGGTTTTCCTGATGATACCAACTTGCATGAAATGCCGCGCGCTGAATTTTCTGAGGATATCGAATTGCAGGTCGGATTGATTATCGGCTTTAGTACCCCTGCCGGTGATGACGTGCCCGGTACCATCAAAGATCTGAAGGATGATATAGTGCTGGTTGATTTCAATCATCCCCTGGCCGGTCGTGAAATTATTTTTGATGTGGAAGTCCTGAGTGTTAAACGGGTCGATTTCTGATGGCAAAAACATAATGAGTTCCGTGAATGAAAATATGAAAGTGACCCTGGCGAACCCGCGCGGTTTTTGCGCCGGCGTCGATCGGGCGATTGAAATCGTCGAGCGGGCGCTGGAACTGTTTGAGCATCCTATCTATGTGCGCCATGAGGTGGTGCATAACCGCTATGTGGTTCAGTGTCTGAATAAACATGGCGCAGTCTTTGTTAACGAATTGAATGAAGTCCCGGATGGGGCAACGGTGATCTTCAGTGCTCACGGGGTACCAAAATCCGTTTATGAAGAAGCACGGCAACGGGGGCTGAAGATTTTTGACGCCACCTGTCCGCTGGTAACAAAAGTGCATATGGAAGTGGCGCGTTACTGCAAGGCCGGATATGAATGTATTTTAATTGGCCATACGGGGCATCCTGAAGTCGAGGGCACCATGGGTCAGTTCGACTCATCGTTAGGTAAACAGATTTATCTGGTTGAAAATATCGAGGATGTACAGATACTCGAAATACGCGATCCGGGCAAGCTGGCCTATATTAGTCAGACCACCCTGTCCCTGGATGATACGGCTGAGATTATCGAAGCCTTGCGTGAACGTTTTCCCGACATCAGCGGGCCAAAGAAAAATGATATTTGTTATGCCACCCAGAACCGGCAGAATGCGATCAAAGCGTTGGCGGCACGGTGCGATTTGGTGCTGGTGGTGGGATCTCCGAACAGTTCCAATTCGAATCGCTTGCGCGAGGTGGCTGAGCGTTTGAATATTCCAGCCTACCTTATCGATAATGAGGATGAGATAAAAAGAGACTGGCTCAGCGGAAAAAAATCGATTGGACTGAGTGCGGGTGCTTCAGCCCCCGAGGTTCTGGTGAATAATGTTATTACGCGGCTGAAGGAATGGGGTGTGAGCGATGTGGTGCAGGATATGGGAAGCGAAGAAAAGGTTATTTTTTCTCTGCCGCAGGATCTGAAAAAAATCTGAAAGCAGCCTGTAAGCCGGGCTTCATTTCATCTCTTTGGGTGTCATTCCCCGCAGCTTGCTGCGAAAAACGGTAGGATGGGTAGAGCGAAAGCGAAACCCATCAACAATGAGTCGGCCGATGGGTTTCGCTTTCGCTCTACCCATCCTACCAATTAATACCCCCCGTCAGCTTGCTGCGGGGTAGTTTATTTCCGCCCAAGCTGCAATTTAATTGCTGCCCCAGCAACGTACAGTATTGCTGATGGCGCCATTGATGGCCGAGAAACCTTTGACTCCCAGATTATTAACAGTCAAGGTGTCACAATCATTATCATTGTGGGGGATGTTGCTAATCGTGATGGTATAGCCGCTCCCTCCGCCGGTTATCGCGATAGCGGTACTATAAATATCCCCCCGTGTACCGTTTGGATCATATTTTGCCCGTATCGCGGGAAGCACCAATCCCGTTGCTATGCCGGGACAAGCTGCGACATAAACGCCATTATTATTGGCGGCACAACGTTCCATTTCCAGAGGCAGCATGGAGCCTATGGCGACGGCCTCGGTGCGTTGGCTTTTGAGTCTTTGCGCCTGGTAAATCGGCCAGGAGATAGCCGCGAGGATGGCGATGATGGCGACGACCACCATCACTTCAATCAGGGTGAAGCCCTGAATGCGAGTTCTGGAAATAGGGGCTTTATGGCTTTTCATTTTTCTGCATGTTTATCAGGTATTGGAAAACGACCGGCGCAGGTAAGTAAGCCCTGCACCGGCCCGGATTACGCTACTTAATATTCCAGTAGTCCATAGTATAGAAATTGGACGAAACAGGTTCCACATCTTTATTATTCTTATCCTTGATTATTTTGGTTCCAACGACGATTGTGGTCCCGCCATCTTTTGGGAAAATGACGCTCGGGCTGGGGGGCAGGCCCGTTATATTCAGAACGCCCTTACGGTCACAGCGTTCTAGACTGCCATTATTACAAAAGTTGAACACGGGTGCTGCATCAAGCAGATTGATGGCCCATGCGGTTGACGTTCCTTTTCCGGGTGCGCAATTGTTGGCCTGGTTGCTTGTCGTGGGAGTAAAACTTGTAAAAATAAGAATATTATTGAAGGTAACAGATTTACTCAGCACTTTCTCGCCGATAAATGTTCCATTATCCTGGTTAAGTTTAATATACCAGCCATCATTGGTATTCAGGGCCTGACGGGCCGCATCAATCTGAGTCTGGGTACCCTCGCCCGCGAGATTTTTAGTGGCGTCATAGAGGTCATTTTCGGTAATGGTGGTGTAAATAGCGTTGCCATTGGCATCTTTGGCCGGGCCACGGACGTTGGTGTCTCGAATCACATAGAAGCGATCCTGGATCGTGCTTTCCAGCGGGTGGGCGCGGAAACCTGAGCCGATGGCGATCGTCAGGTATTCCTGGCTGCCCTGACGGACATAGGCCACATCGGGTGCCGAAAAGAAATGACGGTTGTTTGCAGCCGCTTCGTTACTGGGAACATTGGTCGCCGTGCCGTTCAGATCGGCAATGACACCTCCGGTCATCAGGTTGGCTGCGCCGGTATTGTTCTTGTTAATATCAAAGCGCCAGATACGCGCTCCCATATCGGCAGCATAAATACGATCGACATAGCCGTCACCGTTGCTGTCAAAGGCCGTGACATTGGCGGCAATCGCATTTTTCATATCGGCCAGTTTCAGGTTGGCATTGGAACTGCCAGTGCTGGCCCACCACAGACGCTTGCCGGTTTTCGCATCGACGATATACAGTGCCCGGCCCATACTATCAGTAGTGGGCAGCGTGGTGCTGTCGATATTGGCGTCATAGCCACCACCGAAGATCAGGACATCCCGGTCTGCGCCGTTAAACTTGATCTTGGCATGGATCATCTTTGACCAGGTTTGACCCAGCTCGGCAAAATCACCGGTGCCGCCCTTGATTTCCCATTTCAGCTTGGGGCTGCTGCGATCAGTGACATCCAGGGCATAGTAATTTCTGCCGCCCCGGCGCATGCCGAAGTACAGATAAACATGCTCGCCCGTCTCTACGGTACCATCCGGGTTCAGCACCAGAAGATCGTTATTGAGATCATTGTGCCAGATCGTCATCGGCCCATCCAGGCCGTAGAGACGGGTGGTGGTGGTGGTATTGCCCTCGAGCCGTGGCAGATTGGATAATAAATCCTTGGGAATAAAGGCAAACTGCTCGACGCCGGTTTTGGCGTCAATGGCATGCAGAAAGCCCTGATTGGTCGTCATATAGAGTGTGATGTCGGCATCGGCATCCGTGGTGCCCTTGTAGGTCACCAGTTGTGGCTGGCTGTGCAGGGGATCGCCAATGGCATTGCGTGAGTCTGTGGTTGAACCATTACCATTTTCATCCAGCACATCCACGCCTCGCGCCCACTGGATCAGTGACGTGCGATCGCTAGCAGTGGCTGTACTGGGCAGTCCCAGCATGGATTTGGTCAGAGCCGTATTGCTGTCGAGCAGCTTGTTTTTGGTGCTTTCCAGCGTGATAGAGGCAGTCTGCGGAGGCAGCAGTGCACTGTCGGTTCCAGTATAGGTGTAAATCCTGCGGCTCGCGGGAGCAGGCAGCTGTTCGGCCGCCCCCCCCTTTTTAATATCCGCACCATCGACCGATTTGCTCCAGAAGCTTTGCGCAGTGGAGAGGAATAAACCGGTACTGGAATTAACAGCGCTGTTTCCGCCCACATCGGCAATAATCAGATTAGAGCTGGGATCGCCGCTTACGGCGCGTACCAGTTGGTACTTTTTCAGGTTGCCCGGCCAGCGGTAGTTTATCGTCGGGCGAAACAGGGCAAAATACAGGTCGTTCCGGTTAGTCAGGCGATTAAAGGCATTGACCGATACCGCAGGGGACACGAAAGTCGTACTGATTTTGCTGATATCCGTAATGATTGAAGTAAAGACCTTGGCCAGATCGTTAGAAGAATTAGCGGTATAGTAGCCAACGTTCTGGTTCTTATCGACATTGCCCCCCGTGCTACCGCCTTCTTTTGCTGTGTTTATGAGAAGTGCCTGACCAGACTTACTAATCCCTGATGCAAAGCCGATGGTATAGGTGATGATGTTTTGCTTCTCCGGTAATGCTGATTGGTCATTGTTGTACATATATCCGGCCAGATCGGCAAGACAGTCGTCGGCAGAATAACCACAAATGTTGGTCTTGGCGCTGGGAGCGAGACCGGGGAACTGATCATTGAACGGTGCTCCTGTGTTGCCATGATTGATTAGCTTATCGGCATCACTATCACCCACCGGGTCGCCATCGGTTAGCAGGACGACGAAATTTTTTGAGCATTGAAACTTGATCGGACTCTTGTAACGACTGGTGTCCTTGGGATCAAGAACGCTGCTCACATTGGTGGGAACGGCATTTTTACCAAAATCAACATGTTCACCCCGATAGTAGAGCATGGCCTCATAGAGAGTCTCGGCCAGCGGTGTGAGACCATAGGCGGTCAGGTTGTCAATGCTGCTTTTGAACCCGGCGCGGGTGGAGCTGTTGATATCCTGCATGGCCTGGGCAAAACTGCCGCCTTTACTGATAGATTGGCACCCCCACCAATAACAGTTACCTTGCCTGGCGTCAAAACGCATCAGGGCGGCATTGATGCCGGAGGAGCTGTCGATTAGATTCTTGAGCGCATCCTGGACGATCGTTAGGCGGCTGAGGCTGACAGTAGAACCATTAGTATTGAGATAGTTAATATAATTGGCAGTGTAAATCGTATAGGAATCACCAGCGGTGGCCCAGTCGAGGGCATTGGTATTGTTGGCTTTCCAGGGGCCGCCGTCATTTTGATCGGCAGGATAGAGGTTGCTGGTATTGCTGCCATTGCCATGCACGCCATAGTCGGCGGCGCATTCAACATATTCGTTGGTATTGTCCACCAGCTTGGTCCAGTAGTCTCCCGATGTAGAGGTACGATAACGTGCGAAACGCCCGATATAATAGCCGGAGCCGCTGGTTCCCAGTGCGGAGCTGGCATCGTCACACTTAAACAAGCTGGCCTTGAGGTATTGATTTGAGGAGCTGCATTTCGGTGGCGTGCCGTCACTGCTCCAGTAATACCGGCTGGGGTCGCAGCTACCTGTATAGGTGGTCGCGGCATTATAGAGACCATTGGGGACATCGATATAGTTGTAACCCATACTACCGGAGGTATCCACGATAAACAGGACATTGGGTTTGGCGGAAGTCGAGCCGGCTGCCTTGCCGGTAAAGATTTCGGTATCATCTGCGTACAGTGGCGTGGCACTCATGATGAGATAAAGAGCCGAAGCCAGAAACAGAATTGCTTTTTTGCTTGTAGTACGCATGACGCACCTCACTGAAATGTTGCTAAAATGATATAAACCGGGTAAGGCAAGCATACGACTTACCAGTTTATCTGTTGCAGATGTTTCGTGTCCGAATCATAAACAACGGTGGCAAAAGGTAGCTGAAGATGCCTGATATTGCGTAGAGGTATCGTTTTCCCCTTGTGAGTTACCAGGGTTGTGCTATCGATGTTTAACTGGATCTCGTCGCAGTCAGGGCAGCGTTTGATGGTGGCATAGCCATTGAGGGAGTTGTTGAGATGAACGCTTAGCGCAACACCCTCATTAACCACAGCTTGCCCAGCTTGTCCGCTCAGCGGAAGCATAAGCAAAGACAGATAAAAAACAGTGTTGATAATTTTTTTCATGGTATTTCTCCGGATAATGTCGGGGACAGAAAGGGTGAGGGACTGTCTATGGCGGCCCGATTTGTTGTATCACTTCCTGAACCGTGCTACTGGTGCCTGAAACGAGACTGGATGTGCCACTGAGCGCCATTGGATAGGCTTTGACTACTCCCCCTGTGGTGAAACCCGATATCATTCCTCCTGGTGGGGGGGCACTGAAATCGACCTGGGCAGGGATGGTCGTGTTATCAAACGTACATTTGATCGGGGTAACAATGGTATTGGGGTTAATGTCGAGCGCGAGCGCGGCGTTTTGCCGGGAAACCTCGTTGGCGGGTTGAAGGGTGGTGCGAATACAGGATTCTGCTGCCTGGAAGGTCGTGTTCTGACTTTGCAGGTTGCTGGCCATGCGTTCTTCCAGCATCGAGGAACTGAGCATGCTGACGCTCAGCACAGTCATCACTATCAGGATTAATAGGGCGACGACGAGTACGATTCCCTTCTGGTTTTTGTGGCCCGTGATAGCGTGGGTTGCGAATAGTGTCATGTCTGCGGTCTGCCTGGTTTACGGGGTTGGGGCCATGTTATTGCGAATCAGGATGGTCGTGGTGTAGACGCGGCGTATTTCCTTATCAGTGTAAGGACCCAGCGTGGTTCCCAAAAGATCGAAGGTGCGGGGGCTGGGTGCGGATGCGCGTTCATCGACACTGCTGGCCAGCAGCGCGATGCGCAGGCTGACCACTCTGAACCAGTCCGGCTTTTGATCACCATCAAGATCGGGAACGGCACTGGCCGTAACATACTGGTTGGCGATGTAGTCGCGAGTAAAGTCAGTGTCAACCCCATACAGTACCTGCATGTTTTGAATGCCCTCGACCAGTTCAGCGCCGTTGCAGAAAAGAGCGAAAATGGGCTTGCCACGGTTATTGAGGCGACCGGTATCGCGAATGTCGTATATATTCAAGCTTGTATTCGGTAATGAATTTGCCGTATCGACATTGCCGGGTGTATTACCGGCGCAGTCCGCTGTCAGTAATCCGGTTGTGCCATGCCGCAGGGCCAGGACATCACTGGGATAGGGGTTATTGGCGACAGCGACATCATTCAGGCTGCCAAGGAACAGATATTTCTGCACGTTGGCATCGCTGGCGGGGAAGCCTGCCTGGCGGATATCACGGCCAAGAAAATCAACGGCGAAGCGCCCGTTTTCCTGGGTGCGCGTCAGACCCTCATTGAGCCGGTTGGCGTGCTGGTTAGACTTGTAAACGGTAAACAGCCCCGCCAGAATCAGCAGGCTGATCACCAGCGCGACCATGAGTTCAATCAGAGTCAGGCCGCGTTGTTGTGAAGGTTTCATATTCATTATGGCAGTATGTTCAGCGTGACAGTTTGCGGGGGTACGGTTCCGAGGCTGGCGTCATGCACATCATTCCAGGTCAGGGTCAGGGTATGTGTCGATGGAACAGGGCTGGGGACGCAGAGCGCGGTGGCATCGCAGCTGATCGTCATTATTGCGCCGGGGGACAGGTTGGCGGCCATGGAGTGACAGATGTTAACTTTGTCAAAGGTGGCAAGCTGGGCGCTGCTACAACTGGCCGTATCGCAGTTGGTCGGTGCTGAGCCGCAGGCGTTAGCTTTTAGCGTGACTGCCGCATAGCTTAAATTTGTATTGATCGCTACAGGGTTGGCATGCATGCGTTCGGCCATGTCCGAGATGATAAAAACGGCCTGTACCCGTGAATTGGAGCTGGAGGTACCGCGCAGGCCATGAATTTGCAGACCGGCGAGTCCCAGCAGGCCAACCGAGAGTATGACCAGGGCAATCATGACCTCGATCAGGGTCATGCCCTGTACGGTTTTGTTATCAATAGGACTCATTATTCCATTCACTTTAAGGCCGTTCATTTATTACTACGGACATTTGAGGTTGGTATTAGTGGCATCTTCCTGGACGCCGTTTTTGTCGCTGTCCCGTGACAGGCGCGTACGCCCCGATGCGGTCAGAATAACGGCGCGGGCATTGGCATCGGGGTTTGCATCGGTCTTGCGACGATCATCACAGCGCATAAAGGTGGCGTTGTTGGCTTTTGCTGCAGCCGCATTAAACACCGTCGGCATGCCCCGGCCGTTAAACATGACGGCCACCGCGCCGTTTGCGATATCGGTGTAAACCAGGTTGGCGCCGGACAAGCGGCCGTGAGCCTGAAGAAGAGTCTTCTCATTTGCCGCACCCGTGTCGAAGACGCCGTTCCCATCCGTGGCATCAGTCACCCCATTTTGGTTGTCGTCCACAAATACGATCCAGCCCGTGGTCCAGTTATTGACGTTACTGCAGGTGGCCTGATCGGTACTGGCGCAAACAGATACGGGCAGATTACGCTTGACGGCTTCACTGCGGGCCAGGTTGAAAGTCGCGACCAAATCATTAATTTGGGTGACCCGGTTGCTGTTCTGCTGGTAAAGCTTGAAACCTGGAAACGCCAGCGCCGTCACAATGCCAAACACGGCCAGGGTGACCATCAACTCGATCAGGGTGAATCCTTTCAGACATCTCAGTTTCTTTTTCATAGCCTTTATCCTCCTTTGTCAAGTTTAACCACGAAAACACAGAAATAGGACAATTTAATTTATAATTTTTTCCTGTCTCTGTGGCTTTCTATTATTGCCGATTTATGATTCCCCTAAACAGAGCCATTGGCTTCTCTGGAATTCTCACCTCCTATCTGTCCGGATTGGCTCCGCTGGTTGCCTTTCCTTCCTCTTCACCTCCCTTCCCGGCAAGACTTCCGGATTACCAATTTAGGTTTTACAATTATTTCATTATCCTTTACTACATCTTTATTTATAAGTTTAAGCAGCATCTCTCCGGCTAATTTTCCTATTTTTTCCAAGGGCATTTCCAGGGAAGTCATCGGCGGTTCCATTGAGACATTAATCAGAGTGCTGCCAAATATCAATATCGAAATATCGTCCGGGATCTTAAAACCTCTATTCTTTACTATATTTACCACCTCAAGAGCCATGACATCAGAGGAAACTATTATAGCTGTGGGTGGAGAGGTTGTTTTAAGCAAGTCTTCTATCATTCTTCTTTGTCTTCCTTCCTCCCGGGGATGGAAAAATTCTACAATAAGTTTTTTATCATAACCCAGATTATATTTCTTTAAGGCTAAAATATATCCTTCCAATCTATCTTTGTCTACCAGAAGATATTTTCCACCTAAAACGACACCTATCTTTTTGTGCCCTAAGTTAAGCAAATATTCTGTTACCTGGTAGAAACCCCCAGTACCATCCATTAATATAGAGTTTGCCTTTACTCCGGGGATATACCTGTCGATCAAAACAAAAGGTACCCCTTTCTTTTTTAATCTTAAGAGCTCTCTATCTTCTAAATGGTGATCAATTATTACAAACCCATCTATTCTTTTTTCATCCACCATCTTCCGGTAAAATTTACCATTCGCTTTCCCGGTCTGATGAGGTGCGGTCGTAGAAAGCTGGAGGTTATAATTATATGTCTCCACTACCTTACCCACCCCTTTAACTATGGTGGAAAAATAGGGTTGACTGATATAATCAAGGTCATATAATCCTATGCCGATATTCTTTGTTTTCTCTCTCGCTCTATCTATCCTGCTGGGATCAGCAACAAAACT
>ENA-ORDP01000997-ORDP01000997.1-marine-sediment-metagenome-genome-assembly--contig:-NODE-997-length-16580-cov-3.796067_pt1 | contig 16580 bp, 17 predicted proteins | sample MGYA00248627_ERZ508539 | MGnify/ENA primary metagenome ERZ508539 (study PRJEB26208, sample SAMN05571518) | marine sediment metagenome | biome: deep sea; feature: Hydrothermal vent; material... | reverse complement strand
CAACGAAGCATGGCGCCTTTTACAGCCGATTGTAGCAGAAATGAATTTTTAGAGGTTCCCTATTGCAAGCCAAATCCTGAAACTGAAAATGTGTCCGCACCATTTATCAAGAAAATAAGTCAATAAAATAAAAGCGCTTTTACTCCCAATAGCCCCCCCCCTTTTTCGTCCCTCATCAGTCGGCCCCTGAAAAACGCTCAGCTTACAACCAAACAGAGATCCTCCCCACTCTTGTCTTCCGGGCCGGTTTTTCTCTTGCAGGCGGTTACACGCAAGTTGAAGTCACCCGCAAAATCAACTTTTTTTATTGGACGCAACAGCCAGTAATACATATAATTTAATGTCTGGCGTATTATCCGCTTAGTTGGCTGGGAATAACGCCAGAATGGAATTAGGTTGAATATAAACGGGCAAACATTTCATGGCTCAGGCGACAGAGAAAAAGAGCGCATTCAGAAAAAGCGTGCAGGATTCCTCCTCTGGTGTGCTGTTAGGCCAGCTTTTAAGTAAAGACGGCCAGATCACCCGCTCCCAGTTCAAGGAAGCCGAAGAGATTCACAAAAAGAAAAAAGAGCGTATCGGCAAAGTCCTGCAAAAACTCGGATATGTCGATGAAGATACGATAGTCAAATTTATTTCGCGCCATCTGACGATCCCGATAACCAACATTGAAGACGACAAGCCGGACGAAAAACTTTTGAAGCTTATTCCCTGGGAGACAGCCAAAGAGCATATGGTGTTCCCGATAAGGTCCGACGGAAAAAACCTGAGCGTCGCCATGATAGACCCTACCAACCATGGAGCGATCGAGGTGGTCGGATCGCAGGCCAGGCAGGTTGTCAAACCATCGGTTATCACCGAAAAAGACTTGATAGAGGCTTTCAGGAAATACTACAAGATTTCAGATGAGGAATATGAGGCTTTAACGAAAATCGACGAAGTTGAAGAAGACACATCCGATGATGGCGGCGTAAATATGGATACGTACGACGACATCGGCGGCATCATCTCCGACGCCACAGACGAGATTGATACCGTAGGCGGCGAGGAGGAGGAGGACTCCGACCAGCTCGGCAACGCGGGGGACGCGGCGATCATAAAGCTGGTCAACTCGATCCTTCTGAAATCTATCAATGAAGGAGCTTCAGATATTCATATCGAACCGTTTGAGAAGACTTTTCAGGTAAGGTTTCGGATGGACGGCACACTGCACAAAGTGATGAACCTTCCCCCAACTATCAAAGCGGCGCTTATTTCCCGTCTCAAGATCATGGCGAGCCTGAATATCGCCGAGAAACGCCGTCCTCAGGATGGCCGTATCAAGCTTAAACTGGGCAGAGGCAAATCCATCGATTACCGTGTCAGCGTGCTTCCCACCCTCTTCGGCGAATCGATTGTCATGCGCCTTCTGGATCAGTCAAAGCTTCAGATTGACATGACCAAACTGGGATTCAGCCGGAAGATGCTGGATCGGTTTATGAAACTTATTGAAAGGCCCCAGGGGCTTGTTCTCGTCACAGGGCCCACAGGATCCGGTAAAACAAACACCCTCTATTCGGCGGTGAACATTCTCAACAAGCCGGACGTTAAAATTCTGACGGCTGAAGACCCGGTGGAATTCAACTTCGCCGGCATCAACCAGGTCAACGTCAGGGCGGAAGTGGGGCTGACCTTCGCTTCTGCTCTAAAATCGTTTTTAAGACAGGATCCGGAAGTCATCCTCATAGGTGAGATCCGCGATATGGAAACAGCGGAGAACGCCATTAAGGCGGCCATGACAGGGCACATGGTCTTCTCCACACTGCACACAAACGACTGCCCCTCCACGATCGGGCGTCTTCTGGACATCGGCGTCCCCGGTTATATGATAGCCTCTTCTTTAACTGTGGTTCTCGCTCAAAGGCTTTTGCGCCGCATCTGCTCCAAGTGCGTTCAGGAAGTCAAACCAGACCAGCAACAGCTGATAAACGCAGGTGTGGATAAGGAGGAAGTGGCCGATTTCAAGCTTTTCAAAGGCAAAGGATGCCCCGCCTGCGGGGGCACAGGATACAAAGGCAGGCTCGGCGTGTTCGAGATGATGGAAGCTACTTCGACGATAAAAGACGCCATGACCGCCCAGGTCGAAGAGTCCCAGCTACGCAAGATCGCCATAAAAGAAGGGATGTGGACCTTGAGACAGGACGCTCTTGATAAAGCCAAACAAGGTATGACCGATATCGACGAAGTGCTGGGCAAGACGGTTTTGGTCAAAGAGGCCCTGCCGGCTTACCTGCTTAATCCAGACGAGCTCACTTTTGAAAACGGCGACCTGATTGTAAAAGAGGGAAACACCGATAAGAACTTCTACCAGTTGCTTCAGGGAAACCTGGTTATTATCAAAGGCGGCAGGATAGTTGGAGACATTTCACAGCCAAGCGAATATTTCGGCGAGATGTCGGCTTTGATGGATCAGCCAAGAACCGCCACCATAAAATCGAAAGGTAAAAGCATTGTGAAGGTTTTCCCAGGCGACAAGCTTAAGCAGACACTTGAAAATTATCCAGAGATCGCCTTAAAAATAATACGCTCCCTTGTCATGCGTCTCACCGAAGCGGACAAAAAGCTTTCCAAAATAGGCGACCGGGTTTAAAACTGCGGTAATGTCCCGTTTCTTCAGGCTTCATATCTCCTTTTTATCCCTTTTTCTTGTGTTTTGCGCCGGACACTCATCGGCCCAGGAAACTGCGGGCGTCAGCATATCTTTGGACGAAGCTGTGTCAGCCGCTCTAAAAAACAACTTCGAGATAATCCTGCAAAGGGTGGCCACCGATATAGCGCGCCATGACACGACGATAGCCGATTCAGGATTCGATACAATATTTGGAGCGGAAGTAAATACTGAAAGCACCAGAAACCCTGGTATATCAGTCTTCTCCGATCCTGAAATCACCGAGACAGATCTGATGAACAGCTCGGTCTCGCTTTCTCGCAAAAGCTATCTGGGCGGCCAATATAAACTATCTTTGGATGTAGGGCGGTTTGAGACGAATTCGACATTTCAGAGCATAAACCCTAGCTATAGCTCCGCGCTGAAGCTGGAAATCGCCCAGCCGCTTCTTAAGAACGCCGGGAAAAAAGCGAACCGGTGGCGAATACTTATCAGCCAAAATAACGAGTCGATCTCTTTTCAAAGACTGCGCGCAAAACTCAACGACACTATCACCGAGATAAGTGAGACATACTGGGAATATGTTTTTCTGACTGAAAACCTGAAAGTGTCTCAGGAGTTTTTAGAACGCGCCAGAGACCTTGAGAGAAGAGTCCGGGTGCAGGTGGAGGTCGGCTCACTGGCTCCCATAGAGATAATTCAGGCTCAATCTTCGGTGGCTTCCCGTGAGGAGCTGGTGATTGAAGCTGAAAATAATGTAGACGCGATGGGAGACCGTCTGTTACGGCTGATGAACCCATCGGACGATTCTCCGATATGGCTGTCGAGGATAAAGCCGGAGGATGATCCAGAGATGCCTTACAAGGCTTTCGATCTGCGTGAGAGCACGGCGGCGGCGCTTGAAAAAAGGCCCGAAATAAGCATAGCCAAAAAAGAGCTTGAAAATCAGAACATAGAGCTTGTTTACTATAAAAACCAGAAATGGCCGTCTCTGGATCTCGTCGGGTCTTTCCGCCTCAATGGCGTGAGGGGCCCCGCCCGGCCCATAGCGAGCTTCAGCACTGGTGAGATACTGGTATCGAGCCTTGACGGCGGACTGTATAACAGCCTTTCGGACGCCTATTCCGGAGAGTATTACGATTATAAAATTGGCCTCAGGCTCACTTATCCTCTCGGAAACAGAAGCGCCAAAGGCGCGCTGGCAAAAGCCTCTCTATACGCTAAAACCTCTCTGATAAAGCTCAAAAGCCTGGAGAGGGACGTGACCCTGGAAGTCAGGAACGAAGCCCGGAATGTAGAAAAAAGCATAAAGCAGATCGACGCCTCTTCCGCCGCCAGACTTCTTGCTGAAAAAAAACTGGAAGCCGAAATACGCAAGTTCGAGGTAGGCTCATCTACGTCCTTTAACGTCCTTGAATTTCAGAAAGATCTGGCCGCAGAGCGGAGCCATGAGCTCAGAGCAAAAGTCGAGTATCGCAAAGCGGTCGCAAGGCTACATAAAGCGACGGGAGACACGCTGGACGCAAGCGGAATTTCTTTCGAATCGTTTAAAAACAAATAGCTTTTTTAACTGTCTCTGGTATGTCGGGCAAATTACTTGACGGATCTATCCTTCATCTGCCAAGCGTTCATTTTGATGACAGGGCGGACTCTTTCGCCGGCGGCGGCGGCGAATATCTTGAAATAGAGGCCGGCTATAAAAAGTTGTCGAGCCGTTCGCTTCTCATGGCCGGGGCCGGGGACGCTGTAATAATAGACAAGCTTCCTGATATAGAATATCTCGCCCGGCTTACAGCGTGCGGAGCCGGCGGCTGTATGCGTTTAGCTCCTTCGGCCAGTAACGGCTCATCTCTTGCCGAAGACGTGGCTGATTGCCCGGCCACGCTCGATTTTATAAGATCGTGGGCACACAAGATCGAGCCTTATATGATGAGTTCGCATGAAGAGAGGCTAGAGGAGGCTATAGGCCGTCCATTGACCGGGGTATCGGCGGCGGTTACCTCTCTGCTCAATGACAAAGTGTTTTTTACACGGTTGGTAGAAGACCTCGGCCTGCCGTCGATCAAGACATTCGTGGGCCCCCCCGACTCTACAGCTGTCAGGATCGCTAAAGGCGGGAATGATCCGGTCATCGTCCGCGGCTCCAAAAGCGTCGGCGGAGCGGCCGTCTGGACAGCGCAAGGGAGCGAACAAAAGTTTTTACTGAGCAAAAAGATAGAGCGGATGCGAGGCGGCATGTTTATCGTCCAGCCATTAATCGAGAGCGAGTCTTCGCCCAACCTGCAGTTTTATGTAGATTCCCAACGCTCCTGTCTTCTGGGTGGCTCGATTCAGACTTTTGAAAACAGATTCGCCCATACAGGCAACTATTTCGATTTTATCGATGATGAATCAACGGCGGATTCACTTTTAAGCCAGGGCAAAGCTTTGGCGCGCGAAGCGGCTGATATAGGCTACAGAGGAATTCTGGGCGTTGATTTTATCGTGACAGGGGATACGGTTTACGCCGTGGAGCTTAACGCAAGACACAACACATCCACTCACGCGCTCTGGTTCGTGAACAGATTTTTTAACGGCGATCCTTTCTCCCTGATGGAGCCGGGCCGGGCCGCGTACATGCGGTTTCCTTCTCCTTTAGACGCAACGGGACAACAATGGGTCGAGCTTCTGGGCAAGCATTCGTTCAACCCGGACACCGGAGCCGGGATCATGCCCTACGACTGCGGCGCCGGAGCGCTAGAAGCTGTTATCGTGGGAGAGGATATCGATCATCGCAAGTGGCTCATCGAATACGCCAAAGATATTGCTTTGTCGTAAAAAATATCCGGCTAGCGTATCACCATCGCAGAAAAACTAAACGCCACCCCTGTTTTCGCCATCTCTTATTCCCTCCCGTTAGGGAGTGGTTTTGTGGGAGTGGTTATCGCGGGCTTATCCGATTCCGGTTTTTGGGGACCGTTGGGGGTCACAAGGCCGCCGGACATAAGCATCTTTACGCCGTCTTCAACCGTCATGTCCATCTCGATCAGGTCTTCGCGCTTGGCCATAAGGTAGAAGCCGGAGGTAGGGTTGGGCGTTGTGGGCAGAAAAATATTTATTAAATCGTCTCCGACCAGCTTCTGCGCCTCTCCTCTGGTCTCACCGGTAATGAACGCAAGGCAATAAAGCCCTTTCCTGGGGTATTCCACCAGAGCCACTTTTGAAAAATTCGAGCTTCCCCCCGCCGCGATTGTGTCGATTATCTGTTTTGCGCCTGAATAGACCGATCTTATCACCGGAATCTGGGTCACCACCCATTCACCTATCTTGAGTGTTTTTCTTCCTACGAAATTAGTTGTGAAAAGCCCGATAAAAAAGACTATCGCCAGCGTCGCTATCACACCGAGTCCCGGAACCTGGAAAGTCTGGACAATAGGAACGCCCAACTCAATTAACAATCTGGTTATAAGCGGCCCCAGCAGGTTATCCAGCGTTTCGAAGGCGAACTTGAAAACAACTATCGTGATTACCAGCGGAAGGCTGACCAGGAGTCCGGCAAGGAATATACGCCGTATCTTATGGAAAACAGTTCTCATTTAACCTGAACCGGACGACATTGTTAAAGAGAGATCACCAGGCCTTCCCTGGCCAGGCGCACCGGCACAGAGCCGCTGGTCGGGTTCCAGGAGCGGTCCTGGAGATTGCTTAGAATCTTTTGGAGAGCAGTGTCAGTCCGGTCAGGATCGTGATGAAAAAGAACCAGCTCGCCAACACCGGCTTCCTTGCTGAGCTGATGAGAGGCGTCAACTGATGAGTGTCCCCATCCTAATCTGCTTTTATACTCTTCAGGCGTATACTGGGCGTCTATACAGGCGACATCCACGCCATCGAGAAAGTCTATCAGGGCGTCGGTTTGCTCCTGGGCCACGAGGCGTCCTTCTTCTACATCCCCCTGCGAGCTGTCGGTGAAAAGGTTGCGGTATGGCTCGTGGTCTGTCACGTACGCAAACGATTTGCCATCGCGCGATATGATATACGCGAGACATACAACAGGATGGTTTACATACTTCGTGCGAACCGTGAAAGAATTCCCGATGGCCATTTCTGTCTCGCCAATATCGTGGAATGAAATATTGGCCGCCAGCTCCTGCACCCTGACCGGGAAGTAGGTGTATTCCATCTGTTGGCTCAGTATCTGCTCCAAATTTTTTAAATAGTGCACCGGTCCGTACATTTTTATTGTGTATTTAGGGTTGAAAAGGGGCGCAAAAAATGGGAGACCCTGAATATGATCCCAGTGGGTATGGGAAAAAAATATATGAATTTCATTTATGGATTCGTCTTTTATGACGTTGATCCCCAGCTTCCTTATCCCTGTTCCAGCGTCGAGGACAATTAGAGGCTCGTCTTCAGCGCGGATGGCCACGCATGGCGTGTTGCCGCCGAACTGGGAAGTGTCCGGCCCTGGAGCGGGAATCGATCCACGCACACCCAGGAACTCAATTTTCATCTCAGTCTTCAGCTACCTTAAGAAATACTTTCGCAGTCTCAATCGTACTATCAATATCCACGAAGCATTCTGTTGTTTCTTCGACGCTCAACCTGAAATCCGACCAGATTTCATCAGCAATGGTATCAGTATTCGAGCCTTGATGAATACTAATTTTTCGCTCGTTACAAAAATGGTTGGATATATGAATTACCTGCCGCAACAGCAGGCCTTCTTCCGGGCCGCTATACGGGTCGTGGTGCCCGCTTATGGCCCTTACAAGAGATTCCGGAAGTTTCCAGTGCTCGGCCATGACCCCTCCCAACTCGTCATGCGACATGCCAAATCTTTCTTTTTCAAGTTCGCGAATATCTTTATCCGGCTCAAAATCGGGATTATATATCTCCTCGCTTTCGGCGGTGAATGCGTTTACGAATAGCGTGATGCCGATGTCGTGCAAAAGCCCCGCGATAAAATATTCCTCAAGATCGAGCGTTTTGACTCCCGCTTTTTTAGCGATGGCTTTCGACGTGACGGCGCAGGCCAGGCTATGCTCCCAGAACTGGTCGCCCGTAAACCATTTAAAATTGTTATCCATTTTTAGCGTGCCGGTAACGCTGAGGGACAGAGCGATGTTTTTTACAGTATTGAACCCCAGCATAATCGCCGCCCTTTGAAGCGAGACAATGGGATGGGCGAGGCCGAAATAGGCCGAGTTTATAAGCTTGAGCAGTTTGGCGGTTAAAACAGGATCCATGGAAATGGTTTTTACCAGATCGGCTGGTGTAGAGTTCGGGTCGTTTGCCAGCGCCACGATTTTGGTGACTGTTTGTGAAAAACCGGGCATTTTTTCAACAAGGTCAATAAGCCTGTCTGTGTCCGTATCCACCATAATGCCCGGATTTTATTATTAAAGCTTATTATTGTAGCATAGTGACACTTGGTGAAAGCTAAACAGAGGCGCGTTTATATTCGCAGATTGGAGATAATGGGAACCTCTAATAATCCATTTCTGATACAATCGGCTGTAAGAGTCGCCATGCTTAGTTGACGAGTCAAAATCGTCCTCAGAGTAGTTACTACTACGCTTGTGGCTATTTTGTCTCGCAGTCTCGCCTGACGGCTTTTCGCTCGATTTCACTACAAAGCGCTTTTTGGAGGTTCCCTTGAGATGATACGTCATATAGTTTTATTCAAATTAAAGCCAAAGGTAACAAAAGAAGAGATGGAAGGGCTGATAAGAGAGCTAAACGGTTTGAAAGATAGTATCGAACAAGTAAGGGCTATTGATGTGGAAGTGGATGTGGGCCGTACGCCTAATTCGTGCGACCTGGTATTAGACGCGCTGTTCGATAACATGGAGGATGTGAAAACATATTCAACGCACCCGGCTCATATCAAAATCCTTGGCACAGCCGACAGGCTGTGCGAATCGAGGATGAAGATCGATTATCAGATCAAAAACGTGGGTCTGTGAGTGGCCTTATAATAGCCCATTTCTATTCAGCTTATTTTTTTACCGGAAACGAAAAACATGACGCCTAAACAGGTGGTTCTCGAAACGCTCAAAGGCGCCCGTCCCGGCCGGTGTCCCGTTGCGTTAATGGCGGGCGGCGCGTGGAGCGCCCGTCATATCGGCTCCACGCTAAAAGACGCCGCTAAAACCCCGGAGACAATGTCTGCGATGTTAAGCGGCGTCGCAGACACAATAAAAAGCGATATTGTTTACGTAGGCTCTGGATATACCAGCATCCACGCCGCCTCCGTTTGCGGCATAGAGCCTGTATGGAGAGATGTTGGCGCTCTGGACATAAGTGATCGTGTAATAAAATCCGGTGATGATTTCGCAAAACTCGACCCGTCCATGGTTGACCGCCACCCGTTAACTAATATTATAAAAGAAGCGTACAAACTGACACGCGCCAGGATAGGCGATGAGTATCTCGTCACAATAACCGCGTGGGGGCCTTTCACCAACGGCGCGCGGATGATAGGCGAGGAGACGCTTATAAAAGGGATATACAAAAACCCAAACTACATCGAAGGCGTCATCGATTTCGCCACCGACATGCTGATTCACCTGTTTGAGCCGTTGGTTGATAGAGGCGGTGTGGAGATGATTCTGCTTGGCGACCCGACCGCTTCGGGGGATCTGATCTCCAGCAAACAGTTCGAGCGTTTCGCCCTCCCCTATCTTCAGAGGTTCACCCGGTGGGCCAGGTCGAAAAATGTTATGACCATGATTCATATCTGCGGCGACACCACTGATCGGCTTGATTTGTTTCCCCAAACCGGAGCCGAATGTATTAGTCTTGACCATAAGGTGAACATGAGAAAAGCGAAAGAGGCGCTAAAAGGCGCGATCTGTTTCGCGGGGAACCTCAATCCTGTCGAAGCGCTGATGAACGGCAGTATCGAAGACGTGGAGCGCGAAAGCAGGCGCCTGCTTGAGACGATGGGAGATGACGGCGGTTTTATTCTTATGCCGGGGTGCGACATCCCCCCGTCCGTCCCTCTTGATAATATAAAAAAAATGATGGAAGTTGGACATGCGTGGAAATATTAACGGAATAAGCGCCTTTAGGCGTTAATCGGGAGAGCCATAATGGAAAAAGAAATCATCGCCACCTTCAGGGCGGCCACCGCAAAACCTGATTATCTGACCATGGAGCATCTGAGCGCAGGTTTCGGTGGCTGGGGCGCGTTTAATATGGGCGTATGGGCCGCGGCGAACGTTATCGCAAAGGAGATCAAAAAGGGCAGATACCTGAAGCTTGAAGTCAACAACGACCCTTTCACCGACGTGGATGAGATCGCCAAGAAATCGGTGGACAAGCTGATGGCGTGCGGGGCCGATCCGGCCAACGCGGCGCTGGCCACGGCGACCCTGCTCTATTTCGCCGGAGTCAACGCGCAATGCGGCATGCCCTGCCCTAACCGCAAACTTGGGGCTGTGGCCAGGATGGCCGCCGGGATTCCCTCCGGCCGCGTCTCATCCATCCCGACGGAAAAACAGAATAACAAAATTTCAGGCTTCGCCGCTACGCTTGCCATCTACAAAGCCCTGGATGAAGAGAACCTGGCGCCTTTCGACTCCGATTATCTGCCATTAGGCGCGGGCGGCCCTATCACAGGCCATTCCGCCGTCGGTGAAGATCATCTTTTCCCGAAGCTGGGCAAGAAGCTGGCTACTATCGGCGCCAAAGCGATGATGAAAGCCTATTCCTCCGCCGGCATGAAACCGAACCTGTGGCTTTCCGCTCTTTTTGGCGCGTCGGCGGCTCTTGAAATCATCCATCCAGACGCCTATGTGGGAGAAGAATTCGGCGAGTTTCTTTCCGTTCGCACGCCGGAGACCACGGCCCAGGCCGCAGTTGAAGAGGTGGGTCTTCCTGAAAAATTGCATCTTCGAGGAACCGGACAGGAGCTGGATACGGCGAGTCTTATAGGAGACCTGGCGATTATTTTAAAAGATGTCGGCACGCCCACGGTTGTGGGGATGATTATGTTTTGCGAAATCTGCTCCGTCATCGCCGAGGGCGCGGCCGTGGGGGTGGGGCGCGCCGGAGGGCCTGTTATCGTCCCGCTCCATCACTGGGTGACGGCCCCGGTTCTTGCTTTAAACCAGATGGGCCAGGGCAAAAACGACGAAGAAATTAAAAAGACCATAAGGGACTATATCGATCAATATTTCCAGAAAGAATCCGCCGCAGTGGCGAACAACTTGCTGGCGCGAAAAGCGGAGCAGGCCGAAACAGGCCCGCTGACAGACATCATTCTTTGCGCCACGGAGCCGGTGATGAGCAAAGCCATCTTCGAGCGCGCAAAGACGGCGTACGACAAACTGAAAAGCGGTATGTCGGTTTCCGATCTGGTCAAAGAGACCCAGACCTGTTTTATAGATTCCAACGCCAAATCTGTCGCCGTTATGATGAGCAAGAAACTGGGGAAAAAGATCGACTATATAAAGTTTCCCAGGGTAGAGCCCGGGTCGGGACGGCGCAAAAACGAGTTCGCCCATCGGCATTTCGCTTTCGACGCGCGCATAGATATTAAAATAAAAATCGACGGTAAGGTGCATATTCTTAAAAACGCCCTGGCCAAAGCTATGCCCGACGCGCTCATGGAAAAAGATAGAGAAAAGCTCGACGCTTTTTCCGCCGCGGCCCCTGCGATAGTTGACATGATGTGCCTTGGCGCCTGCTCTATGGATGTGGTCGTATGCGCATGCATGGCGGCGGCTATGGGAATGGATCCTGAAGAGGCGGTGAAAAAAACCGTCGAAGCGGGGGATGTGTTTGTCGCCATACCCGCGCCGAGCGGATTGTTTGAAGCCGTTCAACTGGCGGCGGATATAGCAGGGGAAATGGATCTGTGACGGGGAGCTCTTCGCTTTTAATTATCGCGCAGGCGGATCATCTCACCGGCGAGACGCTCGGCGCCAGCATAGGCGATCTGCTGGAACTAGGCGCGGTGAACACCCAGATCATGCCGACCATTACAAAAAAAAACCGGCCCGGCCACATGATTTTCATCGACCTTGGGAAAAAAAACGAGAAGGCAATCTCTGAATATCTTGCGAGTGAGTTGAGAATCACCGGATACCACAGAATAGAAGCGACCCATGTCCATCAGAAAATCGGTTACGCCGACAAAACTCTGCTGGCAAGATTCGCCGGGGGCTCCGAGTCTTTTCCGTTTCGCGCTAAAATCATCGGCGACCGCGCATCGCCCATTTCAATAGACGTGGAGATCGATTTTCTTGTTTCAGCCAGGGACAGGCTTGATAAAGATCATGGAGTGTCCGTTTCGCTGACCCAGCTTCGAAACCTGATTGAGGCCAGCCTGTCTCCCGATGGTGAGACGGTGACAATCGATATTTAAAACGGGGTTATAAGGCTCTGGTTATCCGCCGCCAAAACTGGTCTTGTAAAAGGTCATCTCGGACGCGCCCAGCTGGCCTTTGTTGTCGTACGACTCAAAGGCGCTGATGATTGTTCGGTTGCCGAGAAACCACTTGATTCTGACCACTCCTTTTTTGCTCGCCACTTTAAAAAAAACCGAGTCGTTTCTAGCCCTCCCTCGCGTGTATTCGGCCAGCTTGTCGCCGGAGGCGTCATATATGGCAAGACCTGCCACGCGGCCCGAAATCGCCAGTACCACGACAACGTCCGGCTCTTTTCGTCCGCTTATGAAATTACTGAACCGATAGCTCCGCATCTGCGACCGCGCGCTTATTTCGACTTTGCTATTAAACTCCTGCTCCACAATCCCTGGGCCGGCGCCGTTAAAATTCAGAGTATAGGCTTTGTATATTCTTGTTACCGCTCCATCTTTAAGCGAAGATGAATCCGCTCCATTTTCAGATGAAGTGGCGCAGGCGGACGTAAGGAGGACGCCTATAAACAAAAAAACAGTTTTATAAAAACGCATGGTTTTGAGTGTCGGTTTATACGAGACGCTATTGTAGCATAGCAGTGTTAATAACCTTGTTATGGCCCCACGACCTGTATTATACTATGCCACTATCTATAAAACCATGTGGTTGTCTCCATTCGGTCGTTAATAATTAAGGCAGGTCTTTTTATGAAATTTCCCGTAAAAACAATAGCCGTCGATAACTTTAAAACCGATGGCGTAGCGATCTGTATATTCGAAAACGAGCTTGCCAAAGGCCCATCAGCGTCTATAAACAAATCGTTAAAAGGTCATTTAAAGCGCGCCATGAAAGCTCAGAGTTTTACGGGCAAAGAAGGACAGGTGTTGTCCATCAATACCCTTGGCCTGCACAAAGCCGGAGCGATTGTGGCGCTTGGTCTCGGAAAGGAAAAATATCTGACAACCGAAAAAATCAGGCGCGCGGCCGCGTCAGGCGCTTCGGCCATGTTAAAAGCCGGTATTTCAAATTTCGCGGTGGATCTGGCTTCAAAATCGCTTAACAAAATCACTCCCGCCATCCTGGCGCAGGCGGTAGTGGAAGGCGTCTACCTGACCTCATATTCTTTCGACAGCCTGAAATCTGAAAAAGAAAAGAAAAAGATCGACAGCGTTACCCTGCTCTCTGGAAAAAAGGGAGACGAGGCGAAAGTAAAAAACGGAGCGAAAAAAGGAATGATTCTCGCCGGGTCCGCCTGTTTCGCCCGCGACTTGATAAACCTTCCTGGAAACGTGGTCACTCCATCGTACATGGCGGAGCAGGCAAAGAAAATCGCTTTGAAACACCGGATGAGATGCTCTGTCCTCGGGCCGGGCGCGATAAAAAGGCTGAAGATGGGGGGTCTTGCCGGTGTGGCCAGGGGGAGCAAGGAGCCTGCGCGGTTCATCATCCTGGAGTGGATGAAAGGAGATAAATCGCAAAAACCTATTGTTGTTGTCGGCAAAGGATTGACCTTCGACACTGGCGGCATCTCCTTAAAGCCATCGGGCGACATGCACGAGATGAAATCGGACATGTCGGGCGGCGCGGCCGTTCTGGGAATCTTGCAGGCCGCCGCCATGCTGAAGTTAAAAGTAAACCTTGTCGGGCTTGTCCCGGCCACCGAGAACATGCCGGGAGGCCAGGCGACGAAACCTGGCGACGTGCTGACGGCCATGTCGGGCGTGACAATGGAAATCCTCAACACCGACGCCGAGGGAAGATTGATTCTCGCCGACGGGCTCGCTTACGCGGGGCGGTATAAACCGGACTGCGTTATTGATATCGCCACTTTAACCGGCGCTTGCATGGTGGCGCTGGGAAGCCACGCTTCCGGGCTTTTTTCAAACAATGAAAAGCTTTTAAACCAGATTCTGCAATCCGGGGAGGAGACCGGCGAGCGGCTGTGGCCTATGCCGGTATGGCAGGAGCACGAGGACGACCTGAAAAGCGACGTGGCCGATCTGAAAAACATCGGGCCGCGTGGAGGAGGCGCCAGCACTGCGGCGGCTTTCCTTAAAAAGCATGTGAAAGGGAAATGGGCGCATATCGATATCGCGGGCACGGCGTATTCCAACAAGATGAGCCATTATATCAAAAAAGGCGGCGTCGGGCTTGGTGTGCGGTTGATGATAGATTTTATAGAAAAAAGAGCGAAGCTTTAGCCAGAGGAAGTAGTTGTATGAAATCCAGACAAGACCTCAAAGAGATAATCGAAAGCCGTGTCAGGCTTTTTAAAAAGAAGCCGGAGGCGGCGCAATACCGTCCGGCCGTCGTCACCGAGTGGAAAGGCGGCTTGCTAAACGAAAACAAAATCCGCGACCATATACTTTTATCCGACTACCCTTCTCCCGCCGGAGGGGACAATAAAGCGCCCAATCCCATGGAGGCTCTCCTCGCCGCTCTTGGCTCATGCGTGAGCGCGGTCTATGTCGAGTACGCCGCGACGCTGGAGATGAAACTCGACGCGGTGAAAGTGGAGCTTGAAGGCGCCCTCGACCTTCGGGGCCTTTTCAACGTCGATCCTGCTGTCAGTCCCGGTTTCGAGAAAATCAGCTATACGGTGACGATCAAAACCTCCGAGCCAAAAGAAAAAATGGACGAGTTAATCAGCCTCGCAGAATCCCACTGCCCCGTCTCCGATTCGCTGAAACGTGTTGTGGCGGTGGAGCGTAAAGTGAATGTGAAGAAAGACTAATCGCGGCGCTGGCGCTTTGAGCATTTCATTGATAGCTGTAAAAATGGTAATATCGCCGCAAGGAGCAATATTATGAGTTTAAGATACCGGGTATTGATTGAGCAAGATGAAGATGGCGTATTCGTCGCCGAGTGCCCTACCCTGCCCGGTTGTATAAGCCAGGGCGAAACTCGCGTCAAAGCGCTGGAAAACATCAAAGACGCTATCGCCGGATACCTGGAAAGCCTTAAAAAACGCAACGAGCCCATTCCACCTCCCATCGAAGAAGAAACAGTAGAAATAAATTTGTGAGCAGGTTACCCGTCGTTTCTGGATCAGAGATGGTTAGGGCTTTGAAAAACACGGGTTATTATATAGATCATCAAACCGGAAGCCATATCATCCTGCGCAATGACAACCCTCCCCATCGGCGGCTGAGCGTGCCGAACCATAAAGAATTGGCTAAAGGAACCCTACGCGCTCTCATCAAGCAGGTTGGATTGACTATCGAAGAATTCAAGCTGTTATTGTGAGAAGCTTTTAACTACGGCTTAAAACGTGTGGTGACGGTGGAAGGAAAAGTGAACGTGGAGCCTGCGGGAGAAAATTAATTGCGTTATTTAGCTTTTGCTCTTTTTTGATTTACTCTCAAACTTTGCGGTCACCTGCCTGTACTTTCGAAAACCGGTGGACCAGCTTGATGTCTCGGCTATGGCTGAAGCTATCATGATTGTCTGCAGTACCGCCTTTTTGGAAACGCCCAGCTCATAGGCCCTCTGGATATGTTGCTCTATGCAGTGCTCACACCGCAACGCCGTGGCGGCGGAGATAACAAGTAGCTCGGTGACTTTTTCATTCAGAGGGCCATCTTCCCTGTGGAGTATGGCCTTGTCTTTAAGAACGCAGGTGAGGAAGTTAAGCTTGTCCTCGGCCAGCACTCTGGCGACAAGGGGGGGCGATCCGTAGAGCTCCGTCAATTGGCTCATCATCTCTTCGACAGCCTCATCGCCTTTTTCCTCTACAAGTTTATTGAACTCTTCGTCAAAACTCATAATAGCTTTCCAATATGACGCAGTAAAAGATTGTTAACAGATATCATGCAAGTTTAACAGCAGGCTTCGACTCGCTCAAGCGTGTTGTGGCGGCGGAGGAAAAGTGAACATGGAGAAAGCATCGGCTTGCTAAGGATTAATCATAAAAATAATTTACTTATTCACTTCGTCTTCGCTAGATTTATCTCTCCCTAAAAATATGCCTATTAGATTTGTTAAACCTCCAATTCCCAAGGCTATTCCCCATGGATTTCCAAAAATTGCTGATGCAACTGCACCACATACAAAAACGAAAGCGATAATCCCTCCGATATTTTGTCCTCTTTTAGCGTATTTAAAATTTTGTTCTAAAGCGGCTGTATCGAGTTTATGTCTAACTGATTGCTCAGTTTCAGCCATTTTTATGATCCTATCCGCCGCTCCCGGAAAAGCTTCTTCGTATTTTGATAAATCCCCGGGGGGAGGAAGCGGCCCTGAATAAATTGACCTGCTAGAAACTTCCTGCATAATCCCGATGGGCGCTGGATCATTTTCAGATATTTTTCGACGGGGTAGTTGGGATTCTTTTATCGTTGGTACTACTGACTCATTTTTCCTCTTATTCTTTTTTTTACCCATGGGGACGTAGGTTATGCTTTTTCATTGCCAACCATAAGTCCTTTCCTACAGAATCCCAAGTATCATGGAGATTCTCAGAATCCGTGAAAAAACCATGTTTATGGTACTCAGGCTTTATTTCCAGCTCACGGTTAAAGGTATTATATCCCATCCCCCAATAGAAAGGGCGCTTGATGGATAGAAAGCGCTTGTAATACGAGTTC
>ENA-ORDP01000996-ORDP01000996.1-marine-sediment-metagenome-genome-assembly--contig:-NODE-996-length-16589-cov-2.868816_pt1 | contig 16589 bp, 14 predicted proteins | sample MGYA00248627_ERZ508539 | MGnify/ENA primary metagenome ERZ508539 (study PRJEB26208, sample SAMN05571518) | marine sediment metagenome | biome: deep sea; feature: Hydrothermal vent; material... | reverse complement strand
AAGGATGTTGTAACCGTCCTTGTGGAGGATCAAAGGGCTATAAAGCTTCAAGGAGTCATGGTAGAGATTACTGAGCTTAAGAAAATGGAAGAACAGCTACGGTATGATACGCTACACGATACTCTTACAGGTTTGCCAAATCGCCCTTTATTTATGGATCGCCTGGAATTGGCTCTGTTACGGTCCAGAAGGCTAAAGACCTATATGTTTTCTGTTCTGTTCATAGATATCGATCGGTTTAAAGTGATCAATGACAGTCTTGGCCATGTGATTGGCGATCAACTTCTTGTTGAAATCGCCCGAAGATTTAAACAATCCTTACGTTCTGAAGACACTTTAGCCAGACTGGGAGGGGACGAATTTACCATCCTCCTCGACGGGATTAAAGAGCTGAGTGATGCAACGTTTATTGCCCAAAGAGTCCTTGAAGACCTGATTTTGCCCTTTAAATTGGGGAAAAAAGAAGTGTTTGTCGCGGCGAGTATAGGAATTGCGTTAAGTTCAACGGGTTATAATAATACCATTGACATCCTGCGGGACGCTGATACCGCTATGTATCGAGCTAAATCCCTGGGTAGAGCCCGTTATGAGGTCTTTGATGAATCCATGCATGATAGTATAGTAAAGGTTTTGGAGTTAGAGACGGAACTTCGTCGCGCCCTTGAACGACAGGAGTTTCTTCTTTACTATCAGCCCATTATATCCCTGAAAACTGGAGAGATTACGGAGTATGAAGCCCTGATCCGTTGGCAGCATCCAGAACGAGGTCTTGTCTATCCCGATGACTTCATATCCACAGCGGAAGAGCTGGGGCTTATTGTAGATATCGGTGACTGGGTCCTTCACACCGCCTGCATGCAGAATAAGGTCTGGCAGGATGCAGGATATCCATCCATACCGGTGGCTGTGAATCTTTCTGCAAAACAGTTTCAGCAAAAAAACCTCCTGATTAAGGTAGATCAGGTGCTAAAAAACACAGGTCTCGCTCCCCCTTTTCTAGCCTTGGAGATTACGGAAGGCGTTCTTATGGATAACCCGGAAGCCGCGATTGAAGTACTCCAGGCTCTTAGAAATCGAGGAGTCCATATCTCAATCGATGACTTCGGCACGGGATACTCTTCACTTAGTTATCTAAAAAGATTTCCAGTTGACAAGTTAAAGATTGACCAGTCTTTTACCCGGGATGTCCTTAACAGCTCAGCGGATGCGGCTATCGTGACATCGGTTATTTCCCTGGGCCGCAATCTAGGGATGAATATCATTGCAGAAGGCGGAGAGACCAAAGAGCAAATCAGTTTCCTTCAGCAAGTGAACTGCGATAAAGTACAGGGTTATCACTTCAGCCGACCCCTGCCGACGGATGAGTTCACCACTCTCATGAGGGAAAGAAAACGCTTTACACTGGATTAATCCCTCCTGACCGTGGTTTGATGAGTACTTATTCTACTAAACCCGTATCGATTCCCTATGACTGATGAATCAGCTGACTCCCACTGAACGACTTCCTTTCAAGTAAAATAGTTGACATTTTCAGTCCAATTGGCGATATTTAAGATGAGAGTTTTATTATGGCAGATTTAACAGAACTACGAACTAGAGAGAACATAAAGCGGATAAAGCTGATGTGGAAAGCTTGAGAGGGGAAGTTGCTTCTTTTCGAGAGGAAGTGAAAAGGGAAATAGATACTCTCAGAGAAGAATTGAATGGTAAAATAGATACTCTCAGAGAAGAATTGAATGGTAAAATGGACACTCTCAGAGGAGAATTGAATGGCAAAGTAGATACCCTCAGAGGAGAATTGAATGGTAAAATAGATACTCTTAGAGGAGAATTGAAAGGAGACATCAAAGCTCTCGATGCCAAGCAGGATTCTCTCAGAGATTTAATCAAATCCAATTTTAGAATGGGTCTTGGAATAGCTGCCGCCATTTTATTTCTTCTCATTAAACTGGCTTTTTTTCCCTAAAACTCACCCCACAAAATGCTTAATCCCCATAATTTACGATAGGCCTTTTGGCCATCTTTATTCTTGTTGGCAGGCTCATCACGACTCGTCTTTAAATTGGAGGGCCCTGCTGGGACACTTTTTTACCACATTCTTGATTTCCTTAGCCTCTCCATTCTCTGTCTGAACCCAGGGACGAGCCTTTAAATCAAATACTTTCGGCAGACCGTGGAGGCAGACCCCTGAATGAGTGCATTTACTTTTATCAAAGGTGACCACAAATCCTTTCCCACTATACTTTTTTAACGTATTCTCATGGGGTTGGCCTTTTGAACCACCGTAGGCTTTATTTGGCATGCCTGACCTCCTCTTTGAATCAGCAATAGAAATAATAAGACTTATCCCGGTAATGAAGGATAGATAAACAACCGGATATAGATAGCTCCCTAAAACAAATCCTACCAGTAAGATCACTAGGGATAAACCCAAATAGAGTTTTAGAAGAAACGATCTATCGGCCTTTGGATAAGTGACACATTGTATCAGACTAAATGAAATGAGCCAGACACTGATCCCTGAAGAAATAAGCCTGTATGCGATTTCATCGTGGCCCCCTGAAATCATGTGCTGCAAACCTACAAAGCAGAAGATCATTCCGGATACCAAGGGTAAGTGGAGAAACACATAGGTTTTTCCATTGCCCAAGGTGCACTGGAGGGGGGCTTTATCCACATAGTCAAAGTAATTCCACCAGATGCTTATGATAAGAACAAAAGCTGGTAAGACAATGCTAATAGAGGATAGATCCCATTCGATGTGTCGAATCCCTGTGATGACCGATAAAATGGACTCTCCCAATATGATAATGGTGAACAGTCCAAAGCGTTCGGGTAAATGAATCACATTGACGGGAATATGGACGGCAACTCTCTTCGATATGTAAATAGTTACTAAATCGATCATTATACTTATAAACCAGAATATGTAGTCCACTGGATGGGGTAAAAAGATGGAGGCCACCCAGAAAACTATACTAAGACTAAAGCCTAGTGACATAATCAGGCTAAATGCTTTAAGTTCTCTTTTTTGGAACAGTAATCTCAAATACAGGATGACTAAACTCAAGCGTGTGACAGCATAAGATAGAATAAAGCCGGTGAGATGGCTTGAATCTTTGGCTATGCCATCTAAATGGATGGCCATGGATAGGGCGGCCAACATCTGAACAAAGGTCATGACCTTCTGGAACAAATCGTTCTGATCAAACCGTGTGTAGTATAGGGTATGGCCCACCCAGGACCACCAGATGGGTATAAAGAACAGGAAAAAGGTTGTAAGACTGGATAAGCCAATATTTTCCCTTAATAGTTCAGTTAATATGGCGATGGTCACCACGTAAATCAGGTCATAAAACAGTTCCAGCCAGGTGGCGTGCCTCTCTGAGAGTTGGGGTAGTAGACTCACTCTAACTCCTCTATGTTAATAAATCAATCATAAAATGTCATTGATCACCCGATCCCTTTGTACACTTGACAATACGGGTATAAAAACATATCTGAAGACAGATTGCAATTCCTTTGTTATCCATAAATATAATGTATATAAATCATAAGCCAATGGATAAATGGACGTTTTAGATGGACTTGATTCAAAGTCATTAAATACTGATGACTCAAATTATAGGGAATTACAAGCAATTTGTCAAAAAAAGGGGCCTTTTTTTAGAATAATTGTTATCTTTCCTGATCTAATATTAGATTTATTCAACCACTTGTCCTGAGTATAAAAACAATATGGAGACTCAATGTCTGCACTGATCAATAAATTAAAGCAAGAACATATCCATTTATTTGAAACACTTGATGAGGTCAAAGCTTTAGGGATCTCTTCTAAGAAAGGTCAGGAAAGGCTTTTATCTGTCAAAAACATCTTGTTGATTCATCTAAAAGAAGAAGATGACGATCTTTATCCCCCTCTCCATAAGGCCGCTGAGAGTGATGACAAATTGAAAGGCATGTTGAACTTGTTTATAGACGAAATGGAAGAGATCTCCGGAATGGCCCTCAAGTTCTTTGATAAATACGCTGATGGAGGCTCCGGTCTGGACTTTGCAAAAGATTATGGCGAACTGATTGCCGGTCTAAGAGCCAGAATGAGGAGGGAGGAAAATATTCTTTATGCCGCTTACAATAAACTGAACTTATAGATAAGATTTTATTGCCGGATCCCCGTGTAGGGGCGACCCGCCGGGTCGCCCCTACACGGGGATGGATACCTGGATCGTGTTTAAAGATACCATCACCAATGACATATGAGACTGGAACTGATAATATATGGATAAACTTCAACTTGTTTTCTTCTTTATAAGTGGATTTCTAGTCTCCAGAGTACTCATAAAAGCCAAAATCCCTGAACACCTTGTTGGACTGTTATTAAGCCAAAAGAATGTCGGGTTCCCAAGGATAGTATTTTACTTGATTGCCTCTTCAGCCCTACTCTCCGTGATCATACCCAACGCTATCACTGTGTTGACCCTTCTTCCAGTCATCGGTTTATTACAAAAGCCCTTGGAAAAAGCTTTGGGGAAGGATCAAAAGATACCAACCATCCTGTCTCTCACACTCATTTACGGGGCCAATATCGGTGGGATGGGTTCTATCACGGCCACACCGGCCAATGGGATTCTCATCGGCTTTCTAAAACTCAATAACGTGGCGGGAGTGGATCAGATCACCTTTACCCATTGGCTGATGTGGGGAATCCCCCTGGTCCTCGTGTTTATACTGGTCGCTTGGGGGATTTTGACCTTCAGCTTTTCCCTTTATAAGACGAGGTCTATCAAAATCGTTATTGACACCCCTTTCCCCACGGGAGATCGACATCGTCAAAGAATTGCGATGATTATAACTTCTATTTATTTCTCAAGTTCCCTGATATTGTCCACGTTAATTAGTCAGTCTCTTGGTCATGGTTCTGAAGGACTATCCCCTTGGACGATTGGTTTAATCGCCTTTGCAGGTCTTATTACTCTGGGGATCTTTATCACCCTGTTTTTCATCCCGTTCTCATCGCCAAACGACAGGACTGATGGGCCAAGAGCTGTTTTACTTACCCTTAAGGACTGCTACAGCGGTCTGCCGATGAAAGGTATCTATCTGCTCATTGTTGTGGGTCTTCTGGGAGGGGCGATTGTGGTTTTAGACAAGCTTGGTCTCTTTAGTATGCAGGATTTCCTTGTAAATAACATCCAGACATTGCTATCGAACGCTATTCCGGCTCTTCTCTTATTGCTGATCATTGCTCTGTTCACCACTTTTACAACAGAACTCCTCAGTAATACTGTGGTACAAATCAGTTTATTTGCTATTCTATTGCCCTTGGCTGGTGGACTCAATATTTCGACTGTTCAGGGTTTGGTGGTCGTGACTCTATCGTGCACCTGTGCGTTTATGAGTCCTTTAGCAACGGGAGTCAATGGCTTAGCCTTTGGTGGGATAAAAGGGGTCTCATTGAGAGGGATGATGATCACAGGATTGATGCTGAATACTGTTGGAGCCGTGATCATATCCACATGGATTTATCTGTTTGTTGGATAGGCTTTATAGAACAACTTCTCTTTGTGGAGCTTGAATTATTGTCATCGCCTGAGATATTTACTTTTTTATTATTAAATCTGTTGTCTTGAAATTAAATCGCTTATCCTTTTTTAACCATTTTCGTTTAGCACGAATAGTTATGAGTCCTCCAGGAGCATTCATTGTACAGCCGTTTATTTTCGCTACATAATAACGATCTGTAGAGCCTCTTTTAGAAGACGTTGAGGCGATGCTCCAGTCTGAGGGATTGCATTTGAGGCCGTACAGGAGTTTATCCTTTTGTTTCACTTCTATCTCATAGTCCAGTAGATGGGGTAAAGAAGATTCATAGGCGTGTGATTCATTGGTTACACTGAGTTCTGTCCAGAAAATAACCTTTTGATCCTTTTGAATACTGATCTGTATTTCCCTAAAATCATCATTGAGTTTTAGTCGGCCTATTTCTGTACCGTAGCCCCCAGCCCCCATAAAGTAGACCAGAAAACCAATGGGGAGGATCATAACGATTGCTATGACAAGAGATTTGCTTTTACTTTTTGATTGGCCCAAAATGAACTCCTTTTTTATGTATAAATTAGCTGAAAATTGAGTCACAATATAATAATTGATGGAATCATTATAATGCAAAACTGAGACAAAGTCAAGGCATTCTTGTCATAATGGTAGCTTATAGAACAGATTGACTAGTGTTCCTTCAGGTCTCATTTGATGTGTAGGGGCGACCCGGCGGGTCGCCCCTACACATCAAATGAATCCATCAAATCAGCATTGATGGAACACTAGCGATACTTTTGACTTACCGTTTAAAAATTGTTATCTTTGATCCAAGGAAATTAAAATGCCAATAGCCATAAAAGACAGCCATTCTAAATTAACAGCCATTATAGAGCCTTCAGACAGTGTTTATATTGCCAGTTGTCCTGAACTTGATCTTGTCACCGAGGGAGACACAACAAATGAGGCACTCAGCGATCTGATTGAAATGACAATAGACTATGCTGAACAATATATGGAAGAATTTGATCAGTTTAGTAAAAGTCCAAACAGAGCCTCACACAAGGACTATATCCTTGAAATCCACCAAAAGAAAGCCAAAGAGAAGGTCAGAGAACTCTTTATCTAATGCCAATTATATGTTATCGTTGGATCTTATTCTTAAAACATATCTTTAAGCTCTCATTCATACCCTTCTTCCCCCCGTACTCTAAAATATAAGGATTCTTATATGCTTAAAATAACGGACGCTCAAGACTATCTCAATGAGCTAAAACAACGTAATCTTGCCGTTTATCTCCAGAAGCAGGATACCGTTGAAAAGATCATCCAGGAGGTTTTGGATAAAGGAGATGAGGCTCTTTATCGATATGCGAAGGACTTTGACGGCGTCCAGAACAATGATTTCACCCTCACTGTAAGCCAAAAAGAGTATGACAAGGCTCACCAGGATTTACACACCGATATGAAGGCTGTCATCCAGGAAGCCTACGATAATATCACGGCCTATCACCTGAAGGAGAAAGAAGAAGCCTGGAATTTCACTCACAAGGGTGCGTTCTTAGGCCAGTTAGTCAACCCAATCGAGAAGGTCGGTGCCTATGTACCTGGGGGAAAGGGCATTTACCCGTCTACTGTTCTCATGAATTGTGTACCGGCAAAGATTGCAGGTGTCCCTGAGATTTATATCACGACACCACCCAGGGAAGATGGAACATTAGACCCAGCGATCCTTTATGCCGCTCAGCTTTGCGGTGTTCAATCTATCTTTAAGGTGGGTGGAGCAGGGGCTATTGCCGCTCTGGCTTACGGAACAGACTCCATACCAAAGGTTTATAAGATCACCGGCCCCGGTAACCTATATGTAACAACAGCTAAAAAGATGGTCTACGGCGATGTGGACATCGATATGATAGCTGGACCTTCTGAAATCATGGTCTTGGCCGATGAATCCAGTAATATCAATTCCCTCACCTACGATCTATTCTCACAAAGCGAACATTCCGTAGACGCTTCCTCCATTGTATTGGTTCCTAACAGAGATATAGCGATGAAGATCATCGAATCGGTTCATGAGAAGGTACTTCAGTCCAAGCGTCAAGCCATTCTTACAGAGGCCCTAAGTAATAATGGAGTGATCGTTCTGTATAATAGTTTGGAAGAGGCTTATGAGGTGATCAATGAATACGCCCCTGAACACCTCGAGGTTCTGATTGATCTGGATTATACGGAAGTGAGCCAAAAGATAAGAAACGTTGGGTCTATATTCCTGGGTGACTACACCCCTGAGCCCATTGGTGATTATTTTGCCGGGACCAATCACAGTCTGCCCACAGGGGGAACCGCAAAGTTCTTCTCACCCCTTGGCGTCTACGATTTCCAAAAACGTACCAGCATTTTGAAGTTCTCTAAAGAACGCTTTATAAAGGATCGAGAGAAGGTGATTCGATTTGCTGAATATGAAGGTTTTGACGAACACGCCAATAGTATACGTATTAGAGGGGATTTCAAGGAATCAGGTCAAAATGACCAGGTGTGATCCTTTAAAATGGGGCAAAATGATCCCTTTTCTTTCAGAAGGCAAGGTACTGCAAGTCATTCCATCAAACTATCCATTGGAATATTAATTAGATAGCTATACTCTAAACTGTTGGCATAGTTATTGCGTATTATTTTATAGATCGCTACTATCCACAAAAACTGCGGTGAACTAATTATAACCGATTGTGAATTAGATAATTAGAATAATAATAAGGAGGATTGAAATGAGTAAAATAATTGGAATCGACTTAGGCACAACAAACTCTTGTGTGGCTATTATGGAAGGAGGCGAGTCACAGGTCATCAACAACTCAGAAGGTGCGAGGACCACTGCGTCCATCGTAGCTTTTGCCCAGAAAGGCGAACGATTGGTGGGTCAGGCGGCGAAAAATCAGGCTGTCACAAACCCGGGCAATACTATTCGCTCTATCAAACGATTTATGGGTCGTCGATACGATGAAGTGACTAATGAAATCCATGAAGTACCCTACGAAGTTGTTAAGGGGCCTAATGGAGATGTCCGCGTGAAGACCTCTGAGGGGGAATTCTCGCCGGCTGAAATATCCGCTCGGATCCTTCAGAAAATGAAGCAAACGGCTGAAGATTATTTGGGAGAAAAGATTACGGATGCCGTGATCACTGTCCCAGCCTATTTTAATGACGCCCAAAGACAAGCTACAAAAGACGCGGGCAAGATCGCTGGTCTGGACGTCAAAAGAATCGTGAATGAACCGACAGCGGCTGCCTTATCCTACGGATTAGACAAAAAGAATAAGCGTGACCAAAAGATCGCTGTCTACGATTTGGGAGGAGGCACCTTTGACATTACCATTCTCGAGCTTGGGGATGGTGTCTTTGAGGTTAAGAGTACGAATGGAGACACTCATCTAGGTGGAGACGACTTTGACCAAAGGATTATGGATTGGTTGATCTTGGAGTTCAAGAAGGAGCAAGGAATTGACTTAAGCAAGGATAAAATGGCTCTCCAGCGCCTAAAAGAAGCCAGTGAAAAGGCCAAGCAAGAGCTATCCACGGCTCAGTCCACTGATATTAATTTACCCTTTGTCACAGCGGATCAGAACGGGCCTAAACACTTGAATGTGTCTTTGGGTCGGGCTAAGTTCGAACAAATGGTGGAAGACCTGGTGGAAAAAACCCGTATCCCCTGTGTGAATGCCATAAAGGATTCCGGGTATCAAGTGTCCGAGATTGACGAAGTGATTCTGGTAGGTGGTTCGACACGAATACCTGCTGTACAGTCTTTAGTGAAAGAGATCTTTAAAAAAGAGCCTCACAAGGGCGTAAACCCTGATGAGGTGGTGGCTATGGGAGCTGCGATACAGGGAGGCGTTCTCTCAGGCGAGGTGAACGACATTCTCTTATTGGACGTGACACCTCTTTCCCTGGGTATTGAGACTTTGGGAGGGGTAATGACCAAATTGATCACCCGTAATACCACCATCCCAACAAAGAAAAGCGAAGTTTTTACAACAGCTGAGGATAGTCAACCCTCTGTGGATGTCAAGGTATGCCAGGGTGAAAGGGAGATTGCGGCTCACAACAAACCCATCGGCAACTTTCACCTGGACGGGATTCCCCCTGCACCACGGGGAACTCCTCAAATTGAAGTGACCTTTGACATTGATGCTAATGGAATCATCCATGTGTCAGCCAAAGATTTAGGCACCGGTAAGGAGCAGAGCATCCGGATTGAATCTTCCAGTGGTCTTAGCGAGTCAGAAGTCGAAAAGATGGTCCATGAAGCTGAGTCTCACGCTGAAGAAGATAAGAAGGAGCGTGAGAAAGCGGAAGTCCGAAATAATGCGAACACACTGGTCTATCAAACGGAGAAACTCCTTCAGGAACATGGAGACAAGTTGGCAGATACGGATAAAGGTGATATAGAAAAGGAAATCGAGAACACGAAGAAGGCCATCGAAGGCGGTGACACGGATCAGATTAAGAGTGCTGTAGAACGTCTTACTCAAGCTGGTCACAAGCTGTCTGAAAAGCTGTATAGTCAGGCTGGGGCGGCTCAAGATCAGGCCCAGGCCCAAGATCCTGGCCAAGCGAGTCCACAAAAGAATGAGGATTACGAAGAAGCCGATTATGAAGTGGTGAATGAGAAGTAATAACCTCGAAAATACCTATCCAATCAACAGCCCCCTGAAAATGGGGGCTTAAATCCCCTCTGGTTTTGACATTGATTCAAATGAATTGTTTTTATTTCCCCAGCCACTAAAATTAAGTACCTTTAGCTGATAGATAAATGTCTTATGAAAACAGATAAAGAGTTTTACAAGTTATTTTCAGCTGATCCCAAAAGGCTTTTTGAGTTAATTGGTATTTCGACCCAGGTAGATTACACCATGAAATCCATTACGTTAAAAGACTTGGAACTTCGAGTGGACGGTTTTTTGGAGTCGGACTACGAAAACGAGCCGGTGTATTTTGTTGAATTTCAAGGCTATCCAGATAAAACTATTTATCACCGTATGGTTAAAGCGATGGCCATTTATGGGGAGACCCATCCAGACCGTCAAATCAGAGGAATGATATTATTTACTAAAGAATCTCTTGACCCTAAAACCAAACCGTGGTATAATTTAACAGAGTTTAAAGATCAAGGTTTTAAGGTTTATTATTTTGACGAGATGCTCAAAGAACTGGAAGCAAAAGAGATGCATCATCCTTTAGTATCTGTATTTAAGCCCTATCTGATTGAAGATCAGGAGCTTCTGAAGGAGGAATCCAAAAAGTGGTACGTTGCGTTGGAAGGTGGTGTTTTAGATGAAAGAGTACGCGATATTTATTGCACTATTTTCATCCGATGGATGCAAGAGAGATTTACAAAGTTAACCTATGAGGAGATTTTCACCATGCTAGAAAGTTTAACGCCTATTGAAGAAACAAGATCCTACAAGGAGTTAATCGAAAAAGGTAAGAAGGAGGGCAAGAAGGAGGGTGAGACAAAAGGCAGGAACGAAGAAAAGATTGAAATAGCCAAAAAGATGCTCCTGAGGGGAGATACAATTCCATCTGTTATGGAAGTGACAAATCTTTCAGTGGATGAGATTGAAAAGCTTAAAGTTAAGTGATGGCCCTAATAAGTGTTATGGATGACTGATCCCTTAAAACCTGGAAACTAAATATCTTACAGGCAAGGAACTTGGCTTTATAACACAATGAAGCTCGGATCATCAAATTGAGAGGTCTATTTATGAAAACATATCTTGTAAACTACAAGCTAGTCGCCTTGTTTCTAATAATTGGAGTGGTGATTGGTACTATCAGTCACTGTAAAAGCAAGGTAAAGAGCTATGTGCCAGGAGGGAAGTATATTATTGGAGGGTATAAATCTGCCAAAAAGCTCAATAAAGCGTATAAAGCTTACAATAAAGAGTTTTTGCCCCTTGAAGAATATTATATCGGTCGTGAAATAGCTGTTTCTATTCTTCGGAAGGAAAAGATCTATGGCAATGGCCAGAGTGCCCTTGAGCACTATATTGCTAACATTGGTAATACGCTTTCCATGGGCTCAAATAGACCTGAGACCTTTCAAGGCTATCGATTTATTGTCCTACGCTCCCCATTAACTAATGTGTTGGCTCTACCGAGCGGTTATATCTTCATCACAACAGGATTGATCAAAATGGTATCTAATGAGGAGGAACTGGCCGGTGCTATTGCCCATAGTGTGAGTCACGTTGTTTTGTATCATCCTACCAAGATGATACAGTCGGTTAGGAGGACTGAAATTGTCTTGGATCTTGTGAAATATGGTGCTTCAGAGGCTTTAGGGAAAGATAAACTTCTTAACAGGCTTACAAAAGCTTTTGGTGGAATTCTTGATGACATTGGGAAAAAAGCAATCAATGGCTACATCAGGAAGATGGAAAAGGAAGCCGACCTCATGGCCGTCCAGATAATGATCGATGCAGGTTATGACCCTAGAGGTCTCAGTTCCATGCTCAGGAAGCTTAAGCCAGGTAAAGGGGTTCACGGAAACCCTGGTAAGAGGGCTGATGAAGTGGATAAAAGAATCGCTACGTATAATGGGGAGATCCCAAAAACCTTGAGAGTCCGTACCAGACGTTTTAAATCTATCATTTCAAAAGCTGATCTTGCTTGAGTCACCCTTAAGCACATGCTAGTCCTCCAATCTTTAGAAACAGGGCGACTAGCCTGTAGTTTATGAGATATATTTTCATGAGTGGACTTTAAGGAAATCAATATAAAAAAGTATCTATTAAAATACTATCGACTAACCGCGGATGCTTCCCAGCGTTGTCAGCCACTGTGAAGGCCTTATAAAAGCCTATTCTAAAGGACTAATCTTTCATTTGTTCAGTTATATTTGTAAAATGGCATTATTTTTTGGTATCCACAAAATATTATCTTCATGTGTATGATTTTATGCCATTGATTTAGGCCACTCTCTTCTTCCGTTGTGAAATCATTTATATATAAATGTTTAATAGAATGATACTTAACGTTATCTATTCTTTTTTTTCAATAAGACACATAAATTGGTCTATTCATTGCTATTATATAATTTTGAGGACTTGTAATTTATTCGTAACAAAGTCTTATTATAGCTTGAAACATAGTAAAAGTCAAGTCTAAATGAGACAATAAAATAAATCAGAGCAAAGTATGAATGGTCTTTATCTCTAAAGTATTTAATCAATTGGGAGATGCGTCATGAAGAATATAAAGCTGAGAACTAAAATCTTGTTAGTGGTATTAGGTATCTTTAGCATTGCTTTTACAGTGAGTTTTCTGTTTAATAGAAGCGGCTTAAAGGATATGGACAAAGGAATTACCGATGGAGCGGGTAAGGAAATGAATCAGATGGCCATTAAGCAGGCTGTTGAGATCGGTCGATCCCTCACTGTATTAGCTGAAGGGGTTCGTGAGAATTTCGCCGACATGTGGAGGAATAAAATCTTTGACCGACGGATTCTATCGGAAAAGCTTAAAGACAAAGATAGTGAGGACTATAAAAACTATTTGGGAATCATCCCGATTGTTGCTTCCATGCGGACGGTTGGAAATAAAGCGAAGGATTTGGGTATAAAGTTCAAAGTCCCTAAAGTGGATCCAAGAAATGAAGATAATGAGCCGACTCCTAAAGAACTGAAAGTACTCAAAATGCTGAAAGCCAAAAAAATCCCCGATCAGATCACAGCCAAAGAGTTTGAAGGAAAAATCCTTAAGGAACTGAACCCTACGGAAAAGGCTCGCATCACTGAGTACTATGAAAAAACCAGTGATTCCTCAAGCTATACCCGTACGGCCTATCAAAGTAATAACGATAAAAACGAATTATTAAAGCTCCTCAAGAAAGCAGGCTATATGGATGAATATGTAGATATGGACGATGTAAAAAATAATAAAGTCATCTATTATCGGGCTGTGCGGCTTTCTAAGGTGTGTCTCTACTGTCATGGTGATCCCAAGAGGTCCATGGAGTATTGGGGCAACAACGAAGGGAAGGATGCGACAGGCACCAAAATGGAAAACTGGAAGGAAGGGGAGATTCACGGGGCCTTTAAAATTACACTAGATCTCAATAAGACAAATGCTCTTATCGCTGACTCTGTTAAAAAATTAGCGAAAATAGGAGATGAGGCCTCGTCTGAGACAGCCCAAACCACACTTATCATCACCGTTATTGTGGTGTTCGTCGGATTGGGGGGTATCTTTCTATTTATTCGCTATTTAACAAATCCAATTGCTACAATAGTAGAAATAATCAAGGATGTGGCCAAAGGCAATTTCCGTAATCGCGTTCAGATCAAAACAAAAGATGAAGTGGGTGAGATCAGTCACAATATCAATGTGATGCAAGATAACCTAAGCAAGACTCTTACGCAGATCAATGAGATCTCTAGCAATCTGGCGACCTCCAGTGAAGAGTTGAACTCGACAGCGGCGAATCTCTCTGAGGGGTCTCAGACTCAGGCGGCCAATGTGGAAGAGACTGTTGCCACCCTCCACGAGTTTTCGGAAGCTATAAAATCTCTCCAGAGTAACTCTCAGGATATGACGGTTCAGGGAAAAGAGACTCTGGAGATTGCTAAAGCCAGCCTTGGCCTTATAGAAGATGCTGTTACCGGTATGAAGGAGATTAATACCAGTTCAGACAAGATCGTGGAGATTGTAAAGGTGATCAATGACATAGCCGATCAAACCAACCTTCTCTCCCTAAACGCCGCTATTGAGGCGGCCAGAGCGGGAGAACACGGTCGTGGATTTGCTGTTGTGGCTGATGAAATATCCAAGTTGGCAGAAAAAAGTGCCGATTCCACCAAAACGATTGAACTGTTGGTTAAAGAAAGCCAGGCAAACACCCAAAAAGGGACTGAGATTGTGAACAAGACGGGTGAAGCCTTTAAAGAGATCCTGGAGAATGTGGAAAAAACCACCTCTAATATTGATCTCATCAATGATGTATTAGCCCAGCAATCCAAGGGCTCTGACCAGATACAACTTGCTGTCAATAACGTGAATGACACGACTCAAGCCCAAAGTGCTGGTCTGGAAGAGATGTCTGCCAATTTCACTGAACTGGCTAACCACGCTGAGATCATGAAATCCATGATGGATCAATTTGAATTATCCGACAATGGTCATGGTAATCTTCTTGGAGCAAACGGTGATCAAAAGAAGCAAATAGGATTAGATGTGAAGAAAGGAGTGGGTGAGTCTATCCATTAAGGCCAATACTTCAGTCTTCTCTTGAACTACCAAGTCTCTACCTCTAAAATCCAGTCTCCACTGACGACCTCTTTACCCCGGATTTTGGGGGGATTTTTGATAAAGTAAACCCAGGCTTTGTGCCTGTGATTTCTTGTGTCATAAGTGGGATGAAGAATCCGATCATAGACCAGCCCGTTCTCTTCCAGGTCATCAGCAATCGAAAGCCCCTGCTTTTCATCTGTGAAAGTAAAAAGTTCCCCATGAATCACTCGGCTTCCATGGGTGAGATAGGGGTAATACCCAATACCCAGTCCATTTTGATCATAGTGATACATGGCTCCCCGTGTCCACGCTTTTTCAGAACTTAGAATACAGGGTTCGATGAGTGAGTGATAGACTCCCTCTTTTCTTAAGGTTCCATAAGCAAATAATAGAGGCAATGATTTTTCCATATCAGATAAAAAATCTATCTTATTCCTATAACTTGAGTTAAAAGTATGTTTAAGGGGATTCGTACTCCATCATCTGTATCTTTAGCTTTATCATAGGCCAGAACATCTTCCAGGTCTTCAATTCTTTCGATGAGAGTTTCATATTCCTTACGGGAGAGAATAATTTCATCCGTTTTTTTTAAAACTTTCATTTTATATATCCTCAACAAATAAATATAATGCAAACCACTGGATCATCATTAATGATCATATTAAAAACGGATGAGATTAATTAAAATCGATAGAGTGACTTTGATCACATAATAAACTGACCTGAACATCTGTATGGACGAGACCCCATGCTCTCGATGTCTCATTGAGACAGGTATCTCAACAATCTTGACCTTCTGGCGATGAAGGTAGACTAAAACCTCAGGCTCTGGGTAATCGTCCGGATAGTAATTTACAAAAAGCTTAATGAGTCTACGATTGACGGCACGAAATCCCGATGTAGGGTCTGTAATTCTCTGCTTTAGTATAAGATGGAGTAGAGTGGAAAAATATAATATCCCAATTCGCCTTAAGACAGTGGACTTAAAGCCCTCCGATTGAAGAAAACGGGATCCAATAATCATATCAGCATTCTCATCCTCAAGGGAGCTAATAAGCCTGTGGAGTTCTTCAGCCCGATGCTGTCCGTCTCCATCGAACTGAACGGCAATATCGTAATCATGCTCCCAGGCATAGATATACCCGGTCTGGACGGCACCACCAATCCCCAGATTGCAGGGTAGATCAACGGTAATGGCCTGTTTGCTTCGGGCTATTGTCGAGGTCTGATCCCGTGAGGCGTCATTGACAACAAGTATATCCACATAATCCACCTCTTTGCGTATATCATCAATGACCCTGGCAATATTTAGTTCCTCATTGAAGGCTGGCACTATGATTAGTACCTTTTTTACTGATGGACGCTCATCCATTTGATGTTCTGGGGGGAGAACTTGTGTTGCCAAATGATCGATTCCCTGTTTACAAAGGTGAAATACAAAAGATATTGAGTATAAGATAAGCATTTTTTGGGGTAATTCAAACTAAAATATCCATTGGTCAAGACTATTTCATTCTATTGTCCCAGTAAAAGCTTCCGCAACAAGCGAATGCTCTAAACCTCTGAAGAACATGGATGTTCGATAGCATTGGAAGCAGTCCTGCTTTCACAAATGGCTTGTGAGCATCACGTCGAAGATTAGCGTTGGTGAGAAGAAAAAAAGTCTTTACATTTTACAAATCCATGTGTATATTTCCTGAACCCTTAAGCCAAGAGAATAGTATGAATTCATCAGATGTCTCCATGTATCAGTTTACCCCCCCCCC
>ENA-ORDP01000995-ORDP01000995.1-marine-sediment-metagenome-genome-assembly--contig:-NODE-995-length-16608-cov-8.341026_pt1 | contig 16608 bp, 17 predicted proteins | sample MGYA00248627_ERZ508539 | MGnify/ENA primary metagenome ERZ508539 (study PRJEB26208, sample SAMN05571518) | marine sediment metagenome | biome: deep sea; feature: Hydrothermal vent; material... | reverse complement strand
ACGGAAATCTGCTATTTACTTTTCCGTTGCCAGCACATCAAAATATTATTTAGCCATTATTATCTATCGAATTAACTGAAGGCTTGCCGGTTTTTGGCGATGCATTTGAGCATTTTATTATTTTGGAAACGGTAAATGCATTTACTGCAAGGAACAACATAAAATCCAAAACCGAAATAATGCCGATGGAAAAGGTTAACAATGCTATTCAAAAAGTTAGGGATTATAAAGCAAGATATAGAATGGTCTTAAAGAATTAATTAGAACTCACTTTATGTAAAAAGGAAAGATGACATCTTTTAACAAGATGTCATCTCTATGCCACAATAATTTAGTTACATTTATCCATATTTCCTTTCATCATGCTTTTTCCCTTCATCATATTTTTTCCTTTCATCATGCTTTTTCCTTTCATCATATTTTTTCCTTTCATCATGCTTTTCCCTTTCATCATCTTTCTACCTGTCATTCTGTGCATTTTAGATTTCTTCCAAATCTTTCTTTGTTCGGGTGTAAGCACTTCATACATATCCATTCTGTGATTTGCAGTAGCTAATGCGATAGCATTTTTGTCCCTGTTAATTTTCTTTACTACATTAATAACATCACCGCGTTTTATGTTATTGGCTGATTTAATTTTTTTCAGGTCTATACCACTTTTTTGAAGATTTGCTTTTAAGTCTACCATTTGTTTCGCAAAAGTAAAATTTAATTTTTTAAAGTTAGCTTTCTGTTTATCAGTAAGATTTAACTTTTTGTGCATAGCCTTCATGCTTTGTTTGTTATGCATATTTTGCATGTTCTGCATCTTTTGCATTTTCTGCATTCGTGGTGCTTTTTGCGGTGTTGGTTTTGCTTGTGCAAAACTTAAAGTTGATAGTAATAAAGTAATTATTACAGCACTTATTACGGAAATGTTCTTGCTTTTCATATTGTACTCCTTTTTATTTGATTAAGTTGATTTTGCCTATTTGACATTTGTATTTTACTTTAGGTTTAAAAGTAAAATAATTAAACCCTATACATTTAATTATTGTCCAATAATATAAAGATAGAATACTCAATGAGTATTGCCGAAGAAGACTTAAATTTAATAGAAGCTTTTAAGAATGGCGATGAAACAAGTTTCAACAGGCTTATTCTTAAATATCAGCAAAAAATTTATTGGCTTGCTCATAGAATGACTGGAAATCATTTTGATGCCGATGAAGTTGTTCAAGAAGTATTGATGGTTATGTATAAAAAGATAAGGGGATTTGAATTCAGGTCTTCACTTTACACATGGATTTATAAAATAACTTTAACAAGAAGTATAAATTTTATAAATAGGAGAAAAGTAAGGGAAAATTTTTCAATTGATGAAAATTCTTTAATTAACTTAAAATCAGAAGATTCTATAACTGATAATATAGAAGCAAAAGAAAAATTGAATAAATTAGATAAAGTTTTGCAACTATTACCTGTTAAACAAAGAGAGATTTTTGTTTTAAGAAATTTTAATGAAATGAGTTACAAAGAAATATCAGATATAACAGGTAAATCGGTGGGCGGATTAAAAGCGAATTATTTTCATGCTTACAAAAGAATTGTAGAACTAATGGAAGAGGGAAATGATGGATGAAAGAATTTTAAGGTATTTAGACGGTGGGTTAACTGAGGATGAAAAAATACTTTTTGAGAAGGAATTAAACACCTCACCCGAATTAAAAAAGAAGTACGAAAAATATACTTCAGTTCAGTCAAAGTTAGACGAACTTAAAAACATTGAGGTTGATAAAACTTATTTTAATGGAATTGTACCTGAGTTTAGAAACAGGCTGAAAGTTAGAAAGAAGACAAGAAAAATATTCTCACTTAGTTTTGTAAATTCATTAGCCGCTATTATAGTATTATATTTTATATTGAGTCCTAATGGAAATAATATGAATTTAAATGAAGTTGTAAAAAATTGGACTGAAATTGATTTTAATAATGCTATTGAATATGTGGATCAACAAAACAGTGGCTTTGACAACGTAGTTTATTACAGCACAACCGAAATTGATTCTGTTATCTCAAGTATGCTGACAGATGAATTAAACCTTTCAAATAATTCAACTGTTTACAATGCAATTGACTACCATAATCTTAGTGCTCAAACGAACTCAAAGGATATTAAAGATTTATACAAAGAAATTCTAAATAAAAAATATTTTTAGGCGTTTAATATGAAAACAACAATTCTATTTCTAATACTATTAATATTACCTGCAACATATTCTCAGGATATGATGAAAATGCACAAAGGTCGTATAAATAAACTTGAACAATTGGAGAGGCTAAAGCTAATTGATGTGTTGAATTTAAATGAAGAAACTACTCTTCGTTATTTTGCAAGGCAAAAGAAATTCAGAAATCAGATGGAAGAATATAAAAAAACAGGTAAAAAACTTTTAAAAAAAATGAGGTATTTAATTAAAAACGGTGATAAAAAAAATGAGCTAAAAAGTACCACAAATAATTATTTGGTTCTCGGTGAAAATATTGCCAATAAAAAAACTGAATTTATAAAATCTTTAAGCGATATTTTAACTGAAAAACAAATTGCAAAATTATTAGTATTTGAGATGAAGTTTAAAGAAGATATTCGTGGTCTGTTGTTCAAAAGGATGGAAAAAATGCATGGAATGTTGCCCTAATACTTAAAATTAATTTGTTTTTTTTAAAAAAAAAATTTAAATGGTCTTGCTTTTTTAATCTCATCACTTTATTTTTACCTCAACTTTTGCGGAAGTGGTGAAATTGGTATACACGCTATCTTGAGGGGGTAGTGCCTTAATTGGTTTACGGGTTCAAGTCCCGTCTTCCGCACCATAAACAATTAACTAATAAAAAAGGAATAAAAATGAAAATGAAATTCTTAACAGCTGCTGGGTTAGTAATGGTAATGTTATTCTCGATTTCTGTTTTTGCACAGGATATGAAACCTGAAGCAGGTAAACTCTATAATGCCGGAAACCGTTTATTAAAAACGGGCAATTATAACGGTGCAATTGATAATTATGATAAGGCTCTTAAAATAAATGAGGATTTCCGAATTTATTATCAGAGAGGTGTTGCCCTTAAAAAATCACATAAATACGAAGAAGCAAAAAAATCTTTTGAGTTAAGTTTGAAAAATAAACCGGATTTTGAAGCCGGCTATAATGCACTTGGCGGAATTGAATTTTTGTTAAAAAATTATGATGCAGCGGTTAATAACTTTGAACATGTAGTGCAAACGACAAAAAATGATAGAGTTAAAAATAAGGTTAAAAGAAATTTGGCTTTAGCTTATACAAAATTGGGAAAAAAGGCTTATGCTGCCGGTAAGACTAAAAAAGCCTTAGGTTATTTGACAAAAGCTGTTAACAATAAAAACTATGATGCTGCTTATTTAATATTGGCAAAGTTATATAATGAACTTGGTAATTGGAATAAATCTCTAAGTGCTGCAGAGAAAGCCCTAAAATATCGTTCCAAAATTGGTAAAGGCGGTCCATATTTTTATATGGGTGTAGCATATAAAAATGAAGGGAACCTTGCAAAGGCAAAAAAAATGTTTAGACTTGCAAGAAAAGATGCATCTTACAGAAAAACAGCCAATTACGAATTAACATTGCTTAATTAAAATATTTCAATCTTTTTAAGCCCTCCATTGTGAGGGCTTTTTTTTATTTAAATTATAAACAACATTTTAAATTGTAAATCCAAACTTGGAAAAATTAAGAAAGAAAAGATTTTCCGAATACGAATTATTAGCACTGTTAAGTGCTTCATCTGTATTAAGAAAAAAAAGATATTTTAAAGAGCTTTTATATCTTTGTAAAAGAAGTAAAATTAAAAGGGAAAAAGTTTACGAAACTATTTTACAGACATATCTTTTTGCAGGATTTCCAAGTGCATTAGTTTCACTTCAGGTTGTGAATGAGTTTTTTCCTCAAAAACCAACGACAGTTAAAAATAACCCTAAACTTGCTACTATTAAAAAAGGTACGCAAACTTGTAAAAAGATATACGGCAATAAATTTGATAAGTTGATAGATAATATTAAATCGTTTTCACCCGAATTAGCTGATTGGCTGATTATTGAAGGATATGGAAAGGTGCTAAGTAGAAAAGGATTGACCCTTGCAGAAAGAGAACTATCGGTTATTTCAATTTTAACAGTACAAAAATTTGATTCTCAACTTTACTCTCATATAAATGGTGCTTACAGACAAAAAGTTGGTGAAGGGAAGATAAAAAAAACGATTGAAAACTTGGAACTTTTGGGTAATAAATCATATACAAAATTCGGGTTAATAGTATTTGGTAAATTTATAACCAACAAAAATAATTCTTAAAGTTCTGATTAAACTTTTGTAATTAGTTATATAAATTTTCTTATTTTGACACCATAAAACTTACAAACTTATTATTTTTAAAATATTAAATTAAATTAGTCCCAATTTTCATTAAACAACATCCTGAATTTATCTCCGAATCAGCAATTAGAGGTGCTTTTTGAACCCGGTGAAAAAACTGTCGATATTATTTCTGTTTATTTCAGTATCTCTTTTTAATATCTATCCTCAAAATATTTCAAATTATTATAAAGCCATAAATGCATATAACTCTGCGGAGTTTCCTGAAGCAGTTAAATTATTTCAAAAATTTTATTACGATTACAATTACAAAGATGAAATTTATTCCACTGCTAAGTTTTATGAATCCGATGCATTGTGGAAAATGGGAGAGTTAAATGCAGCAGCTGTCGGTCTAAATTATTTAGTCGAAAACTTTTCTAATTCAAATTTTAGGGCAGATGCAATATATAATTTAGGACTAATTTATTTCCAATTAAAAATGTTCGTTAAAAGCAGATATTATTTTTTTAAATTTACAGAAGAATTTAACAAGCATAACAATTATGGTTCGGCTCTTTATTGGATGGGAGAATCTTATGCAATCGAAAATAAATTTGAAGATGCGAAGCAGGTATTAAAGCAGGCAATTGATGTAAAATCAAATAATTATATAGATTATTCTATCTACACTCTCGCAAATATTTATGAGAAACAAGCAGATTATAAAAATGCCGTAAAATATTATGACAGGCTGCTTACATATTATAAGGATAGTCCGCTTGCTTCATTTGCCCAAGAAAGAATAGGTATATCATATTTCCATTTACAAGATTATCAATCTTCAATACTTGAATTAAATAATCCTATCTTAAAAAATTTGAAAGGTAAAAATAAAGCACAAAATTTATATCTACTTGCAAATGCAAATTATAGGGCAAACAATTTTATTGATGCTGAAAAAATTTATAAACAAATTATAAATAATTATCCGACCACACCTTTAATACGTGAAGCAAAACTTGGTTTGGCGTGGAGTTATTTTCAGCAAAAGAAATTTGTTGAAGCTTATTCTTCTTTTAGTTCCATAAAAAATAGGAACGACAATATTTCCGAAGAGTCGATATTTTGGGCTGCCGAAGCGAAAAGGTATTCGGGACAAAATATAAAGGCATTAGATATTTATAAAACATTTGTTTCAAATTATCCCAACAGCAGATTTATTCCCGATGCACTTTATAAAATCGGTACTATTTATTATTCGAACGGCAGGTACAAACTTTCCGAAGAATATTTATTAAATGAAAAGTTGATAAATAATAAAAGACTTGCACCAAGGGCATACGTTATTCTCGGACAAATTAAACTAAAACAAAACCAGTTTAGAAATGCAGAAAAGTTTTTCAGGAAAATAAATAGTTTTAATTCAATTGGACAAAGTATTAAAAATAGAGCGGATTTTGGTCTATCCGTATCTTTGTTTCAACAAAAAAGATTTAAAGAATCATTATCACTTCTGCTTAAATTAAATAATGATTACCCGGAATTTGAACCGGGTAAAATTGCATTTTATATTGCTGAAAACAACTTTGCTCTTGCCAATTATGCAGCTGCCGTTTCAAATTATAAAAAAATAAATCTTTCGGATAATGAATTAAGCAGTTTAGCATTGTATGGATTAGGATATTCATATTACAATTTGAAAGATTATGAAAACGCAAGTTACTATTTTGATGATTATGTGAAAAAATATCCGGAAAGTAAAAACATTGTAGAAGTAAAATTAAGACTTGCCGATAGTTACTATGGAAACAAAGAATTTACATCTTCAAGCAATATTTATAAAAATTTATTGAAGGGAATCAATCGTTCAAAAAATGCTGATTATGTTCTTTATCAATATTCACAAGCATTATTCAAAGCAGGTAAATCGAAACAAGCTGTAAAAGAATTTAAAGATTTGCAAAGAAGATTTCCTAGATCTAAATACGCCGATAAATCCCTGTATGTAATCGGGTGGATATCATTTCAGAAAAATAATTATGAAGAAGCTATAAAAGATTATAAACTTGTACTAAAAAAATATCCTGCTACATCGCTTGGACCGATTGTTTATTATTCAATTGGTGATGCTTACTTTAATTTAGGTGATTATGAATCTGCAATTTCAAGTTACGGAAAAGTATTGGTCAATTACCCTCGCTCTCAATCTGTTTTTGATGCAGTAAACGGGATACAATATTCTTATGTTGCCCAGAATAAGACTGAAGAAGCAGTTTCATTTATAAAAGAATTTGTAATTCAAAATCCCGGACTTAATTTTACCGATAAGCTTAGCTTTAAAATTGGCGAACTCTATTACGGACTTGCTGATTATAAGAAGGCTCAGGAAGAATACAATACTTTTACAGAGCAATTTCCCAAAAGCAGTTTGGTGCCCGAAGCATATTATTGGATAGGGAAATCCGAAGAGCAGCAAAAAAATGATAGCGATGCTGTTAAAAATTTTACTAAAGTTTATGAATCATATCCCAAAAGTCAAACTGCAGCCGCAGCAGTAATTGAGTTATCAAATATCTACAATAGGTTAAAAAGATTTGATGAAGCAGTATCTGTTTTAAAGTCTTCATTAGATAATTTGAGAGAATCATCCCGTGCTGCCGAGATAGCTTTTATGCTGGGATCAACATTTGTTAATGCGGGTGATGTCAGTTCAGCTTACGATGCTTTCAACGATGTAATTACTTATTATGATGGAACTATATTTGCCGAAAAAGCAAAATTAGAGCTCGGTTTGATAGACCTTTCTGCAAAGAGATATCAAAACGCCGAACATTATTTTAGAGAGTTATCGGAAAAACTTACTGATGATATCGGTGCCAAAGCACAATACTATCTTGGTGAAACTTTATTTGAACAGGACAATTTAACAGATGCAATTTCTGCGTTTGTTAGGGTAAATACCGTCTACCCAAAATATGATGAATGGGTAACAAAATCGTTTATGAAACTGGGTGATTCATTTGTAAAAATGAAGGATAAAAAGAAAGCAAGGCAAATGTATCGTGAAGTTTTAAATAGGCACAGCAAAGGGGAAATTGCAATTGAGGCAAGAAAAAAACTAAGGAGAATACGATGAGAAAATTATTTGTATTCTCACTATCATTTATATTTTTTATCAGCTTGTATGCTCAGGAAAAACAAAACCAAAATGTTGAGCTACCCGATTTTGTGATTACAGGAAAGAATGTTGTAAATATGCAAAGTGTGAATAAGAAAGCTCCACCTGTCTTAGAAATAATTTCCAAGAATTTCTTACAACCGGTTTATTCAACTGAAAATCTAAAAGTCGTAAATATTAAGAGTAAAACTATAAACCCTTTTACTTTCAAAAAGAAAGCTGAAGTTTTTAACGGAGGTGCTGTTTTGAAAGGAGGAATTTATTCCATTCCGCAAGGTAGTTTGTTTTTGTCAAAGCCTTTTTCAAATGGGATATTTCAGTTTAATATTGACGGTGCTAATATGAGAGCACATGTTAAAAACAGTGATTATACAAGTGTAAACGGAAGTGCGGGACTTACTTTTTTCGTAAAAAATAATTCCGATATTCTTCCCGGGACAAAAATTTCTTTTAAGGGTTCTTATGGTACAAGAAAATATAAATTTTATGCAACAGCCAATCCTAGTAAGCGTACATTAAACAAAGGCAGAGTATCTTTAACCATTCAAAATTTATTAAGCAAATATTTTGTTTTTAATGCTGAAGTATCCAACGATTTTCATCAATTAAAAGATGAAAACTTTAAAGAAAATTTATTAAGTATAAACGGTTTTGCAAAAATCAGCTTGGCTAAATTTGACGTTGCTTCGAACATCATTTATAAAAAACAGATTCTAACTAATAATTTAAACTCTAATTCTAAAAGGCAGCCTAATTATCTTTTTGTAAATCCAAGGGCTAATTTAAATTTTATTGATAATTTTAAAGTCTCATTAGGATTTACTTATTCTCATGTTACGGGAAATAATTATTATGCTCCTTATGCAAGTGTTTCCATTGGCTTAGGAAGCAGCGTTACCTTGGTGGGGGAATATTCTCCTAAAGCAGATTTAATTACTCAAGGAATGCTAATAGATAAAAACAAATATTTTGATACAAGTTTTTTTACAAATTTATTTTTTAAAAAAACTAACTCCATTAACATTTCTTTGAAATATGAATACTTAAAATTCTTTGAAATGGATTTGGGCTTTAATTATTATTCTTCACCCAATCAACCTTATTATGGTATAAATTATGAAATACTTGTGCTTCGGTTAGCTAGTAGATTTGATTTATTAACTGCAAGTGCTAAAAGTTATTCGGGTTATGTTAAATTATTACTGAATCCAGGGGATTACGGATTATTAACGGCAATACTTAAATATCACAGTCTTAAAGATGATTTTGGCAAAAGAATACCTTATAACCCGTTGTTTAATATTTCTATAAAGTATCTTTTTAATTATAATGAAAACATCAGTATCGAACCTTCGGTTAAATACAATTCATCAACTTATGCAGATTTGGCTAATAGAGTTGAAATAAATTCATTCATAGATTTAAGTATAAAAATAAGTAAAAGAGTAAATAATAATTTGGAACTTTTTTTAGAAGGAACAAATTTACTTAATCATTCTAATTTTATTTACTCCGGTTATAAGCAATTACCAATAAGTGTGGGAGGAGGAATTAAGCTTAGATGGTAATGCTTGAAAATTTAAAAGAATCTAATTTTATTTGCAGGCATAAATACATATCAGTATTTTTATAAATAATTGATATAAAATTTTATTTATTTGATGACAAAAGCAGAATTAATAAGAGCAATATCCAAAAGAGCGGGCATCCCCGATGTAAATGCTAAATTATTTTTTGAAGTTCTTTTAAAAAGACTTTCTGAAGTATTACAGCCGGGGCAGGCTGCTGAATTTTCCGGTATCGGTTTTTTACAACTACGTAAAGGCAAACTGCTAATCAAAGAAAAAACCTCAAAGGATACTCCGGTTAATAATTATCTTAATTTAATTGTTTACTATCAAAATGCCGATGAGCCTGATGTAAAAAATTTAATATTTAACATCCCGGATGTTGATGCTCAACTCCAGGATACTATTGAGCAATCTTTTAGTTTAAGTATCGGCAAACCGGTTATACCGTTAAAGGGTGTAAAAGAGACCGACTACTTTACTCCTTTAACCGGGAAAGAATTAAAAGACCTTGTAAGCAGCAGGGTTGAAATTCTTTTAAGTGAAATAAATATTGTACGTGATTATGCTAAGGGCAGTGAAGTATTATTAATTACACCGACTAAGTTTTCAAAGGATCAATTTGAAGTAAAGTGGGATGATTTATCTTTAGATAATGAAGATTTAATCAAGACCAAACTTTCTACAAAAGATGAAGAACTAAAAACAAATGAAAAAATAGAATGGGAGTTTGGTTCCGAACTCAGCAAACAAATAGAAGAAGAAGCAATTTTAGATACAGATAAAGATGAAGTTTCACTTGTAACTCCTCAAGATAAAGAAATAACTAAAGGCGGTATTGATTGGAATTTTGGAATAACACAGGAAGACATACCCCAGACTGTTGAAATGCCTGCAACAGAAGATAAGCAAGAAGATGATATACAAGAATCACCGGCAACAGATAAAAAAGTAACCGGTGAAACAATCGAACATAGTGAACCCCTTGAAGATGGAACAAGCATTGAAGAAGAACCGGAATATCAGAAAATTGATACTTTATATAATAGGCTGAAAGCACAAAAGGGAATGGACACCGATGAATTTGATATTACTTGGAGCTTTGGTGAGACACAACAAATTGAAACTCCCGGAAAAGAAATAAGGGAAGAAATTCCCGAGGCTAAACATTTCCCCGATAAACCAATCGAAAAAGGAATACTTGAAACTCATAAAGTTGAAAAAACAAAAAGCATTACTGATGAAATAATTGAAGATAAGATTTCGGCGAAACAGGTTATTGAAGAGGACGAAAATTATAAAGATGATAGAGCTATAATTACAAGAGCAAAGTCCACAATAACAAAAGAAGAAGTTAAAAAGAAGAAAACTTTAGAAAAACTTTCTGCTACTAAACAAACAAAGACTTATCAGCATACCGGTACATATTCAAAACGCGGTTCATCTATTCCGTTTTATATAGGAATATTTGTAATAATTTTAGTCGGTGTTTTTTTAGTTTCAATACTGACAGATACAAACATGGACTTCCTAAATTTTACTAAAAAGAAGACACCAAAAATAAATAAAATATTATTTGCAGGGACAAATATAATTGAAAGGAATTATGATATCCCTGTATCGTTTACTTCCGATAAGAATTATATTAATCTATTTAAAAAATCCCCTAAAGTCAGACCCGTAAGAAAACCACCAATTAGAAAAACAACTGCTAAAAAAACATCAAAAAGATTTACATCGAGAAAAAGAAAAGTACCTGTTGTACCATTACAACCCGGTAGAATAAAAGTACTCAGGGAATCAATGAACGATGTTGTAAACGCAACAAAAAATAAAGAAATGAATCTGCCTCCTCAAAAAGAAAATAAAAATGCAGTTGACCTTAATGACCAATTTACATTTGAAAACTTGCCCTCACCCATTGATACAGTTAAACTTCGTTCCAATATTTATAGAGATGGTAATACTTTTATAGTTCAGGTTTCTTCCTGGAAATCTCAAACTACAGCAGAAAAAGAGGCTGCTAAATTCAAAATAAAAGGTTTTGATGCATTTGTTGCAAAAGCACTTATTCCCGGTAAAGGTTTTTGGTACAGGGTAAGAGTGAGAAATTTTAAAACTTTAAAAAAAGCAGAAAACTTTTTACTGTTATACCAATAAAACGAAATAATTTTTAAGGCAAATTATGTATTTACTTTCAATATTTTTAAAAGGCGGCATTATAATGTGGCCTATTTTATTATGCTCAATTATAGCCGTAGCAATTATTATTGATAGACATTTAGCTTTGAGGAAAGCCAAAATTAATGCACCCGTATTTATGGTAAGAATTAGAGGCTTCATAAAAAAGGACGATATAACCGGTGCTATGAATTTTTGCAGGCAAGAGCAATCTTCTGTTTCTCACATTATCAAAATCGGTTTGCAAAAATATTCTTTGGGTCATATAAGAGTAAAAGAAGCAATCGAAAATGCCGGCAGACAAGAGCTAATTAAACTTGAAAAAGGCTTGGCTGTTTTGGCTTCCATCTCAGGTATTGCTCCTCTATTAGGATTTCTTGGAACTGTAACGGGAATGATCTCCGCTTTTATGACAATAAAGGACTTAGCCGGCGCAGCAAATCCAAGTGATCTTGCCGGTGGTATTTGGGAAGCACTTATCACTACTGCTTTTGGATTGATAATAGGAATACTTGCTCTTGGTTATTATAATTATTTTGTTAATTATATAAAGAAACTTGTAGGGGATATGGAAAATGTTGCCAATGATGTTGTCGATCTAATACAAGACCAGAGCCTTGAAGCATCAGAAACTAATAAATAAATATTAAATGTAAAAGAAATGAAATTTGAAATATCAAATAAACCGCTCAGCTCTTTTAATTATTCATCCCTCACAGATATTGTGTTGTTGCTTGTAATTTTTTTCCTATTAACCTCTCAATTTGTCATACGCACAGGTGTTAAAGTGCAATTACCCGGATCTGAAACAAATGAAAAATCCGTACGATCCGAATTAACCGTAACCCTTACAAGAACAGGTGAAATTTTTGTCAATACAAAAAAAGTTGATGAACAAATGCTTACCCGTGAATTAATAAAACTAAAGAAAAAATTAAACAAGAATAATCTTATTATACGTGCAGATAAAAACGTAGTTATTGAAAAATTAATTAGAGTAATTGACGCTGCAAAAGCAGGAGGGATTACTAAATTTACTATCGAAACCGAAAAGAATGTTAAATGATAACGACTTATAATCTTTGTTTTTATATCCAAAAATATGAACTTTCAATCTATTAAAAATCTCCCACTTCTTCTTTCCGTTATAATTCACGTTATAATTTTTTTAATTTTTCTTGTTATTAAAATAAATACTTATTACCCTTCAAAAGATTTTGTTGAAGTAACATTCGGAGTATCTGGTAAAAGCGGCTCGGTTGGAATTTTAGGGGCTGATATTAATAAGAGCAAAAATCTTAAAAAGGGAAAAACTACAAAAAAGAAACCAACAGTTAAACGAAAAGAAAAAAAGATTGAATTACCGAAATCAAAATCCACTAATAAAATAAAATTAAATAAGAGCAAAAAGACCAAAACGAAATCAGGTGTAGTGCTTAAAGAAAAAACTAGAAAAAACAAGTCTGTTAAAAAAGGGAACAAGGGTAAAAAAAATATCGGTAAAAATAATTCGGGCTATGATATTGACTGGGGCGGAAGGGGACAGAGAAGGATTTACAGTTTTAGTCTGCCGGAATATCCAAGAGGTGTAAATAAGGAAATAAATATCAGACTTAGATTTACAATTTTACCTGACGGAACAGTCGGCAGCATTATTCCCTTGATAAAAGCCGATACACGCTTGGAAGATGCGGCAATAAAATCTTTAAGACAATGGAGGTTCGAGCCGTTAGCAACAGGGCAAAGCAAGGTAGTCCAGACAGCGGTAATTATTTTCCCTTATCGATTGAAATAAAAAATATCGTAAAACTATTTTTTTTCACCGACTTGAGTTGAATAACAATTCAGTTGGCGAGTATTACTCAGCAATTGCTTCTGATGATAAAAAATACAAGATAAAGCACTATTCTATTGTAAAATGTTGTGTGTTTTTTATAGTTGCTGTTATTTCCTTTATTCCGTATCTTATTAAGTACTATATAAGATACAAAACAATGGAGAACGTATGCGTCAAATAAATTATGAAAACGACATTAAACCTTTAACAGAATTTCGGGCAAACGCTGCAAGTTTTGTTAAGCAAGTTAAAGAGACCAAAAGACCACTAATTTTAACGCAGAACGGAAAAAGTACAGCGGTATTAGTTGATGTTGCAGAATATCAGTCAATAATTGAAAAACTTGAATTATTGCAAGAGGTTCAAGTTGCTGAACAACAAATTATTGACGGCAAATATTTAACAAATAGCGAAGTCGAAAAGCGATTAACAGCAAGATATGGTAAATGAAAATAATTTGTTCTCAAATTAAACAGATCAATTAAATGAAAAGAATAATCTTGATTACTATTCTTTTAAGTTGTAATAGCTTTGGTCAGAATTTTGGCATTGGTCTGGGTTTCTCTACTTCTAATGCATTTTTTGGTGATGTTTTTTACTCTATAAATAAAAGTAGTTTTCACATTGGTTATACTTCAGAATCAAATGATGCAACCGGCAAAGAAGTTTCTGTGCAAAAATGGAACTATGGAAGAACAATAAGTGGAACTGGAAATTATTTTTCTTCTGTTGATCTGGGATATGGCTACAATATTTATAAAAGCATAAAAGTCAATATCGAAATGTCAATAGCAACACAGAGACAATATACAAATTATGTTGATCGTAGATTTAAGGGTGGCGGTTATCATATGATTACTGATGACGAAACGCAACTTGGCATTGGTGGGTTCCTTGGATATAACGTTAATAATTTTGACTTTTTCTTAGGCTATAACTCTATTAGAAAAATGGGTTTCGGGTTTAGATATATTTTTAAACATTAAAAATAATTACTAATCGCATATAACCTTATATAGGGCTCATCTCAAAGCCTGCCGGGAGATAATCCTGTGTTTTCCGGAGGGAACACTACGTGGAAGCTAAGGCGGAATGTTTGTATTCCTTTTCGAAAAATCAAATAACAATGTGAAGATAAAAATTGTTTTTATGTATGGTTTTTCATCTCCGTTAATAATTCTCATATCAAATATCAGAACATTCTCAATTAATTTGCCTAATTCACCGATTGCTTATTCTCCCTTCCTTTATATTAAGCCTGCATTTATTTAATTTTGGATTCAATTAAAACCTAATTATAAAACTATTTATTAAAAATTACTGAAAGGAAATTAATGTTATCTAAATTTCGAATTGCTGTTTTTGTCATATTAACAATTTCATTATACGGACAAAATTTATACTCACAAACAAAAGAGAAGACTTTATCAAATTTAAAAACACAGAAAGAACAGTTAATTAAAAAAAATGCTCAAACAAAGCACGAAATTGACAGTCTTAAAATTGTGCTGAAAAATCTTGATGCAAACTTAAAGAAGCACCAAAAAAAATTATATATTTTAAAGTATGGAAAAAAGAACGGGATTAGAGTTTCTCTCGGAAGCATTTGGAAAGGAATGACAGAGGATATGCTCAGGGACAGTTGGGGCAAGCCGGATAGAATAAATAAAATAAAAAGGAAATGGGGAATTTTTACTCAGTGGTATTACGGCGAAATAACTTACTTCTTCAAAAACGGTAAATTGTTTGAGTGGGAAGAGAAAAAGAAGGATAAAAAAGGTTAAATCAATTGTTTAAAGTCGGCAAAATAGAAAAAGAAAAAGCCATTTTATTGGCACCGATGGAAGATGTAACGGACATTTCATTTCGATTGATCTGTAAAGAACTCGGTGCTGATGTGGTTTATACGGAATTTGTTAATGCCGAAGGATTGGTTCGTTCCTCCGAAAAGACACACCAAAAGCTTAAAATAATTGAAGAAGAACGTCCGGTCGGGATTCAAATCTACGGCGGAAATACAAAATCAATGGTCTCGGCTGCAAAAATTGCGGAAGAGGAATCACCCGATTTAATTGATATTAATGCCGGCTGCTGGGTTAAAGGTGTAGTGAAATTAGGCGCCGGTGCCGGTCTGTTAGAAGACCCCGTTTACATGCAGACTTTAGTAAAAGAAGTAATTGATTCCGTATCATTACCGGTTACGGTTAAAACACGTTTGGGAATCGATAGTAAAAGTATTTGGATATTAGAAGTTGCAAAAAGACTTGAGGATGTGGGTGCTTCTGCTTTGACGATTCACTGCCGAACAAGAGTAATGGGACACAAAGGTGAAGCTGACTGGAACTGGATTCCAAGAATTAAAGAAGTAGTAAATATTCCGGTCGTACTTAACGGTGATGTTCTAACGCCTCAAGATGTTAAAAAAGCTTTCGAAGAAACAAACGCAGACGGAGTAATGATTGCTCGCGGTGCAATTGGAAATCCTTGGATATTTAAAGAGGCAAAGGAACTTCTTAATGACGGATATATTTCAACAAAGGTTAATGAAGATATTAGAATTAAAACCAGCCTGAGACATCTTGAACTTGCAATAAAAGTCAAGGGTGAAAGAAGGGCAATATTGGAGCACAGAAAATTTTATTCCGGTTATCTTCGTGGTCTTCCGAATGTATCTCAAATAAGAAAAGCTTTGATGGTACCCGTTTGCTACAACGAGATTGAAGATATCCTTTTAGACTATTCTAAAAAATTGAAAGGAATAAATGTATCGGTATAAATCTCAAACTGTATTTTTAATCAAATGAAAAATAATTGACAAACCTTACAAAGCATAAAACTGCTAAAATAATTTCAATATTATTTATTCCACAAACTTTTACAATCCTGGTTTTTTCTTTTCTTGCATATAAATACGAGCCTGTATTTTTGCAGAAATGGGTAGCGATATTTACGGCTTTTACATTTGGATTCAGCATACAAATTTTAACTTATTTGTATATGTTAAAGAAAAGGAAAATTAAATCGTTTGACGAAACAGAGAGCAATGAACGGACTATTCCTTATTTGGCTCAAACCGGTTTTTATTTTGTTGGACTTTTTATATTATTATTTTTTAATGTTAATCATCTGCTGATGGTGTTGTGGTTCAGTTATATTGTTAATAATTTTGTCCTTCTTTTAATCAATTATAAGTGGAAAATAAGTTCTCATTCAATCGCAGTCGCTCAGCATTTTGCGTTGTTTGTTTATTTGTTGAACCCAATTTACCTGGCATTTTTGCCTGTGGCTTATCTAATCGGATGGGCAAGAGTGGAATTAAATGTTCACGATAAATACCAGGTTCTCGGTGGATTGCTTTTAGGTTTTATATTAACATATTTGCAATTATATATTTTACTGTAGAGACGTAATATCCGTCTGAGCTGTAGGGACAAGTCGCGACTTGTCCCTACTGTCCATAGTTGGATAGCATATATT
>ENA-ORDP01000994-ORDP01000994.1-marine-sediment-metagenome-genome-assembly--contig:-NODE-994-length-16610-cov-2.600725_pt1 | contig 16610 bp, 8 predicted proteins | sample MGYA00248627_ERZ508539 | MGnify/ENA primary metagenome ERZ508539 (study PRJEB26208, sample SAMN05571518) | marine sediment metagenome | biome: deep sea; feature: Hydrothermal vent; material... | reverse complement strand
CCAACTGCTGTTGATTGGCGCTATCGTTGCGGTGTTTTTTGGTAAAAAGGAGGATGTTTAATCAAATCAATACTATTTTCTTCATGGCGAAACATTTTAAAGACGCCACTAACACCCTTCCGTTAAAACCTTGAAGCAGTTCACATTCATCCAGAGTCACGAAATATTTCGTAGTAATTTGAGTACAGTGTGTGTCATTTTTAAGTACTCAGTCATTACACTTCAATAGTGTAGCCGTGTTGCGCTAACAGCCACCGGAGCCTATTTTCCCTACAAAAATAGTCGTATTGATAAAAATGAATGGAGGAACTAAAAATGGATGAGCCAGAAATCAGTAAAGATAATTTATCGATTGAAGAAATCGATTTAGATAATGGTCTGGATGCAGATATGATTAATGCGTTTAATCTGCCAATGTTGCCACAATTAGCCGTTAGTGGTTTATATGAGAGTCGTGGTTACCGGGGGCGCAGACGTGATGGGCGTTTGGGGGCTAGCGATTCATTTGATAGTTTTGATGATGATATTGGCTCGTTTCATTACCGACCATCCCCGCGCTTTAAAGAAGAGCTACGACTCGATGTTGATGGGCGTTACCCGCAAATGCAGGCAAGCGGTACGGTGCGCATGGGACTGTTGAGTAGTGTGCACTGGATCGCACGCTTATCTCGTACCCGTAACGGCAGTGTCTGGTCTGGCCGGATCTGGTATAAAGATGGTCCAGGTAATGCGATGCGGCATACGCGAATCCGTATCAGCGTACGACGCAGTTGGTATCCGTATCAACGTCGATTAAAAGCAACATTTTCCGGAGGTGGCGCGCCTTCGCGTTCGTTAATATTTAATTACAAGTCGGCGTATTTTCACCCGGTTGAGTTTGAGTATGATCGGGTAGACGATGTACCCATCGAAAAAGCGATAACCAGCATCGCAAGTTGTGCGCATCCAAATCGACCCGCAACGATTGCCTGCGAAAATTTGTCACTCAATGCGGTGTATCGTCGTGCTGGATTTGATGTTAGTAATTCTGGTGGGAGTGGCGAAGTTCCGATCCAGAGTGCGGGAGCAAACGAAACCTGGAGCAATGCCGAGATGCATGATGCGATGCAGGCTTATTGGTCGAAGTTTAGTAATGCGCCTCAATGGTCTATGTGGACTTTGTTTGCCCGTCAGCATGACATGGGCCGTGGTTTAGGTGGCATTATGTTTGATTCCATCGGTCCGAACCACCGTCAGGGAACGGCATTATTCAGTGATTCATTTGTTGAAGATGTGCCGGCAGGGGAAATAAATCCGCAGGCGTGGGTTGAGCGCATGCGTTTCTGGACCGCGGCGCATGAGATGGGACATGCCTTTAATCTTGCCCATTCCTGGCAGAAGTCACTGGGTAATCCCTGGATACCCCTGGCAAACGAAAATGAAGCCCGTAGTTTTATGAACTACCCATTTTTTGTTGAGGGTGCGCAGGCCAGTTTCTTTTCGGATTTTGAATACCGCTTTAGTGACAGTGAATTATTATTTATGCGCCATGCGCCAAATAATTTTGTGCAAATGGGTAATGCGACCTGGTTTGATAACCATGGCTTTGAACAAATAGAAAAAGAACAAACGAATGAATTCAGGTTAGAACTTCGCGTTAATCGTGATTCCTCTGTGTTTGAGTTTCTTGAGATGATTAACCTGGAGCTTAAATTAAAAAATGTATCCGAACAGCCACAACAGATTGAAAAAGGCGTGTTGACTGAGTTTGAAAACATGTCGCTTATCATTAAACGTGATGGTTTACCCGCCCGCCAGTGGCTTCCCTTTGCTCAATTCCTGCATGAAAAAGAAATGATATTATTAGGTTCCGGGAAAGCACTATATGAAACGGTATTATTATCAGCAGGTAAAAATGGGTGGGATATTTCTGAACCGGGTAATTACACCGTGCAAGCGATGTTATCCTTAGGCGGCCAGGTTATTGTTTCAAATCCACTCCAGATCAGGATCAGTGCAGCCCGAACCCATGATGAAGAGGTCTGCGCGCAGGATATCTTTACTAAAGAAGTCGGACAAGTGTTGACCTTTGGCGGTAGTCAGTTTTTAAGCCAGGCTAATGAGGCGCTTGAAGAAGTGATTATTCGTTTACCAAACAAACAGGCCGCACGTCAGGCCACGATTGCTCGCGCTTTACCAAAGTTACGTAAATTTAAGTCATTAAACATTATGGATGGCGTAGCGACCATGCAGCAAGCAAAAGCGAATAAAGAGACCAAAGTGGTGGTATCGAAACCCGATCACAAATCAGTTGCAGACGCCTTAAAACGCGTGTTAATAGATGAGGCTGATTTCACCGCACAAACGCTGGGTCATATAAATTATAAACGAACAATGGATCAATATAGCGAGTTTCTTGCCAAAGAGGATCCTGCTGCCGCTCGGCAATGTCAGGAGCATGGCAAAAAGACGTTACTGGCACGTAACGTACCTGACTGGGTTTTTAATGACAGGAATGATAAAATAGTAAATTCGGCCGATTCACCCATAAAAAATACACGGGGTAAAAAAAATAAAACAGAAAATGCCTAGTTAACATTTTTTATACTATAAAAAGCCGCCTTTCTGGCGGTTTTTTTTATGCGAAAATCTGAAGAACGGTATATATTCGTAGACGTGTGAGCATACCACGATTACTTAAATTCGTAGATGCGATCCCAGCCCACGATTACTTAAGTTCGTAGATGCGATCCCAGCCCACGATTACTTAAGTTCGTAGGAGCGGACTCAGACCGCGATTAATATTCAGCTCTTAAGTATGAATCTGAGGTCTCTATCTGTGATAATATCTTTATCTAAAAATTAATCGCGGTCTGAGCCCGATCCGACATAAACCTGTTTCTGGACAGCCCATAAGGAAGAAATGAATTGCTTAAAACGATTTTTATTTCCAGGGAAGCAAGGGGGAAGCTTGATTGAGAAAATAGTAATTCAGTTTATATCCGGTAATTATCCATTACTGAAAAGATTATTTGTGGTTCTGATATGGACTACGTTTTTATACCTGGGTTACCAGCTAACAAACCGCTTCCAGCTATTTGAACCACATTTACTGATGCTATTTGAATTTGAAAAAAACATTCCATTCACCGTATGGACGGTACTACCCTATTTATTACTCGTTGGCGGTATGTATTTACCCATTTTCTTGAATACCCCCATCGTATTTATTAAATCCTTATATGCAATTGGTTTTGCGGTGGCAATTAATTATTCAATATTTATTCTGTTTCCAACGGTCTATCCCCGGCCGCCAACACCCGAGGTTGTCGATTTTACATCGGCTATCTATCAATGGTTGGTTAGTATAGATAGCCCGGCAAATTGTTTTCCCTCTGGTCATGTTAGCGTGCCGGGGATAGGGTTCTGGTATCTGGCACGACAACATAAAAAATGGACATGGCTGTATGGATTGATATTTATATTACTGGTATCAACCGTATTAACCACCAAACAACATTATTTTATCGATATACCGGCCGGATTATTTACCGCCATTATTGGTATTATGTTGGCAGAGCGATTTTATAAGCGACGAATGGTTAAACTCAATGAACGGTAACAACCCTGATTCACGATCTGCACCGGGACCAAAGGGCTTACCATTAATTGGCAATGTACTGGATCTTCGCGGCAACATGCTGGATGTGCTGACGAATATACATCGTGAGTTTGGCGATCTGGTAAAATTTCGCGTTGCCCATCATCAATATTATTCACTTAATCATCCTGATTTTGCCAAACACGTTTTAATCTCGAATAAAGACAATTATGAAAAAGATGGGCGTAGCAGTAAGCAGATCCGTTTGTTAGCTGGCCAGAGTCTATTAACCGATAATGGTGATAGCTGGTATCACAAACGCCGTTTGTTACAAAATACCTTCCGACTCGACACAGTCAAAAAATTTAAAGACGTGGTGGTGTCGGAAAGTAATCTATTACTGGATAACTGGCGTAACGTCAATGGGCCGATCGATATTCATTCGGCGATGATGCATTTAACCTATCAGGTTATTGGCAAGTCATTGCTTAGTGAGGATTTAACCCATACGACGAACCAGGTAGCAAGGTCGATGGATATATCGCTACAACATTTATACAAAAGAATATTTGGTTTTGCCTTTCCGCTAGCTATCCCAACCGTCGGAAATCTATTTTTTAAGCGCGAGCGCAAACAACTTCATCATATAGTGGATGAGATTCTTATCCAGCGTAAGGCCAATTTAGATCATGGCGCAGATGATTTACTGGATAAAATGATTCTGGCACAACAAAGTGAAGACTTATTCGACTCGGCCTGGTTGCGCGATGAAGTGGTGACCTTGCTGTTAGCCGGACACGAAACCACGGCTAATGCATTAACCTGGGTATGGTATCTCCTTGCTCAGCATCCTGATGTTGAACAACAAGTCTATGATGAAGTTACCCGGCACTTTGATGGTCAGGTTGATGATGTCGAAAAATTGTCTAATTTAAGTTATACCCTGAAGGTATTTTATGAGGCGATTCGTTTATACCCTCCTATCTGGGCGATTGAGCGCAGTACGCGTGAGGCCGATGAAATAGGCGGTTATAACATTGCAAAAGGCTCGACACTCTTTATTAGTATCTATACTTTACATCGTCACCCGGAATTTTGGCAGGATGCTGATCAGTTCAGGCCTGAACGCTTTGATGATATGCGCAATGCAAGCATGGCGTATATGCCGTTTGGTCTGGGGCAAAGGATGTGCATGGGAAAAAACTTCGCCATTCAGGAGGCAATGATTGTGTTAGTCTATTTAATTCAACATTGCCGTTTACATCTTGTTAGTGATAAACCGGTCAGGTTAGAACCCGGTATTACCCTCAGGGTCCGTGATAAACTGATGATGAATGTAGCATGGCGGAAATAAGGCTTATATTATTCAGGTGAAACCGTGTCGATAATTGCTCAAATTAAAAAACCAGCAGAATTAGCTCCCTATCTAAACGCAGGTGTTTATCAGAATTTTGATCCGGAAATAATCGTGCAACAACAAGTTGATCTCCATCTCGCCTGTGTTGATGATTTTGGTCAGGTGCAGGCACGTTGTTCATTATGGTGGTCCGATGTGCCGACGCTAGATAATGAAAAGATAGGTGTGATCGGACATTATGCGTCGGATAATGATCAGGATGGTCAGGACATGCCGACGGCAGTATTGTTAAACAATGCCTGTTTTTTACTGAAAATTGAACGTTGTACACGTGCGATTGGCCCAATGGACGGTAATACCTGGCACAGTTATCGGTTTGTTACCGACGCGGGTGATGAACCCGCCTTTTTTCTTGAACCTGGCAATCCAGCCGCCTGGCCAGAATATTGGCGCGACTATGGTTTTGAGCCCCTGGCCGAATACAGTTCAGGTTTAACCGTTGATCTGAGTCAACGGGATGAACGTCTTCCGAAAGTAGCGCAACGGCTTGAACAAAAAGGAGTTCGTTTTCGTGCAATAGATTTAAACGATTTTGAGCGCGAGCTAAGGCAGATCTATTCCATCTCAGTGATAAGTTTCAGTAAAAATTATTTATACACGCCACTCGATGAAGAAGACTTCGTAGCGCAATATAGGAAAGTAAAACAGCTGGTCATTCCCGAGTTAACAATTATTGCGGAAAAAGATAATCAAACCATTGGTTATTTATTTGCGATACCGGATGTCAATGAGCAAGAACGCGGTGAATCGCTCACGACGGTTATAATTAAAACGGTTGCGGTGTTGCCCGATAGCAGTAATGCGGGCCTGGGTGCATTGCTGGTTGATAAAGTTCAACAACAGGCACGTGCGATGGGTTATACGCGGGCCATTCATGCCCTGATGTATAATGGTAATGTTTCCAGAAACATCAGTGGGCATTATGCAAAATCAATGCGCTCGTATACGTTGTTCTCAAAATCTTTCCGCTAAGCGATGAATATAGCCAGTGTATTACAACAACAGGCTGAATCACGTGCGAGTCAAACGGCTATCATTGATGGCAAAATTGGACAGGAACGTCGAACGACCTATTTGCAGATAAACAGCCAGTCAGCACGATTGGCGGCCTTATTAAAATCTTACGGGTTACAGCAAGGTGATACGGTATTAATTTTTCAACCGATTAGCGCCGAGTTATACATTATTTTAGTTGCCCTATTTCGGCTTGGCATGATAGCCATGTTTGTTGATCCCTCAATGGGGCTTACTCACCTGGAGCAATGTTGTAAACGAGTAACGCCTAAGGCCTTTATAGGTGGTACTAAAGCGCATTTGCTTCGTTTTGCGTCACGATCACTTCGGGCGATCCCGATTAAAATAGGTATTGGTCGGTGGTTACCGTTTACCCGATCATTTTCAAATTTGACTGCATTCAAACCTTTTGCCGATATTATAAAAGCCAATAATGATACTCCCGCGTTAATTACCTTTACCAGTGGCAGTACGGGACAACCAAAGGCGGCGGTACGCACGCATGGTTTCCTGTTGGCGCAGCATAAAGTATTGGCTGACAATATTGATCATCAACCCGGTCAGGTTGATGTCAGTACCTTACCAGTTTTTGTGCTGGCCAATCTGGCCTCAGGCATTACCAGTCTGTTATGTGATGTTGATCTGCGTTTTCCCGGCAAAGTGGATGCTAGTATTGTATTGCAACAGGCTACTTCTTTTTCAGCGACTCGCTGTGCTGCCTCACCTGCGTTTTTTGAGCGACTCATTGAATTTTGCCTGGCAAACAATGTGACATTACCGTTTGCGCGTATCGATACCGGTGGCGCACCTGTTTTCCCAGGTTTATTGACCCAACTAAACGAACAAACATTGAATTGCGAAATTGTTGCGGTATATGGATCAACTGAAGCCGAACCGATTGCCCATATACACTGGCAGGATATTAGCGAAGCTGATTTGGCAAACATGAAACGAGGGCGCGGCTTATTGGCCGGGAAGCCCGTGCAACAAATTGACGTTAAGGTTATACAAGATAGAACGAACTCAGTGATCAAACCGATGTCACAAGAGCAGCTCGCTAAATTTTGTTTAGCTAAAAATGAGATTGGAGAAATCGTTGTTGCCGGGGATCATGTGTTACCCGGATATTTAAACGGCATCGGCAACGAGGAAACTAAATTTTCTGTCGATGGGCGTCCCTGGCATCGTACCGGTGATGCAGGTTATTTCGATAATGAGGGGCGTCTATGGTTAATGGGACGGTGCAGTGCGAAAATATCGGATGAAGATGGCGTTCTTTATCCGTTTGCGGTTGAAACCGTGGTCCGTTGTGATGTCGGTGTTCGGCGTAGTGCCATGGTTGCTTATGCTGGCAAACGACTATTAATTATAGAGATGCAAAACCAGCGTACCGCTAATACTGAAAAGTTAAAAGAAACCCTGGACTGGGCAAAAATCAGTAAAGTGCTAACGGTGCCCAATGTGCCAGTGGATAGACGCCACAATGCAAAAATTGATTATCCGGAACTGAATAAATTATTAGCGAGATTAAATATATGAATATTAATAGTTATCTGGGAATAAAATTAGCCGGTGTATTAGCGATTACGATTTTGTTACAAAGTTGTGGTGGCACGGTGTATGTAAATGCCTCGCATACTAGAAATCATGTAAAAGATAAAATATTACCCTTAGTCGCGGGTAAATCAGTGGCGTTAGAAAATTATTATACAAATTCGAAAAAGGTAACCATCTTTGAAGAGTCAAACTCTACCCGCTTGAAAGGCGACTTACAGCAATATACTGACGCGACGCTTAATATCTTGAAGTCAGAATTAATTAAACGGGATATTATCGTTTCTGATACAGGATTTAAAACGATTAAGCTCAAGATCAGTGACGTACAGGCGACCAATAAGCCGTTTAATAAAACCACTTCTCTTAAGCTTACAGCCAACCTGGGTAATGGTAAGTCTTCGACGATAACGGCAACCTACCAGACCGGAGGAAGTTCAGCGCAGTCACTGGACGGAGCGATTATTGCGGCTATTACCCAACTGCTTAAGAGTGAATTTCTTGTTGGATATATAAACCAGTAGCATAAGGGGCATTTTGCAGGAGGGGACTTAGACCGCGATATATTGCCGGTAAATGCAGGAACAATCCCGGCCTGAGGCCGTTGCCCGGTAAATTTTATAGATAGTTAACTGGTATTTTCGGATCGCGTATTCAGGCCGATTTATAATTACTATTCAACTCATCGAAAAGTAAATCAATTGAACGGGGTTTCCCAAGATGATAACCCTGTACGCGATCCACGCCGATTAATTTCAGCATTTTTAAATGGTGTTCGTTTTCTACAAATTCTGCAACCGTTAATTTCCCCAGGGCATGGGCAATTTCATTCATTGCACGCACAATAGCCTGATCGACGCTGCTTTCAGCAATATTCCTTATGAATCGACCGTCAATCTTGACAATATCTACCGGCATTTCCTGTAAGTAAGCAAACGACGACATACCGCTACCGAAGTCGTCGAGGGCCGTGCGGCAGCCCATTTTACGCAATTCTTTTAACATTAAAACGGCTTTATCCATGTCTGAAATTGCGGCCGTTTCAGTAATCTCAAATGTTAATTTGTTAGCATCCAGATTATTTTCTTTTAATAGCCTTGCGATATGCGCGATAACTTCAGGCACGGTAATAGACTGGCCCGATAAATTTATAGCGAATTTGATATCAGGATTTATTTTGTGTAATTGCGAAAGTTTTTTAACGGCATTAGTGATAACCCATAAGTCGATTTTCACGGCGAGGCCAAAACGTTCTGCGGTTGAAAAAAATCCTCCAGGCATTATGAGTGCACCATCGCTATCTAACATACGCACCAGAACTTCGTAGGAGCAAATCTCTTTGGCGTTGATTTCATAAATAGGCTGAGCGACCAACACAAATTTGTCATTATCTAATGCATCATGAATACGTTGCGACCAACCAATATCCAGCGACATATTTTCTACATTTGATTCGTCACTGGAGGAGAACACATGAATGCGATTGCGACCGGCACGTTTTGCCAAGTGACAGGCGATGTCGCCCTGGGCAAGTATGTTGCTGGGCGAAGTCGCATTTTCATCTATAATCGTTACGCCTATTGAACAACCAACATTAACGGCTTTACCATCGTATTTAAAAGTGTAGTCGCCAAGTGCGGTTCGAAAGGACTCTGCTATTTTTTCGATTGATCCAGGATCCGCGTCATCAATAATGGCAACGAATTCATCGCCTCCCAGACGAGCGATGATATCGCTACCTCGTGCGCGCCTGTTTAATATATTCGATGCTTCGACAAGCAATTGGTCTCCTGCTAAATGCCCTATACTGTCATTTATATATTTGAAATTATCAAGATCAATATAGAGTAGCGCAAGGATAGCTTTGGTCTCTTTAACCTGAATACAGGTTTCTTCCAGGTAATCATGGAAAAAGGCTCGATTATACAAGCCCGTTAAACTATCGTGTTCAGCAATGTGTTTTAGATTGTCCATCATCGCTTTTCGTTCAGAGATATTTGCGAGCAACGCAGTATATTTGGGGCTTCCATCCAATGTCATTTTAGAAATCTTTAAGGACAGGGGGATGCTGCTGCCATTCTTATGTATGCCAACGACTTCAGTTTCTACTCCAATATAATGTTTTATTGCGGTTAGATCGTCATTTACTGGTTTATCCGTTATCGCCTCAATACTGATATGCTTGCAGAAATTTTTACCGATGACCGTGCTTTCAGACCAACCAAACAGACTTTCTGCAGCGTGGTTCCAATTTTCGATGTTACCCGAGTCATCAAATGTAACAATAGCTTCAGCCGCGGTATCCATAATAGATTGCAGACGTTGTTCGCGCGCTTTTATGCCTTCGAGCATTTCTCGTCTTTCTCGGATGTCGGCTATCATAACGAGCATAAGCTCTTCACCATCAACCTGCATTGCGCTAACGCGCAGACCAACAGGAAAGTTACCTTCGGTGGTATGATGGGCATAGGTTTCAAACTCTATACCCGAGTGAGTCATGATCATTTCATCAAGTTCGACGATGTAATTTGATAGTGATTCGTCTATTGCTTGCTCAGAAGTTAGCCCGAACATCTTCTCAGCGGCCGGATTGAAGCTACGCACGGTGCCTCTCATGTTGGTCGTAATGATGGCATCAACGGCATAGGTTAGTACGGCCTGTAAATGTTCCTGACGAGATTGAACCTGTTGGCGCATATTTGAAAATGCACTAATTAAATCTTTGGTTTCAGTGATGGGCGAGTCCGGCAGGTTAATATTTTTATCGCCCTTTGCGACCGCTTTGAGTGCGCGAACTATTCGTACAATCGGGCGGCGTAACTGGTAATCAAACAGCAGGGTACTAATGGCCATGATAGTTATAATAATTATTACCAGCCCCCATAGCGAATAGGAAATTAACTTATAGGTATCTTTCGTCGATTCAATATTTTGTATGGCTTGTGACTCTAGATTTTTATTAATGGTCTGAATATGATTCCAGAGCTCTAGAAATAGAGGTGTAATTTCGTTCCGTAATATTGCCGTGTCTTTTCTCCAGCTATTAAAATCTGCAAAATAAGGTTGAATTTTTTCATAGCTATCATGCCATTTCTTGACGAGTTGTTTTAATTCCCTTAACGTTTCACTTTGTTGTAATTCTAACAGTCCTTTTTCCTCAAATTTATTTAGCTTAACAAGTTGATCGTTGATATGTTCATTATAAATAGCGATATCATTGCGTATCGCATCGATTGCATCCTGTATATTTCCGTTAAAAATTCCTACACGCGAGGTGGTTAATAAGCGAAATGTACTTATTTTTTGTACCCAGGAAAAACGAATCATTTGAAATATTTCCTTTATCTCGGTCTGACCGGCCAGGTCTTTCGTTTCATTGGATTCAGCTAAGGCAAGGCTTATCGTATTCGTTATTTGTCGACTTGTTGGGTTTAGTGTATTCACCAGATGTGGCATAGCTGGAAACACCAGCAATGGGTCGGCACGCATGTGCATGATAAACTTTAGAGATTTACGCAGTGAATGTGTAGCCGAGTTAAACTGGTTAATGACGCTCTGGTTTTTATCGTTTGACTGAAACCAAAGTTGATTTTGAATTATTTGCGTTTGTTTAATTAACATATCAATAGATTGAAGTGTTTTTTCCTTTAACTCTACCTCCGGAGTGAGCATATAGCTTTGAAAGTTGGTTTCGATTTCCCACAACATGTTTTGCAATCTCACCATATCACTGCTTACCTGGATACGTTCTGTAAGCTGATTAGTACTCTGTGTTGACGAGGTACTGAATTTGGAGTGCGCGGCCCAGGTAATCACCAGACTAGTGACGATGATTAAACTGGAGGTAAATAACAAACGACTTAAGATGGTACGGAAGTAAAAGAACCGCAACAATTTGTTTACTAGTGCATTGCGTCCATTTTTATTGCTGGCCGCATTGATCATGGGCGCTGTTCTCGAGGGGTAATAACCATATACAGGTTATCGGTAGTGAGGTGCCATTATTTAGCCAAATATGAGCCTGATAGAGTGATGGTTTTTGTGCGCTAACATATTGATATTTATGTGTTATTTTATGTAATAGTGGGGATTCATAATTAGCGTGGCGGTGGTTAATCCCTTAGCGATTAGAGATTGAAGCTCAACGCCCTGTGGCTGTATACTGCGAGGCCATTTTGCCTGGTGATTGGCTATTATTTAACCAGGTTTTCGTAGGGTTAACATGATGACAGATATTACAAAAAAACTTGCGCAACAGGGCTTATATCGCCCTGAATTCGAACGCGATAACTGTGGTTTCGGGCTGATTGCCCACATGGATGGTAAGCCAAGCCATTGGTTGGTATTAACGGCCATTACCGCTTTGCAACGTTTGACCCATCGAGGGGCGGTTGCGGCGGACGGTAAGTCCGGTGATGGTTGTGGATTATTATTAAAAAAACCCGATAGTTTTTTACGCAACGTTGCGGCTGACAATGGCTTCAAGTTAGCCGATCAGTATGCCGTGGGGATGGTGTTCCTGAATACCGATCCGGCGCTGGCGAAAGCAGCGCGTGCTGAGTTAGAGCAGGCGCTTGTCGCCGAAGGTCTGGACTGTGTTGGCTGGCGTGTTGTTCCGGTTGATCCGTCGGCCTGTGGTGAAGAATCACTTAGCAGCCTCCCCCAAATCGAACAAATTTTTGTGAATGCCCCGGATGACATGACCGCGAAGGCGCTTGAGAGACACTTATATATAGCACGCCGTGTGTGTGAGAAAAAAATAGAACCGGCTGACGAGATGTTTTACATCCCCAGTCTGTCGAGCACGGTTATTTCATATAAGGGTTTGGTCATGCCCGAGAGCCTGCCGATCTTTTATAAAGACATCAGTGACGGTGGCCTGGAGTCAGCGCTGTGTGTTTTCCATCAACGTTTCTCGACCAATACCTGGCCGCAATGGCGGCTGGCGCAACCGTTCCGCTATCTGGCTCATAACGGTGAAATTAATACGGTGCAGGGCAATCGTAACTGGTCGGTGGCACGCGGACACAAATTCGAGACCGATGAATTACCGATGGACAAGGTACGGCCGTTGGTTTCAATGACCGGTTCGGATTCAAACAGTCTGGATAATATGCTTGAGGCGTTACTCGCCGGTGGCATGGATATCTTCCGCGCCATGCGCCTGTTGATACCCCCTGCCTGGCAAAACATCGATACCATGGATCCGGATCTTAAAGCCTTCTATGAATTTAACTCGATGCACATGGAGCCCTGGGATGGTCCGGCTGGCATTGTTATGACCGATGGTACGCATGCAGCCTGTAGCATGGATCGAAATGGTTTGCGTCCGGCGCGTTGGGTGATTACCAAGGATCGTCATATTACTTTAGCGTCTGAAATCGGTGTATATGATTATGCTGCTGAAGATGTGGTCATGAAGGGACGTTTAAAACCCGGCCAGATGATCGCCGCGAATACTGAAACCGGTGAGTTATTGTTACCGGAAGACATCGACAATATGTTGAAGAGTCGTCATCCGTATAAGGAATGGATGCAGGGAAACGTCAAACGTTTAGAGTCACGTTTAAAAGAAGAATGTGGCGATGCGATGATGGACAGTGAAACCCTCAATGTATTTCAAAAATTATTCCAGGTTAGTTTTGAAGAACGAGATCAGATCATTCGCATACTGGCTGAAGACGGTCAGGAGGCAATTGGTTCTATGGGCGATGACACTCCGTTCCCGGTATTGTCCAGCCAGGTTCGCTCACCTTACGATAATTTCAGGCAACAGTTTGCCCAGGTCACCAATCCACCTATTGATCCAATCCGTGAACAGATCGTCATGTCGTTGGAAACCTGTTTTGGTCGCGAAAAAAATATGTTTGAAGAGTCGGCTGATCATGCTCAGCGCGTATTGGTTAAATCGCCGGTGTTATCACACAGCAAGTTTAAGCAATTATTAAAACTTGATCAGAAGAATTACAAACACCATATTATAGAGCTGGCTTACCCTGAAGATGGGCATCTGGAGCTGGCGATAAAAGATATAACGGCGCAAGCCACCACCGCGATAAAAGAGGGCGCGGTTATTATCGTGTTAACCGATCGCAATATACAAAAAGACCAAATTCCTGTACATGCCTTACTCGCCACCGGTGCGGTGCATCATGTTTTAACCCGGCAGGGTTTGCGTTGTGATGCCAATATTATCGTTGAGACCGGGACGGCACGCGACCCACACCACTTTGCGGTTTTATTGGGTTATGGTGCAACCGCCATCTATCCTTATCTAGCCTACGAATGTATTCGGGATCTGCAGCGTAGCGGTGAAATTACCAGAAAAGACACCAACAGCTTGTTTATTAATTACCGCAAAGGCATTAACAAAGGTTTATTTAAAGTAACCTCGAAAATGGGTATCTCGACGATTGCCAGTTATCGTGGTGCGCAGTTATTTGAATCCGTTGGTCTGCATCAGGATGTGGTTGACCTGTGTTTTACTAATACGACCAATCGAGTGTCCGGTATTCACTTTAGCGATTTTGAAGAAGACCAACGTAAATTAGTAAAATGGGCGTGGAACAAACGTAAAAATATTAGTCAGGGTGGTTTGCTGAAATATATCCACGGTGGTGAAGAGCATGCTTACAATCCGGACGTGGTTAATGCCTTGCAGGAAGCGGTTAAAACTGGCGACTACAGCAAACATAAAATTTATTCTGAGCTGGTTGATAATCGTGAGCCAATATCACTGCGCGATATGCTGGCATTACGAACTGACGTTACCCCGGTTAACATTGATGATGTCGAGTCGATAGAAGACATTGTGGTTCGTTTTGATACCGCCGCGATGTCACTCGGAGCGCTTTCACCTGAAGCACACCAGCATCTGGCCGAGGCCATGAATGCGCTCGGTGGACGATCAAATTCTGGTGAAGGTGGTGAGACGCCGGAACGTTGTTACAACAAAAAAACCCAGTCAAAGATAAAACAGGTTGCCTCGGGTCGCTTTGGCGTTACCCCAGCGTATTTACGCAGTGCCGAGGTCATGCAGATTAAAGTCGCCCAGGGTGCAAAGCCGGGTGAAGGTGGTCAGTTACCGGGTCATAAAGTAAATGATTTTATTGCCAAGTTACGCTTCTGTAAAACCGGTGTGTCATTGATATCACCGCCACCGCATCATGATATCTATTCAATTGAAGATTTATCGCAGTTGATCTATGACTTAAAGCAGGTTAATCCCGATGGACTGGTCTCAGTAAAATTAGTCGCCGAGGCCGGGGTGGGCACCATTGCCGCTGGCGTTGCGAAAGCCTATGCCGATCTAATTACCATCTCAGGTTATGACGGCGGCACCGGCGCCTCACCCATGACCTCGGTAAAATATGCGGGCAGTCCCTGGGAGCTTGGTCTAACCGAGACTCATCAGATATTACGTGCGAATAATTTGCGCGGCAAAGTTCGTTTGCAAACGGATGGTGGTCTGAAAACCGGGCTTGATGTCATCAAGGCGGCAATCCTCGGTGCCGAGAGTTTTGGTTTTGGAACCGGCCCGATGATTGCGATGGGCTGTCGCTATTTACGAATTTGTCATTTAAACAACTGTGCGACCGGCATAGCTACGCAAAACAATATTTTACGCATGGAACATTACAAGGGTGAAGTTGAATGGGTTATGAACTACTTCAAGTTTATTGCCCAGGAAGTTCGTGAATATTTGGCACAGGCAGGCTGCCGAAAATTAATCGATATCATCGGTCGTACCGATTTGTTTGAAACGTTACCAGGCAACACGCCCAAGCAAAATAAACTCGACCTGAGCCCGATCCTGTCGGATGGTGGTGTCCCAAAAGACCGGCCACGCTATTGTATGCAGCCAAAGAATGAACCTTTCGATAAAGGTGAACTGGCCGAGCAAATGGTTAAAGATGCCCTGCCGGCAATCGAAGCGAAACGATCCGCTGAATTTAGTTACCCTGTGAAGAATATTAACCGTTCAATCGGGGCGCGTTTATCGGGTGAGATTGCGGTGCGCCATGGTGATCAGGGAATGGAATCAACACCTATTAGCCTGAGATTAACCGGTACGGCCGGGCAGAGTTTTGGTGTCTGGAATGCCGGGGGTTTACATATGTACCTGGAAGGTGACGCCAATGACTATGTTGGTAAGGGCATGGCCGGTGGTAAGTTAGTGTTGTATCCGCCACGAGGCAGTGTCTTCAAATCACATGAAACCACGATTATTGGTAATACCTGTTTATACGGTGCAACCGGTGGTAAATTATTTGCCGCGGGTATGGCGGGCGAACGATATGCAGTGCGCAACTCCGGTTGTACGACCGTGGTTGAAGGTATTGGCGATCACGGCTGTGAATATATGACCGGGGGTATTGTTGCCGTATTAGGTTCTACAGGAATTAATTTTGGTGCGGGCATGACCGGTGGTTTTGCTTATGTATACGATGAGAAAAACACCTTTGGTGATAATTATAATCATGATGTCGAGATTGTCCGTATCGCACCAGAGCATATGGAAGAGCACCGGGTATTTTTACGTGAGTTAGTCGAAGAGTTTGTTAAAGAAACCAACAGCACGTATGGTCAGAAGATTCTGGAAAATTTTTCCGATGCCATCGCGAAGTTCTGGTTGGTAAAACCCAAAGCGGCAACGCTTGAATCTTTAATTGAAGACATGCAGAGTCGTGCGGCTTAACAAACATTAATATTACTTAAATGTTATAAATGAATTAGTAGATAATTATGGCAAATAATTTTCAATTTGTAGATGTTCCGCGTATCGATCCGGTAAAAAAATCGGCTAAAGATCGCACCACGGAATATCGCGAAATTTATGCTCAGTATAATGCGGAGAGTGTGGCACAACAGGCGGACCGCTGTATTGCCTGTGGTAATCCCTATTGTGAGTGGAAATGTCCAGTGCACAATTACATTCCAAACTGGTTAAAGCTGATTGCCGAAGGCAATATTATCGAGGCGGCGGAGATGTCGCACCGCACCAATTCACTGCCGGAAATTTGTGGACGCGTATGTCCTCAGGAT
>ENA-ORDP01000993-ORDP01000993.1-marine-sediment-metagenome-genome-assembly--contig:-NODE-993-length-16634-cov-4.448278_pt1 | contig 16634 bp, 4 predicted proteins | sample MGYA00248627_ERZ508539 | MGnify/ENA primary metagenome ERZ508539 (study PRJEB26208, sample SAMN05571518) | marine sediment metagenome | biome: deep sea; feature: Hydrothermal vent; material... | reverse complement strand
AGCCCATGGATGGGCGAGAGCGACGAGGGTGGGGGTGAGGGGATAAAATACATGCGAATACTGTTGCAACGATTGATATTAGGCGGCATGAAAACAGGTGATTTCAGGCATAACACCGATTTTAGAGTGGATATCGTCTTCCGCCACCGCTATAAATTGCTCTTCTCGCTATAAATGCGTGATAACACATTGATTTATCAGCAGTTAATATGTCATATAAAGTTCATCTTCATTTAATCCCACCGTCACATTTCCTCCCTAAAGTGCGTTGTATCAGCAGAGTACTGCTGGATTTGGAACGACATAGCGTCGATCCGGGCAAAGGGTAAAACCATCTCTGCCGGATAGCCGCAGTGAAAAAGCCACACCTGTCGCGAGGCGGGGTCGGAAAGCCACGGATCTTTAATTTTAAAGATAGCCGGGTTGCCACAGCAATGAGGCAACCCGGCTTTTTTTATGGGTGCTGTCTATCCTGAATTTATCAGGCAATGAGCAGAAACCCGGATGTCGCAGGGGGCGTCCACAAGGAACGGGTTAAGAGGTCCCGCTGTGTGTGTATACAGCCGGGGGACTAACAGGAAAAATTTTAATCTACGGAGAAAATAAATGAAAATATCAATGAAAATTCTTGCAGCTTCGGTTGCACTGGCTTCGCTGGGCATGAGTGGCGCGGCGAATGCGACTATTCAGATGACTAATGCAACGACTCCTGGTGAGTTGTTTATGACAGCCTGGGATCAAGCGGGTCAACAGTCCTATTCGCGGGATTTGGGTATTATGCAGCCTGATTTTCTGACTAATCCCAGTCGGACTCTAACCTATAACCTGAATACGCTTGACACGAGCCTTCCGGATGCCAACTGGGCCAAGTTCATCTCTACGGGTAGCAAAGGCGTGGGCGTGGTTTATACGGTTACCGGTGCCAATCTAAACTATATCAGTCCGGGCACCACTACCCTTGGCTACGGCTTTGTGACAACTTCACCCTCAGCAAAGGTAGACTTTTATCCGAGTACAGGCGCCTTTTCAGAGCTTGGAAACTCTGGTGGAGGTATTAATTACTTCGCGCAGGACAGCAATGCCGCTGCCGGTCAAACTACGCAGGACGCTGCTTCTGTCGCCCAGAACAATTCCAGCTTTTCAGTTATTGGTGATACGGGTTACTTTGGTAAATCGACCTGGAATATCAATGATGGAGACAAGTTCCTTACCATAGGTAATATTGACCACAGCGTTGCCTTCTATTCCGCCTTGATGCAGTCTGACTATAGCACAACCAAGGTGACTACACTGCCGAATGTCTGGAAGTTGACCAAAGCCGGTGACCTGACCTATGCGCCGTCTGCTGTTCCCGTTCCTGCCGCCCTCTGGCTGTTCGGTTCCGGCCTGCTGGGTCTGGTGAGCATTGGCCGCCGTCGCAAGGTTTAATTAACTGAAATCCTGCCTGGCGCATATGCCCTGTTTGTTAGTAGGCCCGGGTTGAGCAGGATGAAAGTTTATAATTTTATCCAGGTTTTATCTTTTAAATATCTCTAAAAGGAAAATAAAATGAAAATCAAACAAATCGCAACGGCCATATCGGCCGTTCTGTTGTCCGGCTCCGTATTTGCGTTGCCTCCGACCACTGTGCCGAATATTACCATCTATATGTCGGGTGCGTCCGCCCAGGATAAAGCTATCGGCATGCTATTTAAAAATCTGTGCACGAATGTTGATCCCATCAAGGGGCCGCAGCTTGATGCCAACGGTAATCGGATCCCTTATGATCTGAGCGTTTACAAGGATGCGTCAGCCAAACCCGGCAAGGCCTTCACGTCTTTTTTCTGTACGATCGACAGTGCCGATGTTGTTGGTGGCTTTCATGATGCTTCTGGCAACGTCCTTGCCAGCAGGAAGGTGCTGTTTAACAAGCGCTCCAGAGGCGGCTCGGGCATGGGTGTGAACCCGGTTATCGATGGAGTGGCGATTGACGCCATGAATATCAATAACAATAATTGTACAAAAACTGCGCCGGATACCTTTTATCAGTGTAACGTTACTCCTCTGGATGGCAGTGGTGTCCCCACCGGCAACCTGATCAAGGTTGTTTCCGATGCCGGTGTGTCCGATGTAAACCCGGAAATGTTCGTCGGTGCGAACGTGCCTGCCGGTAATTCACCAGTCAACGCGGGTATAGTTTCCCAGAAGATGGTAGTCAAGTCTGCCGCCGCTGCCGTTTTTGGTATCCCGGTTACCGTCACTCTGCGTAATGCCCTGCAGCTAGCCGAGATTACTGCGGGTCAGCTTGCTGCAACCTGTGTTGATGCTACTGGTTTACATTCAGAAACAGAGGCCTGCATGCCCAACCTAAACGCGCACCAGGTAGCCTCACTGGCGACCAGCAGGATCAAAAACTGGAGTGCATTCAAGGTTAATGTTAACGGCGTCAGCACGGCCCTGACCTCGGTGCCCGGCATCACCCTGCCCGCCAGCACCAAGGTGACTTTCTGCCGCCGCGTCAACGGCTCCGGCACCCAGGCGCAAATGAACGCCAACTTCCTGCACTACCCCTGTACGACTAATGCACTTGCACCCGCAGCTGCGCCAGGTAATCCGTTTACTGGGCCGGTTGTAGTTGAAAATGAAGGGTCCGGTGATCTGAGTCTGTGCCTGGATGACTTCAATAACGGCACCAACAACACAGGCCAAAATGTGGGTCTGGTTAAGGCCTGGGCCTTCGGCCTGCAGTCCACCGAGAAAAACGGCAATCTGGCGGATGATTATCGCTTCGTCAAGATCGATGGCGTCGCCCCGACCATTCAAAATGCTGCCAGCGGCAAGTATCTGGACTGGGCCGAGCAAACCTTCCAGTGGCGCAAACAGGCCTACAATGGCCCGACCGGTGATCAACTGACCGTCATTAACACCATCGCCAGTACTGCCAGTAATCCGGCTACCATCGGGACCTTGGATACACATCTGGTCCAGACCTGGGGCCAGGGCGGTTATCTGGCGGTCAGCACCAACTTTGCTCCGATCTGGAAAGCGGATGGTAGCCTGGATATAACGCAACCGGTTATTCCCTATACCCACGCGGCTTCCGGCAAGCTGGATAACTGCACCATACCGCTTCTTAACGATGCCTATCAGAATCTCCAGCTCTAGGGTTTAATCTCAGGGTTCTGTTGCCCGGACTTTTGGGTTGATTACAGGAGTCTGAACAGAACCAGCCGGTTGACGCTATGCAATGTAGCGAGAAATAAATGAAAGAACTCAGGGTCAGTCTCCCGCAAGGGGGGCTGGCTTTGTTTTATTTTGTGGTTTGGAGTCCTGCCGGTGCTAACCCTTCGACGTGCTAATCCTTCGACGTGGCTCAGGACGAACGGAATTAAAAGGCTCAGGACGAATGGATTAAAAGGCTCAGCCCGGTAGGGTGGGCACGATTTTTTTTCTCGTTCCCACGCTCTGCGTGGGAATGCATAGGTGGTGGTCGGACTGCATGGTTATCTGGTTCCAGTGGTGAGAACCAGAGAAACAGCCTGGTGGGCACGATTTTTGTGTACCACAGGTACTTCCTTCGGTCGCCCACGCACAAGAGACGGGTAGATCGTATTTGAGGATTGTTCATTGTTTGATTTTGTTGTTGTACCAATAAAAATAAAGACCAAAGACTACTCTTTATTAAACCTGCTACTGCTGGTTTTTTCGCTTTGGATTTATACCGGACTGCTCAGCGCACAAGCGGCCGATTCCCATGCGGGCGATGCTCCATCGCCAGCCGCCGAAAAAAAGGCCACGCCTGCTCCGGTTATGACTATTCAGGAATACCGGGTGAGCGGCAATACCCTGCTGAAGCAAACCCGGCTGGAACGTATTGTCTATCCTTTTCTGGGGCCGAATAAAACCATCAAGGATATCGATCAGGCGCGAGCGGCCCTGGAAGCGGCCTATCGCAAGGCCGGTTATCCCACCGTGCTGGTGGATATTCCGGAACAGAAAGTAGTGGATGGCGTGGTGCGCCTGCGCGTAACCGAAGGCCGGGTAGAGCGTCTGCGCATAACCGGCTCGCGTTATTTTCTGCTAAGCAGAATTCGCGAGCAGGTCCCCGCGCTGGGCCGTGGCAGTATTCCGCATCTTCCCGACGTTAAAAAAGAGATGGCGCGATTAAATCAGGAAAGTCCGGATCGCACCATTACGCCGATTCTGCGCCCAGGGCGGGAACCGGGGACCATGGAAGTGGAACTCAAGGTGAAAGACAAACTGCCCCTGCATGGCAGTCTTGAGGTCAATGGACGAAACACGGAAAGCACCACCCGCCCCCGTATCGTTGGCACGCTACGCTACGATAATCTCTGGCAACGTTTTCACAGCCTCTCCCTGCAATATCAGATGTCACCGGAAAAAAAGGATGAGGTCAAGGTGGTGGCGGCGACCTATGTTTTTCCGCTGCCGAAATCCGGTATTCGCGTGGCCCTGTATGGCGTGCGTTCGGATTCCAATACGGGCATCGCCAGTGCCGGAGCCCTGAACGTGGTGGGTATTGGTGACATTTTCGGTGCGCGGGTGATTGTGCCGCTGCCGGGCGGCCGCAATTATTTTCACAGTCTGACCTATGGCGTGGATTACAAAAACTTCAAGGAAGGTCTGAATCTGGTGGGGGCCGACACACTCAATACGCCGATTACCTATTATCCATTCAGCCTGCGTTACGATTTGACCCAACGTACCCCGCGCGCGATAACCCGTTATGGTATCGGCACCACCTTTGGCCTGCGCGGCCCTAACGACCAGGTGGAGTTTGATAACAAGCGTATTTTTTCCAAAGCCAACTTTATTTATTTAACCGGCGATGTCCAGCGCCGTTTCCCGATCAAGGCCGGGTTTCGGGGCAAGCTAAAAGTCGCGTTTCAATATACAGATTCTCCCCTGATCAGTAATGAGCAGTTCACTGCCGGGGGTGCACAAAGCGTGCGCGGCTATTACGAATCACAGGCCCTGGGTGACAACGCGGTGCAGGCCTCGTTTGAGCTGCATACGCCTTATCTTGGCAGCAAAAAATGGAAATCCATGCGAGAGTTTTATGCGCTCTGGTTTGTGGATGCGGCAAAGCTGTGGGTTCTGGAAGCCCTGCCCGATCAGGCGAAGGGGTATGAGCTTTCCAGCACTGGCATCGGCTTGCGCCTCAAAGCCGGGCACATGGATATTGCCCTGGATGCCGGCTACCCGTTCAAGACGGTGAGCACCGTTAAAAAGGGCGACGTGCGCGTGCATTTTCGGTTGGCGTATGAGTTTTAAATATCCTGTTCATATGTTGGGCGAGCGAAGGAAGTGCCCGTGGTGCTTCGCTATCGCTTAGCCCAACCTGCACAGTATTATTAATCGTTGCATAAGTCTTTGCATCATAGCCCCCTCTCCCTCCGGGAGAGGGTTGGGGTGAGGGGATAAAATACATGCGAATACTTATGCAACGATTGATATAGAGCACGCTTTTTACGCCCACGCGGGGAATTCAAAGTGACGCGTGGGCACAAAGCTCGTGCCCACCCTACCTGGTTGTTGGGTTATTCAATGTAAGGGCAGGTTAAGGGTAGGTTGGTGCTGAGCAACAGCGAAGCCCAACAAAACAAAACAATATATATATTGTTACGCAGTTGTTAATAGTTTTTTGGAGTATGAAAATGAATTTACCTGAAAAAAACACCATAATTAAACACAAAAAAAACATCAGGGCGACAAAAAAAACAAGGCTGAGTTTGCGGCCATTAAGCGCCAGCATTCGCATGTTGCTAACGGGTCCCATCGTTCTGGGTGGACTGACGGTATCTTTAAATGCAACGGCGGCTTTACCCATACCGAAACCGCCGGGTGCCTGGGCGACGCGTAGCGCTTTGGCTTTACCGGTGGTAGACGGTAGCTGGTCTCATATCGGCAACAAGCTATGGCGCTCCGGAACCACCGAGGCGAAATACGGGAATAAAACCCTGACCATCAAACAGAAAGATGGCAAGGTGATCCTGAGCTGGGATTCCTTCGACATCGATGTCAGTCATCTGGTGGAGTTTAAACAGCCAAGCAGCACCTCGATCGCCTTGAACCGAATTGTCAATACGGCCCCGCCTTCAAAAATACTGGGCACTTTAAAAGCGAACGGGCAAATTTATCTGATTAATAATAACGGTTTCCTGTTCGGCGCCAATTCTGTCGTCGATGTCAATACCCTGGTGGTGTCCACCCTGAACATTTCCGATGATGTTTTCAAGCGCGGCATTACCAAGGTTTTTAGCAGCGATGGCAGCGCGGCGTTTAGCGGCAACGGGTATGGCAACAAGGACGTTTATTTGCGTAATCCGCAAAGCAAGGACTACATTCGTGATGCCGCAGGCCATCGCATCAAGATTGGCATCCAGGTCGACAAGGGCGCGCAGATCCGCTCGGATAATTCTGGCCGGGTGATCATGGTGGCGCCGAAAATTACGAATAAAGGCACGATTACCAGCCCCGATGGCCAGGTGATACTGGCAGCCGCCACCGACGAGGTCTATCTGCAGGAATCGAACTCGAAAGACTCCGTTCGTGGTTTGAAAGTAGGGCTGAAAACGGGAGGTGAGGTCAGTAACCTGGGTAATATCATCACGGCGCGAGGCAACACCACCCTGATGGGCTTTGCGGTAAACCAGCAGGGGCTGATCTCCGCCACCACCAGCGTACGGGTTAATGGCAGTATTATCCTGCGGGCAGGGGAAAAGGGTGGGAAAGATCCAGGAGTAACAAACAGCATAGCGCTTCTGCCTGCCAGTACCACAATACGTGCAAGCGAGCAGGATGATGGTCTGGGTACGCAGGCGAAAGTGACCCTGGCCGATGGCAGTGTCACCCAGGTATTGCCGGAAATAAAAGATAAAACGGCGATGGCAGGCACTACAACGCAGCCCTCATTGATTAAGATGGTGGGGAAAATCGTGCACTTTGAGTCCGGTTCGGCAGTGATCGCCCCCTCCGGAGAGGTGGATGTGACGGCGACAGAAACACCTCACACACCCGGCCCCACCGGGACGGGAAATGACAGTGCGATCATCATGGATCCCGGCAGCCTGGTGGACGTGGCCGGACTCCGTTCGGTCGGAAAAACAATGGAAAGTAATGTCATCCAGGTGGAGTTGCGGGCCAATGCGCTGGCCGATGCGCCGGTCCAGAGAAATAAAAACAGCTTTCTCTATGGCAAGAAAATCAGCGTCGATATTCGTGACGGCACGCCGCTGGCAAATATTCAACCGGCGCTGGATGGCATTAAAACGACAGTGGCCGAGCGTAGCGTAAAAGGGGGTACGGTCACGTTTTCTTCCCAGGGCGCGGTGGTGCTGAAAAAAGGTTCAGAAGTCAATATCTCGGGCGGGGCGATTCATTTCAAGGCCGGATATATCAACACCACCCAGTTGTTGGGAGAGCATGGCAAAATATATGACATCAGCAAAGCCGGCCCGGATCTCCGCTATACCGGTATTCTGGGTGTGATTACCAAGGAATATAAAAAATGGGGCGTGACCATCACCCGGAAAGTATCCGGCCCGTTTAACCAAGGACGTTTTGAGTCGGCTTATACCGAGGGCCAGAAGGCCGGCACGTTTACTATCAAGGCTAACAGTGACAAGATGCTGCTGAATGGCGATATTATCGCTAAAACCGTCAATGGGCGACGCCAGCGCCTGGCCTCTCAGCGTGCTGCCGGCGGCACCCTGAACGTCAATCTTGCCTATCTCGGCGGGAAGTATCAGACCCTGGTGTTCCAGAATAACAAGGATCTGAACAGCCCGGATCTGGACATGTTGAAACCGGCTCAGGGCAAGGGTGGCAAACCGGCCGCTCCCCCACCCCTGATTATCGATGCGGATGCCTTTAGGCGAAACGGCCTGCAGAACGTCACCTATACCACCAATGGTCGTATTGTTCTGCCGAAAAATCTGGACATGACCCTGTCGGATGGCGGCGATTTTTCCCTCACCAGCAAGTTGAACAGCATCGATCTGAACGGTAAGATAATCGGCCACGGCACCAATGTCAGCCTGAAAACGATCCATAAAGGCCAGAACGTGGTGCTGGGCAAAAATGCGCTGATCGATACCAGTGGCCGCTGGGTGAACGACAGTCTGGCCGCCAAACCGGTGCCGGATTTTGAGGGCGTCTTTATCGATGCGGGCAACGTTAATATAAGCTCGAAACTGGCCAGCGTCATCATGAACAAAGGCTCGCTCATTCGCACCAACGGCGGCGCCTGGCTGACTGACCAGGGGAAGCTGAAAACAGGCCGGGGCGGGGATGTTTCTCTGGCGGCATCTACAGATTCTAATAATTATGGCACGTTGATCCTCGATGGCCGTTTTGAAGGATTTTCCTTTGCCAACAGTGGCACGCTCAGCCTGGGCGCCCCCGAATTTCGTTTTGTACCAGTGATCCCGGGCAACGGGGGGAGCGATCCTTCCGTTCCTGGCCCGGTTTATATCCCGGAGGATTTTGTCAGGCAAAGCGGTTTTTCCACCTACAAGTTCAGTTCCACCCTCAACGGCATCACCTTTGAAAGCGGTGTCTTGCTCCAGCCCTCGCAGGAAAACCTGGTATTGAATAGCCTGGATGTGGTTTCGACGGCTTCGGCCAGTGACGTTTCTTCAGTATCGACGCGCCAGCGCCTGGCCGATGAAATTCGAAAACCGGTTGATCTGAGTTTTAGCTATAAAGATCCATCCCCGCGCAGTAACCTGCAACAGACAAAGGCTATTTTCATGCAGCCGGGCACCCGCATCCAGACCGATGTGGGCGCCAAAGTCAGTTTCAGTTCCAGCAGCAGTCTTTATATGAATGGCGTGATACAGGCCCCGGCAGGACAGATCTCGCTGAATATTACGGGTCCTGAAGGCACCGAGCCGGGTTATATCCCCGCGCAGGGGATCTGGCTGGGACCCGGCAGCGTACTCTCGACCGCCGGTGTTTTTGTGCCCACCAGCAACGTGATTCCCGGCCTTCGCCAGGGGCGTTTGCTCGATGGGGGTGACGTAACACTTAAAGCGATACGCGGCTTTATTGTGATGGACAAGACGGCCCTGATCGATGTGTCCGGCGCTTCGGCGGTGCTGGACCAGCCGGATACCACGTACCAGGGGCCGGGTGAGCGCCTGCAGAAAACGCCGCGCGCCTCCAGCGCCGGTAAGGTCAGCCTGGTGGCGGCCGAGGGTATTATTCCCGGCGGTACGATTCTGGGACGGGCGAATACGAGCCTGGGCGCAGAAGGGGGTCGTTTGAAAGTCGGGGCTGCAAGTCGGGGTGCAAGCAATGCTAGTTTGAAGAACACCAACTCATCTGCGAACCCCTTTATTGAGACCCCACGCAAGATCATGATCAGCCAGGATCGGCCATCAAGTTTAAAGACCCTACCCCGCCAGGGCGAGGCGATGGCGGACGAGGCCAACGGTTATACCTGGCTGGACAGCGCCCTGCTCAACCACAGCGGCTTTGATTCCCTTGATCTTAACGCGGAAAATATCGTCTTTACCGGCGATAGCCGGATCATTGCCCGGCGTGCAGTAAAGCTAAACGCTTCGATACTTTCATGGCAGCGGGAGAGCACGGCGGATACGGGGCTGGCCGCGATTCTTTCACCCTATGTGGCCCTGGGCACGACAGGCCGGGTGATTAATGCGGGCGACGCGACCAGTGGCGATGGGCGCCTGCGGGTCGAGGCCGATATGATCGATCTGCTCGGCGGAGTGAGCCTGCAGGGTTTTGACCAGGCGCGGTTGAACAGCAATACCGACATCCGGGTTCGTGGCGCTCAGCATAGCAGGCTCTTCTCTAAATCGCTCAATACCCAGGGGCGATGGAGCAGCCGTGGACGGCTTGAACTCAATGCCGACCGGGTCTACCCGGCCAGCCTGAGCGACTACAGCATTAACGCCGATCAGGTCGTGATTGCCAAACACTCACGCAACGAAGAAGACCTGCGCGCAATATTTGGCCGCGATGCGGCGAGTATCATCGATAACATCAGTCAGGCGCACCCGTCCACGCCGATACTGTCGGCCGGTGGACGTCTGGCAATCCAGGCGAAGACCATTAGCCAGACCGGCGAATTACGTGCGCCCCTGGGTGAAATCAGTCTCAAGGCCGATTCACTGTTGAGCCTGGAGGCCGGCAGCCTCACCTCCACCTCGGCGCAGGGGCAGGTGATTCCCCTCGGCCAGACGGCGCAGAGCGGACAGGACTGGCAGTATAATTTCAGTACGAGCGACACCTTGCGTATGCTGCGGCCGCCGGAAAAACGCATTCTGCTCTCCAGTAACGATGTGCGTCTGAACAAGGGCGCGGTGATCGACATGAACGGCGGCGGCGATCTGCAGGCCTGGGAGTTTATCAAGGGGCCGGGTGGCTCACAGGATATTTTTGACAGCAGTGGCACCGCCTTCGCGGTGCTTCCCGGCTTTAGCGGGTATGCGCCTTATGACCAGAAGGAGAGCCAGGCGGCTGCCAACCTGAAAAAATCAGCCGTATTTTCCGACTTCAGCCATTATGCGCATTATGACAAGAAGGGGAACAGAGTGGCCGCCGGGCTGACGCCGGGGGATACGGTCTATCTTTCTGCTGTCGGTGATCTGCCGGCCGGGGAGTACGCGCGCCTGCCGGCTCGTTATGCTCTGCTGGACGGGGCTTATCTGGTGACGCCCCTTAAGGGTTATACTGGCATGGTGCCCGGTGAGACCAGTCAGCTAATGGACAGGACGCCGGTGGTGGCCGGTCAGTACCGGGTAGCGGGGACCGGCATTCATGGGCAGGACTGGAACGGCTTCAAGGTGGAGACCCGTCAGCAGGCGCGCCTTCATTCCGAGATATTGCTGACCCGCGCCAACCGTTTTTATACCGACCGGGCGCAGGCCAATGAGACCCGGGTGCCCTTCCTGCCGCAGGACGCCGGGCAACTGGCTATCACGGCGTTGAGCCGGCTGAAGCTGGCCGGTGATCTGCGCAACCAGGCCAAGGGTCCAGGCCGGGGGGGGCGCCTGGACATAGAAGCCACTAATCTGGCCGTCGTCAGTCGGCGTTCGGCGCCCGGCGTGAATAGCGATCGGGTTGAACTGCTGGCAAACAATCTGAATCAACTGGGTATGGAAAGCCTGCTGCTGGGCGGCATTCGTAAACAGACCGATGCGGGCACCCGGATTACGGTGGGCACCCGGACGGTTACCGTAGAGACCAATACGGGCAAGACCGGCGATACCCTGAATCTGAAGGGCACGGAAATTCTGCTCGCCGCCCAGGACAGCATCGACCTCAAACGCGGCGTAACGGTACAGGCAGAAGGAAAAGGCGGCCTGGGCGCGGATACCCTGGTAGTCAAAGGCGATGGCGCGCTGGTGCGCGTCAGCGCCGGCGCCCAGGTCAGCGTGTCCCGTAGCGGCAGCAAGGGGGATAAGGGAACGATTAATATCGACAAGGGGGCGCGACTGGCGGCCAACAGCGCCATGCTGCTGGATGCCTCCCATGAAACTAATATCAACGGCAAGCTGAAGATTGACCACGGCTCCCTGAATGTTGGCGCCGGGCGCATCAACCTGGGCGATGCGCCGATCTCGGCCCCGGGTCTGATCCTGGATCGTGACCTGCTGGATTCCCTTAACCTGAGCGAACTGGTCATGACCGCCCGCAAGGGTATCTATGCCTATGGCAACGTGGACTTTAACTTCGACAGCGTCGTCTTTGATGGCGCCGGCATTGTCTCAAAGGGTAATGCGGGGAATCACTTTGCTATCCAGGCTGACAGGCTGCGCTTTACCAATAGCAGTTTTGGTACGGTTGATAATTCGGCGTCTACCGCAGGGGGCGTTTTCACTGTCAAAGCCCGGCAAATTGAACTGGGCAAGGGCGACTATACCCTTGCCGGATTCAAGACCGTCAGCATGGCGGCCAGTGAACAGATCATCGGCACGGGGAAATCCAGCCTTAGCATCAAGGCCGATGTCAATTTGAAAACCCCCCTCATCAGCAGTGGCAATGGTGCCGACACCCGTATTGATGCAGGTGGGCATGCGTTTGTTATCAACCGGCTGGCGACCGATAAGCCGCTTGCCGCAGCCGGTATTGGCGGTAGACTGAGTATTAACGCCGACAGCATCAGCGACCGGGGCGCTATCCTGCTGCCCGCCGGCATACTTGATCTGAAGGCCAGTCATAGCTTGCTGATCGACAATGCCCTGATCGATGTCAGCGGGGTCAGCAAGTCATTCCAGGGCGATATAAAGACAGCGCCCGGTGGCAAGGTTGTTCTGGACTCAGAGCTGGCCAATGTTGAACTGGGATCAGGCGCGCGTATCAATCTTTCCGCTGCCGATCAGGGCGGCGATGCGGGAACCTTGCAGGTGACTACGCCGCAGGGTGAGTTCATCTGGCAGGGGACGGTATCGGCCACGGCCGCCAAAGGTAAAGGCGGGCGTTTTGATCTGAATGAACAGAGCATGAGCGGGCCGTTCTCGGCACTCAACAGCAAGCTGGCCGGGGCCGGTTTTGATGAGGCCGTGAGCCTGCGCCTGGGGCGGGGGGATATCAACATCGCAAAAGCAGATACCCTTCGCGCCCACGAGGTGAGCCTGACGGCCGACACCGGCAATGTTCGCGTTGCCGGCGCCATTGATGCACGGGGTAAAGACGGGGGCCGGGTTGAGCTGTCCGCCGGCGACAACCTCACCCTCAGTGGCCGAATCGACGCCAGCGCCACATCTAACGATGGCAATGGTGGCACGGTGAAACTGACCGCCATCGATAGCAATCAGGATGGCGTTGGCCAGATCGATGTTACCGGTGAGATTAATGTGGCTGGCGGGGGCCGGGGCAAGGGCGGGAAAGTCGAGTATTATGCGCTTCGCCGTGACAGCAATGGCGATGGGCAGAACGATGAGGTCGCCATTGCCCATGCCGGTACGGTCACCGGTGCGGCGGCAGTCAACTATGTGCCGGTACGCATCTATGATGGCGTCAGCGCCGTTGATCAGAGTTGGCTGAACCAGTGGCAAAGCGATACCCAGGCGTACATGGCTTTTTCTGACGCCATAGATCAGCGCCTGAATGGCAACGGCAATAATCACGGGCGCATCCTGCCCGGCCTGCTCATTCGCAGCAATGGCGATATGAGCATCGATACGGCTATGGATTTTTCAGGCTGGCGGTATGGTAAAGACCATACGCCGGGTGACATTACATTTTCGGCCAAAGACAATTTGCGGATTAACCAGGATATCAGCGATGGCTTTAAGCGTGAAGTTCTTTCAACATACGGCGGATATTATAAACTGGTACTGGATGATAAATTAATGAGTGGTGAATCCTGGGCCTACGGCTTTGTCGCCGGTGCCGACAGGCAAAGCGCCAACCCGATGGATGTCAACAGGGGGGTTGGCGATATCACGCTGGCGGATAATACCAAAGTGCGCACCGGCACCGGTTCCATCGACATCGCCAGTGGCCATGATCTGACCTTTGGCAATGATGCCTCAGTTATTTACACGGCAGGTCAGGCGACCGATAGACGTGGGCTCTCTTTTGGCGACCTAAGTACACCCTATTATATGCAATATCCGCGTGACGGCGGTGATATCCGCATTCGCACTGGCGGGAATATGAAGGGGGCCATCAGCAAGCAGTCCATCCGGGCCTGGCTCAAGAGTATGGGTAACTGGAGTCGTACCGGACCCCACCAGGGAGAACATCCAACAGCATGGGGCCTGGGGCTGAGCAATGTAAAATTGTACATTAATAAGGTCCCCGCTCCGACCCCGACCCGGGCATTCCGGCGTGGTATCGGCGCCCTCGGTGGCGGCAAGGTGGATATCAGGGTAGCCGGAGACATGCAGGACGTGTCGGTGATGATACCGACCAGCGGCAGGCCGCTGGGCAAGTCCCGTTCATCGAATCCTGCTGTCCTTGATTTTAACGAGAACCGGTTTGAAATTTCCGGGGGTGGTTCCCTGAACGTCAATGCCGGCGGCAATATAAACGGCGGCGTTTTTTACCTGGGCCGGGGAAAGGGCGCGATTCGCACGGAGGGCGGACTACTGAAAGGGGCAAACCAAGCGTATCCCGTGTTTGCTATGGGGGATACGCAGTTCAATATTATCAGCAGAAAGGATCTCGGCATTGGTGCGGCATTCGATCCGCTGATGGACCCGCAATCCACCTCAGTCCAAAAGAAAGCCAGCGATAGCTATTTTTTCACCTATTCCGCGGCGTCCAGGCTTGCCCTGACGTCCGTTGCCGGGGATATACGCCTTGCCAATAACGGTTATTATACTGATACGGGCTATAATGACATCAGCAGAACATATATGATTTACCCGGCCAGCCTTTCGGCCAGCAGCCTGACCGGCGATGTGCTTTTTAATAGTACCATCCATCTGTTCCCCTCGGCGAGGGGCCAGCTTGAACTGCTGGCGGCCAACAGTATTACGGGCGGGGGGGTTTGGATGTCAGATGCCAATCCGGCGTTGATTCCGAATGCTGAGTTTCCTTATATAAAACCCCCAAGCCTCTCTGCTTTTGATTTAGAAAGTGGGTTATACCAGAATTTTATCGACTATAGTTCCTCCAGTCTGCTCCATGCCGCAACGCCGTTGCATGCCGGTGATAAGCAGCCGGTGAAAATAGTCGCCGAGAAGGGATCGATTACCCTGTCGGTGAACGTACCGAAGAAAGCCGAAGTCTACGCCGGGCGGGATATTGTTAACTCTACTTTCACCATCCAGCACCTGGCGGCTAAAGATCGCTCTTACATCGTGGCCGGGCGCGATATTCGTTACGGGATTATACGTAACTATACGGGGGCGATTGACAGCGGTAGCAGGAAGATGAAGATTTCAGGACCGGGGCAACTGCTGGTCCAGGCCGGGCGTAACATCGATCTGGGTGCGTCGGGAGGTATCACCTCTATAGGTAATACGAAAAATCCCGCCCTGGCGAACAGGGGCGCCGATGTGACCCTGATAGCCGGGGTCAGGAATAATATGGATTATGCCGGCTTTGCCAGGACCTATATTAATCAGTCGGACCAATATACGGCGGCCCTGCGAACCTTCGTCAATGACGGCGTGATCAACTTTGATCAGACTGCCGGGGCTGCGGTGTCTTCGACGGAGGCGAATTCGCTGCGCAAGACGTTTGCCGGATTCAAGCCGCAGAAACAGCAGGAATTTCTGCGTGCACTGTTCCTGCGCGAGATACGTGATGTCGGCGTCAAGAGCGCAAAGGCCGGGGGTAACTTCTATCAGCCTGCCTACGACGCCATTGCCAGCCTGTTTCCCGGCAGTTATGCCGGCGACATCACGTTGTTCTTCAGCCAGATCAAGACCCTTGAAGGCGGCAGCATTCAGTTACTGGCCCCTGGCGGCGGCGTCAATGCCGGGCTGGCGTCCAGCGAAGGGCTGGACAAGGGGGCCAATGAACTGGGGATTATCGTCCAGCGTGAAGGCAAGATCGATGCCTTTGTCCGCGATAACTTTGCAGTGAATGTTTCACGGGTATTCACCCTCGGCGGGGGCGATATTATGATATTCGCATCTAAAGGTAATATCGATGCCGGTCGCGGCGCCAAGTCGTCCCTGGCGGCGCCGGCACCGATCATCAGCTATGATGAAAAAGGCAATCTGCAGGTTGAATACCCCCCTGTGGTGCAGGGCAGTGGTATCCGTACCTTTGCCTCGGGAAAGACGAACGCCGGCGATGTTTACCTGTTCGCCCCCCAGGGCAAAATCGACGCGGGTGATGCGGGTATTGGTTGTAATACCTGTGTTCTGGGGGCACCGACAATTATCAATGCGGGGAATATCGACATTGGCGGCGTTTCCGTGGGCGTACCCACGGCCTCGGTCAGCCTCGCCGCCGGTCTCACCGGTGTCAGCAACCTCTCCGCCTCCAGCAACAAGGTCGCCGAGGAATCCACCAGCAGCATCGGCAGGCTCAGTAAGAATTCCGGTTTTGGCACTACCCCGATGGGCTTCCTCAACGTAGAACTGGTCGGCTTTGGCGGTGGCGTAACCACCCCCGCCAGCAAGCCCGCCGGCAAAATAAAATATACCAAATAGCGCCAAACCAGAGGGAATCACCGTTCGTCCAGCAACCACCCGCAGAGCGGGTGGTATGATGAAAGCCCCGGGAAGGGGCTATTGTGAACGCTAAACTCCTGCCAACCTTATTGGTTCCTGGCATTTTTCTTCTCGTTCCTGATTCTTAATGTGAGCCGGTAGGGTGGGCACGATTTTTGTGCCCACGCGGGGAAAATAAAATCCCAAGGGATTCAAGGCTCCATTTCATATTTTTATCCCCAAAAAACTAATATGTGGGCGACCGAAGGAAGTGTCTGTGGGCACAAAACCCGTGCCCACCCTACCAGTGCGGCGCTTTTCAATAATAGCTAAGGTGAATTTGGCTTTGCCACTCATTCATGATGCCCCAATACAAACGATTCAAAAAAATCAGCCCTGCCTCTGCACGACCAAACGGCAGAGCCTGTTTGAGTCTCACCGCCAGAGGCGGTGGTTGAATGACCGTTCGTCCTGAGCTTGTCGAAGGAAGCTGTCGAAGGACGAGCAATGAATGACCGTTCGTCCTGAGCTTGTCGAAGGAGGCTG
>ENA-ORDP01000992-ORDP01000992.1-marine-sediment-metagenome-genome-assembly--contig:-NODE-992-length-16644-cov-4.581289_pt1 | contig 16644 bp, 15 predicted proteins | sample MGYA00248627_ERZ508539 | MGnify/ENA primary metagenome ERZ508539 (study PRJEB26208, sample SAMN05571518) | marine sediment metagenome | biome: deep sea; feature: Hydrothermal vent; material... | reverse complement strand
GACTCAAACTCTGGTATTCTTTCATTTGTGAATCTCCTTCTCTTGGCAGAGATTCAAGATTCACAATGACCGCTGTATAGGTCAAACCTTTGGGAGTCCCCCGGCAGAGCCGGGGGATTACCTCAAGGATTTAGAGGTTTTTTGCAGCAATCTCTCTAAACGCTCTTTGGCAAGATCCGGTCTGTTCCCCCTGATGTCCAGCGTCGAGATTACTATATGTGACTCAACGCCATCTTCATTGCACTGAACCGCAAGCTCCGCATGTTTGCGAGCATCATCTACCCTTTGCATCCCCTCATAAAGAAGAGCCAGATTACGGTGTGCCAGAGCAAGCCATAGATCAAGTTTCAGGGCGTTGAGGAAAGCCTCTATCGCTTCCCCGGTTTTTCTTTCACGTTGCAGACAGTTGCCATAATTAATATACAGCCCGGGCAAGTCCTGTTTAACGAGAAGTACACGACGATAATAGCCTATGGCATCCGCGAACCTCCTCATTCCAGCCAGTGTATCGGCAAGCCCCATATTAGCCCTGGGATTATCAGGCGAAATACTGATAACCTTTCTAAAGCAGGGTTCAGCCGCCCCGTAATTCTTCATCGCGCCATAAATCAGACCCAATAGAATCAATACATCCTGATCATCAGGATTTGATTCATGTAGTTTTTGTGCAAGCAAAAGTGCCCACTGAAACTGGCCTTTTGCCATGAGATTCTGAATTTTTTGTTTGTCTTCATACATATTTAAGGACTGGATCTCAGTGATCTGTATTGTATCAGCGCATTATTCTCAAAGTTGGGGCGTAACACCCGGGTTAAACCAGTCGTTTGGCGAATCAAAATCAGCTGGAAGGTCTCTGTGGATTTATTATCGACATTTTAATTTCCCATGTATTTGCCGATACATCCCATTGGACAACAGGACCTGTAAAACCGGCCTGAATCATCCCATTGCCGTCTCTTCTGTCGCTTAAATCATGGAGCTTACGGACAAGCCTGTCCCGCATATCCAGGTCTCCACCTTCCAGCAAGGTGTCAATTTCCTTGTAATAGCGCTCTATATTTGACGACAGTCCGCTTTCATGGCGACGGAAACACCCTGTTATCGTATTCACTTTGTAGCATGGAGCGTGTTTAGAGAACTGCCGCCAGAGATCGAAGTCACCGGCCAGTTTCAATGCCTTATTGATCACTCCGCCGGACTGTTTCCACAACCCGGATGCCCAGAAAACACCCTCTTGCTGCATGAAGCCCAGCAATCGGCCTTCATACAATCCTGCGGCCATTGCAACCTGCGATACCGGGGTGCCACCGGATGTACTCGCTATTACCGAACCCTCATCGTTTATTTGCGCAAATCCACCCGATAGCCACGATATACTGGGGTTAGTTTGCCGCAGCCTGGAAACCGTTTGCAGCGCACCCTGTTCGAGCCTGTCACCGGCGTTGATCCAGGTCATCATTATGCCGTCTGAATTGTGGATGAATTTATGACTGAAACCATTATTGATGGCATCATAAATGCCGGAATCCGGCAGAGAGCTGTATGAGAAGCTGATATCGTTACGTAACTGGGGGCACGATCCGGAAGCAATGATTTCTGACCATCGCTCGAGTTTATTTACTGTGCCATCAGACGACCCGCCATCCTGGACATGGTAATATACAGAGAAGTCACCGATCTGGCTGATGACGCTTAAAACTGTGTCATCGATATAACGGGTGGCGTTCAGACATGGTGTGAGGATAAAGAATTTCTGCATCTGTGTTCACTATTAACTCAGGACGGTATTGGTGCGAGATGAATGCTAGCGTTTATGTATAAAAATATTTTCCTCATCCAGAACGTTGTCTCCATACAGGGTGCCTTTGTCCGGCGACCAATCCTTTATGTGAAGAACGGACGTTGATACGTTAGAACGCGCATTGCCTACAAAATAATCACATTTCGCGGCGAGATAGACGTCTTTCACCACATCAATGCCAACCCGCTTCTTGCTGGCGTTGTTTAAAAAATGTATCCCGGTGTCTCCATCCGTTCGTACACAATCAATATAATTAAGGCGATCCTGGTATCTCTCCCTGTATATATCAAGAACAGCGGTTGAATCAGTGAGAAGAAACAGATGTGCGTCCCTGGAACGGGAGAGGTATCTGTCAACACGCTCCAGGCACAGTTTTTCGATCTCCTGCAACCCTGCAGACGAAGACTCAACGACTTTGTCGCTACGCCGCACATGTATTCCCAACATCGATTTGCCTTTCATGTGCTGCTGATAAAACACCTCGATCCCGGCCTCAATCGCCGGTTGCAGTTTAATGTATTTTGCATACAGGTAGCGGTACAACGCCTGACGATTCATTCCAAACAACGGGTGTTCCGTTCTTATCCATGGTATCAGGTTCCTGACCGGAGTGTGAAAATCCGATATGACTACGGATTCCGGACGGTTCAGCAAATACAGCCCGGCAACTCGGGAATGGCACCCGTTCCATTGATTCAAGGCGCCGTCGGCAAGGTTGTTACGCGTCCATTTCGGCGGGTAATAGGTGGCTGACTCTTTTTGCAATTCAGGCAGGCTGATATTGGACACCGGCTGGAAAAATTCTTCAAAGGCGTTACGGTCACTATTGTCGCTGAAACGGCTGTTTCCTCCCCAGTGTACAACCGGAATCCTGCCGGTGAGTTCTGCCAGCAGGAGCTGTCCCATAACGTGATCCATATCTGACCAGAATCCGCACCCCCATGCTTTAATCAACAGGTATCGAGTTTGCCCCCTGACCGACTTATGCTCCTGCGATATTGACTGCTCGTGTGCAATCCGTAGATATTTTCGGGCCAGGACATTATTCTTGTCCAGTTTGAGCGCCTTGCCCAGATTATCGATCGCAAAATCATACATACGGACCTTCAGGGCAATCAACCCGAGTAGTGCAAGCGCATCCAGCTGACTCCCGACGGTCTCCAGAATATGCCTGCATATCAGTTCTGCCAGGGCCAGGTTGCCTTCGTGGCAACTCCTGTTGGCAGCCAACAGCCAGCCGGCCAGCTTATTGTCCGCCATGGCCGTTGCTTCTACCCGTACCGGCACAATATGTGCGCCACATATTTCTGTATGCGCCTTCGAGCTGCCGGGTGAAATTCACAGCGTCACAAACCGGGGAGGCCACCAGCCGCTGACGTAAACCAGCGCGCAGTTCAGACAGATACTCCAGGTTATTTGCCAGGCTGGATGCTATAGCTATATACCCCTGCGCATCATTGGCAACGAACTCATTGAGTCCCAGATTACGGAGCAAGCTAAGCCCTACGCGTGATATATGCCTTTCACCTCTGATGCCTACCACAGGTATGCCCATCCAGAGCGCCTCACACGTTGTCGTTGTTCCATTGTAGGGGAAGGTGTCCAGGCCGATATCAATACGCGAATACAGTTCAAGATGCGCTGCAGCCGATTCCACCTGACCCAGCAGATCTATACGGTCAGACGCAATACCATGCCCGGAAAACAGCTCGTAGTACCTGGCGCATACTGACGCATCCTTCAATTGGCGGGCTTTGCAGACAAACCTCGAATCGGGCACTTGTTTCAGGATCTCCGCCCAGACCCGGACAACATCGGGAGACACCTTGGTCAGGTCATTAAATGAGCCAAAAGTAACGTGCCCGGAAGTCTGTGCCGGCGAGGCGGAAACCGGAGGCGATGCAAGCGGCGGTTTGTAACATAGAAAACATTGCGGCAGACGAATCAGCGTCTCGGTATGATACTTATCGCTATCGCCTGGCGGATCTGTCAGGTTGTCGGTAATCCTGTAATCCATTCTTGACAAGCCTGTTGTGCCTGCATAGCCCAGGTAGTTTACCTGAACCGGTGCGGGCTTCATGGCGAATACACCCAATCGATGCCCATGCGTCAAGCCCGCGAGATCTACCAGAATGTCTATGGAATCGGCCTGTATCATGGAGTACATATCGGAATCACTGAGTCCGCGGGTATCCCGCCATCCATCTGACAAGGAGCGCAGATTAGCTGTCATTTCATCCGCCTGCTCCACTTCGGAGTAGCAGATGACCTCGAATTGCCCGGTGTCACGGTTCGCCAACAAGGACTCAAAGAAAAAGGCAACCGAATGCATGCGAAAATCTGCCGACACATAGCCAATGCGGAGCTGGCGCTCAGGATCCGCGATATTATCAAAGCAGCCGGTTTCAGATTGCCCTTTCTCCAGCATTTGTCCCCAGTTGCAGTGCTCTCTGTAAACCGACTCGCGATCATATGAACTATCATGATTCATGCAAACGGCCAGGTTCATCTGGGCGAGTGTGTGACCGGGGTTTAATGCCAACACCCGCTGGAAGCACCTGACCGCCTCTACAATTTCACCCCGCGCCCTGTAGGTATTTGCGAGGTCGTAAAGAACCGATGGATTATCCGGGGATATTTTCAGAGCAATCCTGAAAGTCTCTACCGCCCTGTCATGCATCATCACTTCACGAAACAGATTACCTAGACAGTGGTAGGCGCTGAGGTAGTCTGATCTACAACGTATAGCTTCATGGTAGCTGGCTATTGCCTCCTGGTATCTCAACTGGGCCTTCAGGACATTTCCCAGGTTAAGGTGCGCCTCCGGAACGCCTGAATTTAATCGAAGCACTTTCCTGCAACACTTCTCTGCAGCGCGATAGTCACACAATATTCCATAAACTGCGCCAAGCATTAACCAGACTTGAATATCTCCCGGTTGTTGAAGGCATAACTTCTCAAGAACGGCTTTGGCAGTACTGAACTGCTGCCTGTTAATAGAGTCCAGCGCCTGCTTTCGTAACCTGTCGGACGATGATGCCATGGAAAAAACCCGTAACCGACCTCAGCAGGCGCCCGAAAAGCGTTTCAGATCAGAGGCAGTGATAATAAACATCATTGTCCCGGTTTATCTCGTGGTGGTCCGAACAAGTAGTATACAGTAATGATGATGAGTGGCTATTTTTACGCACCTGCAGCTGGGTAATCGCATGGCCGGCAAGGGGTGGCAGCACACCCTCATTTATGCCATTCTTCACCCGCCCCGATGGTATTGTCGCCTGGATCCGAACGCATATATTTTATCATTCTGGAGGCCTTTTTACACCTGCGCTCAATCAGTTATCGATATGAACATCCATCATCACAACAGACAGGGACTGAAACCGCTTATCTTCGTGGCCGGTATGTCGCGGTCGGGCTCGATGTGGACCTACAATGTTATTCGTCGGCTTCTCGAAGCCGCCGGCATAACACCTGTACCGGATACCATTCCACCGGACGCGCGCCAGATAACCGAGGATGCGTTTCAGCGCAGGTTGTCCGGTAACCGGGTCTCCTGCATAAAGACCCATGACCCAATCAGGCTGGATCGGGAAGAGGCGCGTATCATCTGCACGCATCGCGATGTGCGCGATGCCATGCTCTCGTTTATGCGATTCATGCATTGCTCGTTCGAGTACGGCCTGCGGGTCGCTGCGTCAATGATGCAGGTTACGGATTACTACCTCGGGGAACAGCATTCGAATGTGTTACCTGTGGGGTACAGAGATGTGGTGTCACGCCCGCGTGATGTCATTGTACAGCTTGCAGATTTTCTGGATCTCCCTGTCAACGCAGACACGGTCGCTACGATTGAAGCCGAGTTCTCCCGGGAACGGGTCGAACAATACCTCAGTAAACTCGACGTGCAGGAGGGCGAGTCCGGATCCCGAAACAGTCCGGCACCGGCGTCCACGACGACGATCCGCAATCTCGATGGCAGCTTCCGGATCTATGATTACAAGACCGGATTCCAGAGCAGGCACATCACCTCCAGGAAAGAGGGTGAGTGGCGCGACGCACTGTCAGCAGAACAGCAGCAGCAGGTTAATCATCTTGCTGCAGCGTGGCTCAAGCGTTATGGATATGTACCTTGAGAAACGGGCCCTGACCGATTCAGGACATTGGCTTGCTGCACCAGCGCTGCCACCCATCGCGAAAAACCTGTTCCATAGAACGCGCAATACGCGGGCCGTCACCGAGCGGAGATTGCAGGAGGCGCTCGCGCAAACCGGCATGAAGTTCTGAAATCCTTGCCTGGTCATGGGCCAGTTCTCGAGCCTTTGACAGGTAACTCTCCAGCGAATCCGTTATCAACGATTCAAGCCCGAGAGCATGGAGTATGCTGGACCCAACGCGACTGGCATGTGTGTTACCGCTCAGCGTAATGACCGGTACCCCCATCCACAAAGCTTCACACGTCGTGGTTGTGCCGTTATACGGGAACGTGTCGAGGCCAATATCGATCTGGTGGTAGGTGGCAAGGTGTTCAACGCGGCTGGCCAGGGGCCCCAGTAATTGCACGCGATCCGTGTCAATATTGCGCGCCCTGAAAAAAGCCAGGCAGGACTGGCACGTTTTATCATCGGCAAACGACCTGCATTTCAGCAGCAGACGAGAGCCGGGCACGGACTGCAGAATGGAACCCCACGCAGCCAGTACGCCATCGGTGATCTTGGCTCTATTGTTAAAACTGCCAAAGGTAACGTAGCCCGTCTTTTCCACAGGGGAGGTGGTAGCAGGTAGCGGGGCATCCTCCGGGGGCTCGTAGCACAGGAACCCGCCCGGCAGACGCACCAGTTCCTCGGGGCAGTACTGGTCGGTAGTGCCCGGTGGATCTGCCCACCGGTCCGTGATGCGGTACTGGATAGCGGATAAACCGGTGGTACCGGGATAGCCCAGGTAGGTGAACTGGATCGGTGCCGGGCGGCGGGCGAATACCAGCAGCCGATTGTTTGCGGTATGCCCGGCCAGATCCACAAGGATATCGATCCGGTCAGCGCGGATTTGATCCGCCAACCGGGAATCGCTGAGGCCGTTCGTGTCACGCCATTGAGTTGCCAGTCCATACAGGCGCCGCGTTGTCTCGTCTGTGACAGTGGCATCCGAATAGAGGAATACCTCCACACTGGCCGGATCGTGATTTTCCAGCAAAGGCGCAAAAAAATACGCTACCGAATGTTCCCTGAAATCCGGCGACAGGTAACCAACACGCAGCCGGCGCTCCGGATCGCGTGTATTGCTGTAATTTCCCCACCGGGATCTGAACCCGGCAGCGTGCACATCATCCCACCGGCAGTGAACGCGTTGCAGATCGTCCGCTGTGACACCGGCCCTGAAAGTCTGGTAGAAAACCAGATTGCTATGTGCCTTGGTAAAATCTCCCTTGAGCGCAAGAGCCTGCCGCAGAGACGCTTGCGCCTCGTCGAGCCGACCCTGATCCTTGAGTACAGTGCCGAGGTTATTGTGGATCTCTGGATCATTCGGTCTGAGGTCAGTGGCCCGGCGCAGCAAGATTTCCGCTTCGGCCAGCTCACCTTTGAACCTGAGCATGGTGCCGAGGTTGTAGAGTGCTTCCGGGTAAGCCGGTTTGAGGGCAATGGCCTGGCGCAGCGACGCCTCTGCCTCGTCAGTCCGCCCGAGGCTGTTGAGCACGTTGCCGAGATTATTGTGGGCCTCGGGAGAGTCCGGCCTGAGGTCAATGGCACGGCGCAGAATCGGTTCTGCCTCGGCGGAACAGCCCCGGGCTTCCAGCATATTACCCAGGCTGATGCGGGGATCAGGGAGATCCGGGTTGCAATCGATGGCGCGGCGGAATGAAGCTTCTGCCTCGCCAGTAAGCCCCTGCCCCATGAGCAGGGTAGCGAGGTTGTGGTGCGCTTCCGCGTAGCCGGGTTTGAGACGAATGGCTTCGCGGAGAGATGTTTCCGCTTCGGACAGACGCCCCTGGCCGCTGAGCGCGTTACCCAGATTGAAGTGGGCCAGAGCAAAGCCCGGTGCAACCTTGATCGTTTTTTTGAACAGGCTAATGGCAGCATCGATGTCTCGCGACTGGTGCGCAATAACACCAAGAAGATGGAGCGCGTCCGGGTGCGCCGGCTGCTCCACCAGAATCAGCCGATAGATTTTTTCAGCTTCTGCCAACCGGCCCGCGTGATGGTGTTCGACGGCCGTACGAAAGAGTTTTTCCCCGTCAGTGTTCACTTGTTCCCGATCCCATGCGTTGGCCTGCATACTGCACGAAGGAGACTATAGCCATGCTACTTTCAAATTTGCAATAATAGCTTATTCCAACCTGCCAGGTAATAGGGATATAATGATTTTGACGTAACTTGCTGGACAACGAAATCCGCTTATCCGGGAGGCCGGTTATAAGCATTTCGGCTATACAGAGGAAAAATGATGACTTGCTACTTCGTAGGCGGCGTCAACCGTTCTGGAACCACGTTACTGCAAAGTATTCTGTGTTCCGATAAGACAACCAATCCGCTTATTCATGAGGCAAGCTATCTCAGGAGCATAGTTGAAGCCTATGTCTTCGGATGCCAACAATATGATGAACACAATCAGTATTATTTCTCTTCTATTGAAGATCTGAGAGATTTTACCGCCCAATGGGCCAAGGCTTTCCTGGATAAAACAAGAAACCGCTATCCTGATGCGGATCACCTCGTTCTCAAGCACCCTCCGCTGACGCCCCGCTTTCCGGCGCTATTCGAATTACTGACCAGTGCGGGTGAAGAAGTCAGGTTTTTCATTATCATCCGGGACCCACGCGATGTGGTAGCCTCGCTGGTACGAGTGGGGGAACGATTACGAGCCCAGGGACATTCCGAGGGTGACACACTGCCGCGCGATATGAGCCGCCTGGGAAATTACTACATGATGTGTTACATGCCAGCCCTGAGCCATCAAGATCCAAAATACAAGAGATGTATCACGATAATTCGCTACGAGGATCTGGTGACCAATCCGGCGCTAGTCATTGACACTATTCATCGGGCCAGCGGCCTGAAGTTTGAGGAATTCAACACCGAATCAGAGTGGCAGCATAATGAAATAGATTATGAGGATCTTGAGCGAAAAAAAAACGCATGGCTGTCAGAACTTTGGGGCAAGAAGATATCAAGCTCCCGCATCGGCACCTATAGAGAAACCCTAACCCAGGAGGAGATCGGTATACTGGAAAAGATTTGTGCCGGGCCATTAACCACCTTTGGGTATCTATAATGGCAGCTTCAATATTAAACATGCAGAAGGTACACCCCGAGGAAACTCATTTATGCTTTGTCACGAGTATGCCAGATCGTAAAGAGGGCAATCTGAAACATCATGTTTGAACCAGCCGACAATGTATTGCATACTACATATCACGTTCCGGTACGACCCTTGTTGGGGCTTAGTTCCACAACTTGAACAACGCCAATTGGCGTCCAATATTGAAAAGAACTTTTGGTGGGTAATAACCGTTTTATTTATGTGAGCAACAATACGATAACGCTTTATGGGCAACCCAACTGATTATGGACGCTGGTTAGCAGTTTCAAAGGATATATCTTCGTGGCAAGAACGTAATGTAGTGCTCGGGAAAATGATCACTCCTGGATCCAGTGTAGTTGACGTTGGAGCAGGAAATCGGTTTCTGCGAGAACAGCTTCCTGATGGATGCGAGTATCAAGCGGTCGATTGTGTCAATAGCAGCGAAGAAACGATCATCGCTGATTTCAACAAAGATGTTATACCAGTCCTGCCCCGGTTCTATGAGTTCGTAGTTTGCAGTGGAATAATGGAATATATTGTTGATCCTGGCGAGTTTTTAAAAATCGTTACCTCTTGGGGCAAGATAACAATTCTTTCTTATGCGGTAGCCGATACATTTCCGGATGTTACTGCGCGCCGTGCCAACGGATGGATTAACGATATCGAGGTAAAAGGTCTGGTAGACCTGTTTACCTCCCAGCAGCATGATTACAAGTGTGTTGCCAATTGGCGGGGATAGTTAATCTTTATACTACGGTAACTATGATCAAGTTCAGTTAGACCTAATATGTTGAACGCGATGAACAAGTCCGTCGACCTATTCTGGCCATCTGTGCCTCGACCAGGGAATGTTGGCGACATTCTAACACCATGGATGTTACTCAAATCGAGTATACAGCCTCGATGGGTCAGTAAAGACTCCTCGAACAAAATCCTTGGCATTGGCTCTATCGCCCGCTGGGCAAAACCCGGTGACCATGTTTGGGGGGCAGGAATATTTAACCGTACTGATTACCTGACACCAGAGGCAATTTATCATGCAGTGCGCGGGCCGCTGACAAGGCAACGAGTCCTCGATTGCGGAGGTAAATGTCCGGAAATTTACGGTGATCCGGCGTTATTACTGCCAAGGCTGCTTGATACCACGAATATCCCGATTCAGTACAAGCTTGGTGTAGTACCTCATTACGCCGACCAGGCCAGTTTCGATTATTCCCTATTTCCTCCGGATACAACAACCTTTATCAATGTTTTAAATGCGCGACCTGAGTATGTAATCGCTCACATATGTTCTTGTGAGCGAATCATTTCCAGTTCACTGCATGGCATCATCATCGCACATGCCTACAATATTCCAGCACGCTGGGTACAATTCACGGATCGTCTTCATGGAGACGATGTAAAATTTCTTGATTATTTTCTTTCCATCAGCATTGAACCATATGACCCGGTAATGCCACCTGATTTCGATGAGTCAATTGAACCGGTCAATCTTACCATTGACCTTGATGCAATCTGGGATGCAAGGCCATGGAAGTAAACAACAAAAACCGGTATTACAGCCGCTGTCTCGCCAGCGGCAGCTTATTCCGTGCAGTTTGTCAGGCCTGCAGAAGATCCTCGAGTATCCCACACCATTGTTGATCGAAACGCTCGCTACTGAAATTCCTGCTAGTCTGAAAGCCTTGTGCAGCAATTTCTCTTGCACGGTCCGGGTTGGTAATCGCAAACACCAGATTTTCAGCCACCGCATCGATATCGGGATAGTTGGTAACCAGGGCATTTTGTTTATGCACGATGAAATCCTTCCCTCCAAATGCCTCAAATCCGGTTGCGGCACATCCCGAACCCATCGCCTCCAAAATAGGCAGTCCGAAACCTTCCATCGGACTCAGACTCAGGTAGTATTTTGCCTGGCCGAGGATATCTGCCATTTGTTTCTGGGAAAGCTTCTCAAAGGCCTTTACCTGAACATTGGGACAACGATTGGCCATTTTCCTGCCAACCAACGGCAATAATGTCTTAACGATTGGCTTGAAGGCCAGAACGACTATTTCGTCTTTTCGCTCTTCCCATGGCTTCCCTCCCTGAAATACGGATGTATCAATAAATGGTGGAATGATCGGACCATCGACACCGAAATACCGGTTGGCATATTTGCGAACGAATTCCGTAGTAAAAACGTATTGGTCAAAAAACGAATCAAGTACCTGATAGGTATTCACCCCCTGAACATAGCAGAGCTTTTTCCCTGGTAGACGCGGTCCATACATCATCGCAGACAATCCACCGGTTGATACCAGGATGTCTTCATGTGTAATGGTCTTTTCCAGTTCCTCATTGCTTATAATCGGGAATTCCAGTGAATACTGGAAACATGAATCCACAGGCCTGGGGACACCCGTCGCATACACTGACAGATGGAAATAATCATGCAGAATTCGCCCTATATGGTATGACATGTGGGCACCACCATTCATAAGATAGGCACCCGCAATAAACACACGACGTTGTAACATTGTCTTCCACTCCGAGAGATTTCCTTAACAATAAGGTGGATACACGTCATGCAGTCCTGTTCATGCCGATCAGGAGACTGATATCTAGTCTAGAGTACAGGAAAATCAACACTTCTTTCAGCATCAATTTAGCACTTAAGGAAGGACTGAACAATTGAGATTATTTTGTTTCACTTGCCTTCCTCGATCAAACGTAAGCGTTCATTCCAAGCACCCGGATTCCAGACACAGCAATAACATCACACACCCCTCTGTAGCGCTCGAATTCACCGAATACCGGGTTTATACTTCCTATACACTTTAGGGCTATGGAGTGACAGCTATGGAAAAAGTAAAATCATCCCGGGAGTGCTTGTCTTGTACAGCTTGTTGCGATGGATGGCTCCAATTGTCTGTATTTCTTGAAACCGTGTGCCCGGGCCATCCATGTACCCATAGAACAGCCGATGGCTGTGGCATCTACGAAAACAGGCCAACTAATCCGTGCAAAATATTTAAGTGTGGATGGTTAATTGATAACAGTCCGCTCCCTGACTGGATGAGGCCAAGTGACTCAAAAGTAATATTTTTATTCAATAAATATTCCTGGAAAAATCAGCATGTGGATAATGCAATATCTACAGGAGAAGAAATGCCCTCTACTACTATAGATTGGCTTAAAAACTTCACTCTGCAAAATAAACGCCTTTTGTTAGTTACAGAACAAAAGTATATGGGGGAAAATAATCCATTAAGAACAAAAATAACAGTATTTGGCACCGATGAGTTTAGAAATAGCATCGGTGATTTGGCCAGAAACAGAAAATTATTTCTTGATGGCAAGATACTTGGTTGAATTAACATGCCTGAGATAAGGCGCAATCAATATGAAGAGGCACGGGGTTTTGCCACCCGTATCGTTAACTACGAAGCACTGACCAGGCACACAGAGCAGGAACTGCAGCAAATCATAAATTTCCTGGATATGGCGTGGACGATCATCTGCTCGAACATCACACTATGCATTCAGGCACATCAGTTGGTGTCACTGTCAATGACCGGCCGGTCGATACTTCCAGCATCGGACGCTGGCCCGATCTGCTGACAGCGGAAGATCAGGACATCATCCATACTGTTTGCGGCCAAACAGCACGTGATTACGGCTATGAGTTTTAATTTGCCTCCCGCACTGGAAGTCCGCTCGACTGACCAAACAAAGGTTTACAGTGTATGATTTCCGCGGCCCTGCCGAAAAACGGCCATTAGCAGACAACCGGATCGAAGCAGTAATGGGCACCAGGAAAATTTTGTTGCGAGGGCGAAAGAAAAAGGCCGAGGCGCTGATCGAGACAAATCGCCTGGAGGATGCCAGGGCGCTCTATATAAAAATATGCGCCGCAGATCGCAGGGACGCCGGGGCGTGGGGACGCCTGGCGCGATTGAACTGGCGCCTGGGCCGGCTTGCGGAAGCGGAGTCCTGTTGCCGGAAGGCTATTGGTTTGCAACACGGCCATCTTGATGCCCATAGCGTGTTGGGGTTGGTCTCCATGGCGTCAGGAAAGCTCACGGAGGCGGAGCAGGCTTTTCGCAGCGTACTGGAGATCGACGATACGCGGGCAGACGCCTACAACAACCTGGGCCAGGCCCTTGGCTTGCAGAAACGCCCGCATGACGCGATTGAGACGCTAAAAAAAGCACTTGCGCTGAACCCCCGTGCCCCGGAGATCCATAACAATCTTGGGCATACACTTCGATCAGCGGGGCTAGTTGTCGAGTCCGAGGCGGCTCACCGCAGGGCAGTTGAGCTGCGACCCTCGTCGCCGGCATTCTATAGCAACTGGTTGTTGAGCCTGAATTACCTCCCGGATGCAAACCCCGACCGGATTTTCCAGTATCACGTGGAGTGGGGCCGGCGGTTTTCCGGACCGATTGCCAAGTACGCTGACTATGCGAACTCCAGGGACCCGGAACGAAAGTTGTGTGTAGGGTATGTGTCGCCGGATTTTCGCAAGCATCCTGTAGCCTGTTTCCTGGAATCGATTTTAGGCAACCATGACCATGCAGGCATCCAGGTGATATGTTATGCGGACATCCCTGAAGAAGATGAGGTAACCAAACGCCTTAGAGGATACGGGGTACCTGGCGGATGGTCCATGGAATGACGGACGAGGCGCTGACCCATCAGATACGTAATGACGGTGTTGATGTACTGGTGGATCTGGCGGGACACACGTCGGGCAATCGATTGCTCGTCTTCGCCGCCAGGCCCGCGCCGGTTCAGGTTTCCTACCTGGGTTACTGCAATACTACCGGCCTTGTGGAGATCGATTACCGGATTTCCGATGTAATCGCGGATCCGCCTGGATCGGAAAAACGATATACTGAAAAGCTGGTGTTGTTGGAGAGCGGCTTCAGTTGTTACACACCGCCCCGGAATGCGCCAGACGTTTCCGGCCCGCCTTGTGGCGAATCCGGAATGGTCACCTTCGGCTCGCTGAATATGACAGGAAAACTCAATCTGGATGTGATCACACTGTGGAGTACTTTGATCAAGGCGGTGCCGGACTCACGCTTGCTGATATTCCGTGATGAACTTCGCGGCTGGGTGAAACAGCGGCTACAGGAACTTTTTGCACGTCAGGGCGTTCGTGACGGATCGGTGGAATTCCGCTGCGGAGTGACGCCGGACCAGCACTATCTATCGATCTATGACGAGATCGACATCGCCCTGGATACCTTTCCCTGGAACGGCCACACCACTACTTGCGAAGCACTGTGGATGGGGGTGCCGGTCATCACTTTGGCGGGAGACAGCCATCGCAGCCGCATGTGTGCCAGTGTGCTTCACCAGCTCGGCCTGCAGGACTTCGTCGCCGGGAACCATGAAGCGTATATCCAGCTCGCTACAACCCTGGCGGCGGATCGTCAGCAGCTCGCAGCGTTTCGAGGGCAGCTGCGTTCCATGATGGCGTCATTGCATGCGGACTGCGGAGTGACAGTCACGAGGGAACTGGAGCGCGCGTACAGGGGCATGTGGAGACAGTGGTGCAGTAAGCAACCATAAACGTGAGACTTCACTATAGCATTTACAGAATTCCAGAGACAAAACTTGATTATGAGCGAGGATCGAAAACTCACGGGAAAACGCCTGCTTGAGCAGGCGAAGGCATTGCATTCCCGGAAACACCATGCTGAAGCAATAAAGGCATACCGGAGCGCACTTGCAGCGGATCCATCTCAGGCTGAAACCCACTACCTTCTGGGGAATGCCCTGCGCGAAGCCGGACGACCCAATGATGCCCTTAATGCCTATAGAGCTTTGCTTGCGCTACAACCCGGGCATCTTATGGGGGCTAATAACCTGGGTGCGCTGTTGTTACATCTTGGAAATGCTCCCGCGGCTCTTGAGCTGCTTTTACGCACAGTTAAAATGTTTCCTGATGCCGCGCAAATCCGGGTCAATCTTGCGAATACCTATAATGCACTGGGCCTGCTCGATAAGGCCATCGAACAGGCACGGATGGCATTAGATATAAAGTCAGACTTTTTTGACGCCTATTGCATCCTTGGGTCAGCCCTGCAGAGATTAGGACAGCTTGACGAGGCGCTCGAGAATTATTCCATAGCCGCTGCCTTACGCCCGGGAGACATTAATGTCCAACTCGGGCGTGCACACCTGTTGGAATTGAAAGGTAATTATCCGCAGTGCTGGACCCTGATAAAGCCGCTGCTCCGGACAGGTCACCCTCGTGCAGCAGCAATATACTTTGACCTCGGCCCCCATATCGGCCGACGTGACGAGGCCGTGATATTGCTGCAGTCATTACTTGCACATGGCAGCCTTCCAGACGCCGCACAGTCATCAATGCATTTTAAACTTGGAAAACACTTTGATGAGACCGGAAAATTCGATGATGCCTTTTTTCACTACTCCCATGCTAACAGGCTCACCGGAAAAACGTTTAACCTTGACAATACTGTCAGGCTGTTTAATGCCATTATCTCTGTTTATAACAATGATTTTGTGCAAACCATGCCACGTTCAGAGAATAATTCACGGCGCCCAATCTTTATCCTCGGCATGCCACGTTCAGGAACCAGCCTGGTAGAACAGATTCTAGCCAGCCATCCAGATGTTGGTGGAGGGGGCGAATTACCTTACATAGATGAAGTCGCAAACCGGATTTCAGCTCAGCGCGGCAAGTCCGGACTATTTCCGGCCGGTGTAACTGAAACAGGGAGGAATCAGCTTGAGATTTTAGCCAATCGCTATTTACAACGCGTAACCAGACATGAGGGGAACACGAAGCACATGACCGACAAAATGCCGCATAACTTTGTATATATTGGAATTATTATGCAAATGTTCCCCCGTGCATCAATCATTCATTGTGCAAGAAATCCTGTCGATACCTGCCTGTCCTGCTACTTTTCGCACTTTGGGAACGACAGCCATGATTATTCGTACAATCTTTCTACACTGGGTAAATATTATTGCCAGTATCGTCGATTGATGGATCACTGGAATGATCTCTTTGGACACCGTATCCTTACTATTACTTATGAAAATATGGTTTACAATCAAGAGTCGGTAACACGAGACTTACTAAACTTCTGTGGGCTTGAATGGAACGACCGATGTTTAGAGTTTCACGAATCCGCACGCACTGTCTACACGCTGAGTTATAAACAAGTACGTGAGCCGTTGTATAGTGACTCTATTGACCGCTGGAAAAACTATGGAAAATATCTGACGCCACTCCGTAAAGAGCTGGAAAAACTGATCTAGACTGGCGGGAGACTAAAATATAAATGCCATTATGATAACCGACGAAGATGTGAGGCGATTGTTTCAGAACGGACGGAGCATTCTGAGATTGATTCGGCGAAGGGTGACATCTCATCGTTCATCACAACTCCACGATGGCTTGCTGTAGCGGTTCATCCGGCAAATGGTTCAGTCCTTTGGGGACCGCCATCTGCATGGCGGCCTTGAGGATGCGCCCGGCATGCCGGGGCAACCCGAGGGAGGCCTGTCGTAGCAGT
>ENA-ORDP01000991-ORDP01000991.1-marine-sediment-metagenome-genome-assembly--contig:-NODE-991-length-16679-cov-6.441590_pt1 | contig 16679 bp, 7 predicted proteins | sample MGYA00248627_ERZ508539 | MGnify/ENA primary metagenome ERZ508539 (study PRJEB26208, sample SAMN05571518) | marine sediment metagenome | biome: deep sea; feature: Hydrothermal vent; material... | reverse complement strand
TGGTCTGGGATGAAGCAGAGAACCGTCTTCACGCCCAGAAAGCTTTGCTGGAATTTCTGATGACCTGACGCCCATTGGCGTCGATCTCCGTTTGCCACCACCCGTTCGTTTTCACCCATCCAAGCGGCGTGCCTCGCTTCGCCTCAGGTTACGGCACCAGGCAGTAAAATCGCCCGACCACTTCCAGCATAGAGTAAGCAGTAGTCCGATATCCGGTTTCAGTGTTGTCTCGGCTTTCATTCCCGTGAGCAAGCGCCGCAACATGCGCAGCCTCGGGATGCGTTAACACGGCATCGGAAACAACAATCAGCCGAAAACCTAGTTTCACTTCCGGATCGTCCGTAAAGATCCCGGGGACATGTTCCATCAGTACAAAATAGTGCGAGGAGTTAATATAAACCGCGTTCGGTAGCACTCCGTGCGCCATCTCGAATCTTCGTGCCGTTGCCAGGATATGATCAAGCATCGTTTTGCCCTTTCCCGTCTCTGGATTAACGTCAGCTTCAGTATTCCTTGGATATGTTTCAGATAGATGACAGTACGATAGTGATTCTGTTACATATACACGTCCTCTCCCACAGGGAAGAAGCCGGGGTGAGAGATTATTCGGAACAGCGGCAATAATCAATCAACGATCAGAATCCGTGCGTTGACTGATGCTGGCCTGTGAAGGCATGGGAGTGGAAGGCTGATATGGCGTTACTGTCAGATCTTCGAGGCGAAACCGGTAATCCTGAATTGCTGTTTCCAGTTCCACGCGCCCCAGGCCCAGCACAGGTTCCTTTCCCTTGATAACCTGTGCCACAGTCTTGTTCTTGTACTGATCGAGCAAATCCAGACTGGCTTTAAACATTTTCTCATTCTGAGTGCGGCACTGCTCCGTCCACTGGCTCCGCTCCTGAACTGCATTGACCAGCAGGTTGTTGTCACGCATGGCGCTCCTCAGCGTCTGACTGACATCCCTGTATTTCTCAAGCAGTTGCTTGTATTTGTCCGAGTCATTACGAATTCGGCCGACCAGCCGGTCGTTATTTTTCTCCGCTTTGCCGAGCTTCTTGCGACTCTTTTCAAGCCCGGATTCCAGCCCGGCAACCTTGTCCTCCAGCTCATTAACGCGTGCTGAAAGCTGTGAGCTTTCGGCCTGCAACTCGCTTTTCTGCATCGAAAGCCTGCGAATCATAATCTGTGCCTTGTGCATAGCGTCTGCCGCACTATCTTCACGACGTTCCGCCTGTGCCGGCAGGCTGCACCCAAGCACGACAAGCAGGCCCGAAAAAACCATAAGGTGTCGTTTTAGCATAATCAACCTCCGTTAGAACTTTGCGTTCAAATCAAGCTGCAGCACATCGGTGCCCAGCGGCGGCCCATCGATCTCGTCCGCAGACAGATATCGCACCTTCAGCCAGGTGTAGTCATTGATGCCGTAACCGCCGCCGATAATCCAGCCTTTGGAATTCGTTCCGCCCAGAAAAAAGTCCGAATCGGTAAACGCGTCGAGGACCGCATCACGCTCAAGATAACGGTAAGACAGGAACGCCTGCCAGCTGCGTCGTTCGTAAGTCGTCGGCCAGCCGACTGTGAGTTTCAGCGTATAGCCTTCGGTTTTATCTTTGGATGGATCTTCGGTAAACAGTGTGCTGTTGACAAACATTTGACCGTCGGTCCGTTTGCGGATTGCGTCATCGTCATAACCGATATTCTTTACATAGCTACCTGTCAGTATCCAGTGTACCGGTGCAAAGCGTGCCAGGTCATAGCGGGCGGTCAGATCAACAATATCGTAATCGGAAGCCAGCCCGAAACGGCGCAAGGAGCCACCCGTGTCATTACTGATCTCGAACAGGCTGTTGCCCTTCTGCATAAACTCCGGCGCGGTGTAATCGGTCAGCGTGCTGTCCAGCGAATTCCGCTTGCCAACGATATTGTCGTAGTTGTAGTACGCCAGCCCGATACGAAATGAGGACTGGTCTTTAAACACTTTCTGAAAACCGAGCTGAGCACCGAACAACCATTTGTCGTTACTGCTGAGCTCAACTTCCTGTAGGGAGAACGCCCCTACTGTAGCAAACAGGGTGCTATCCTGCTCGTCAATATCGTAAAGACTGCCGCCACCGCCAAGGTTGTAGCGGAAACCGGCGGCAAAACCATCGAAGTTCAGATCCTTGTCCCATATAAGGTCGGTCGAAAACCAGGGATTGGGAATGCGGCCACCGGTCAGTGTCATCCAGTTGTAACCATCCGCGTTATGTCCCTGGTATTGCAGGTAGGCGCGGTCCAGCACCAACCTGTTTGGACTGTTGTAATTACCCAGCGTCTGATTGGTCGACACAGGGTCGTTGAAACTCCCGGTCGTGAGCCGAATACCCGTCTTGAGATTAGTGGTCACCCTGGCATCCATCCCGATACGCAGACGCATACGCGCGCGCGTACGGTCTTCGGTGCTGTTGAGCAGAGCCAGTGATCCACCTTCGTTGCTCTGCTGAAAATCGATATGAGAAAAATCGAAATTATCGGAACTGTACAGATCCTGCTGGCCCCGCAGGCGGATATCACCCTTGAACTTGATGCGTGAAATCCATTCGGGCAGCGCATCGGGCACCCCCCAGCGTTCCTGCTTTGCCTGGGCCATGACATCCTCGACAACCTGCTCGCGAACCCCGGCCTCAATCTGCTGCCTGATTTCATCCCGAACAAATTCCGGCACATAGGGCACCCGCACAACACGACGATCACTCTGTGCCCCTTCATGTTCCGCGCGCTGCGCCTCTTCCTGCGCCTTTTTCTCGGCATTGGCAATCAGACGATCGGCCTGTTCGCGACTCAACACGCCCTCTTCCACCAACGCCTCAATAAGATTGAGTGTCGTGTTCTTCAGCAGCAGCAGATCGCCCCTTTCATCCGCGTGCACACGCGTGCCGCCAACCAATACCACGGCTATCGATGCAGCCAGCAGCATTCCGGGCATCTTGTTCATTTTTAAAGCTCTCCTGATAATACGATTTGTAATTAAGCCACCCCACCCGGCTAGAGCGTGGAACTGATGCGCAGACGAACCGGCTGTGGCATGTCAGGTGGTGGCGCCACAGCCAGAGCCTGAATCTGTTCAATGATTTCTTTTAACGCCTCGTCCATTTGACTGTCACCCGTCGAGCCATTCAATTCGACACGGAGAACACGGCCGTCCCGGCCTACCCATATTCCGGCTACTACCGAATACGTCTTGCGGCGCATTTCCTCGTGCTCGGCGAACACGTCCTCGATACGCCGTTGCAGCTGGGAGGCGTAATACATAGCGGGACTCCCCGCGCCGTTTAACAGCCCCCTGCCCCCTTTTCTGCCGATCAGTCCGAAGCTGTCGCCGGCGCCACTCCCGTCTGCGTCCACACCCAACGCCTCGCCCGGCGGCGGCTCGTCGGCAATCTCCGGCAAGGGTTCCGGCTCCTCGAGTTCGGGAATCTTTACTTCTTCCTTGAACTCGGGTTCAGGCGGCTGTTCTATTTTGGGTGGCGGTGGCGGCGGTTTGAGCAAAGTGATCTTCTGGATCTTCCTCTTGGGCCGGTCCGGCTTGTTGTCCAGAAAATTCTGGATGGACAGCACCGCCATGACGCCCACGCCCGCTACCAACATAATCCCGATGATGCGGGGCAGATATTTGCGCAGGGCTGACATGACCGTTACTTGACAAGCTTCTGTGTCACCAGTCCGATCTGCGTGATATCGAGACGGCCCAGCAGGTCGAGCACATCGACCACCAGTTGGTACTGAACCGAGGAATCGCCCTTGACCACGACCGGCAGTTGGGGATTAACGGCCTTGTATTGCAACAGCGTGGATTCCAGCTGGCCCAGGGTCACCGGATAGGTATCCAGATAAATCGCGCCATCCGCGGTAATCGTAATTGCCTTGGTCTGCGGCTTGGCCAGGCTGGGCGTCGAGCTGGCCTTGGGGAGATTGACTGCAATACCCTGCACACTCGCCGTGGTCATGATGATGAAAATGATGAGCAACACGTAGGCCAGATCCAGCATCGGTGTGATGTTGATATCGTCGTAGGGTTCGTTTTCTTCCTGAACGTTCATGCTGGCATGGCCTCAGCTGTAGTCTTCCGCGATCTTGGCGATGAACTCGTCAGCGAACACGCGCATGTCCGACTGGATTTCCCTGATGCACGTGCCGAGATAGTTGTAGGCGAACAGCGCGGGGATGGCGACGGCCAGACCGGCCACGGTTGCAACCAGGGCGGCGGCGATACCCGGTGCGATCGAATTCACGTTCACGTCTCCGGACGCGGCGATCGCGGCGAAGGTAATCATGACGCCCACCACGGTACCGAGCAGGCCGAGGAAGGGTCCGCCGGAGATGGCGATGGTCAGCAACACCATCTGGCTGTTGAGCTTCTGTGTTTCGCGCGTCATCACGCTGTCCATGGTGGCCTTGATGGCGCCAATCGCCTGCGGCGACAGTGTGGTGACAGCCGCCCGCGCGCCGACACTCTTTGCCATGCGATGATGAACCTCCTGCACCCCGGCATGATAGATACGGTAGAGCGGGGAACTCTGAAAGTGATCGTGCTTGCCGGCCAAAGCCATCATCAACGGCGACTCTTCCAGCTCCCTGTCGTCCTCGCTCTCTTCGTTATCCAGATCCCCGATATGCCCCGCACCGAGTTTCGCGAAGTGACGGTCAAAGCCGCGGTTATCCCTGAGCACGCGGTTGATCACGACACCCTTGTTGATCATCACCACCCAGCTGATTGCCGCCATGATGGCCAGCACCACAATAACCACCCAGCCGTCCAGCGTGACATTGTGCAGCGTGGTTATAAAATAGGATTCCTCGCCACCGTCACTGCCCTGGTCGGTGTCTTCGCCGTAGACGATCATGCCGGTGCCGGGCGACTGCGACTGCACCAGTGCGGCCAGCCATGCCTCGCTACGGGCGACCGAGGAAATTTGCAGCTCGTCGATAGCGCCGACAAAGCCCGGCACAGACTCCCCGACCTGACCGACAAGGATGTCACCGGCCAGCACGGGCGTGGTCACCGCAAGGCTCTGCACCGGCACACCATCGAGGAACAGTTGCAGGGTAGCGCCCGTCAGTACCAGTGCGGCATGATGCCAGCTACCGGGTACGAAGTTCGCGGGCCGGGTTTCGGCAGACTGCTCACCCACAGTCAACCGCGCCACCAGACCGGCGGAGGTCAGCTCAAGCGCCAGGGAACCCGCCTCGCTGTTGCGTATCAGCATGGGCTGAGTGTCCGCCGGCAGCGTATCGACATGGAACCAGAACCCGACCGTCCAGCCTTTGTCCGGATCAACCTGCAGCGAAGGATTATCTGCAATACGCAACTGCGCGGTCCCGTTAAAACGCGCACCCGCCCCAATCAACGCATCCGCGATTATCTCGCCTGTCCAGCCGGCCGGCTGATTCCCATAGGCGGTACTGTCACCCGGCGCGGTAGCGCCCTTGTCGAAGTGATACACCAGTGTCTGGCCGGCGTCATAAGTGCCCGCCGGGTCTTCTGCATTCACAGCACCGGCGTTGCCGTAATACATCCAGAACCGGTTGGCGTCGGAACCGGGAAGCAACACCGGAACCTTGACCCAGATGAGCGCCATTTCGTTGATGGGATCGAATTTTTCGACATGAAACTTCAGCGGCGTCTGATCGTCTTCCGACATAAAGCGCAGGTCGCGCGCGTCCTCGGCCATATCCAGAAAGTAGCCGAAATTACCGGTATGCAGACGAACCAGCACCGGTACTTCATTCACCTCCACCGGCAGGTTTGCACCCACCGGCGAGGTATCGACACTGATTGCCTTACGATAGGCCCAGTCCGTATTCCACCAGGCATGCGCCAGCATCGGCGCCAACAGAAGCACAAGGAAGATCAGATTGCGCAGTTTCATGGTTATATAACTCGCCCCGCAGAAGCTGGCATTCTCTTACCTGAAGATGACAGCAGTGTGACAAATGCCACCCTGATGCAAGACTGCGGTTTTTTTTAACCTGTTCTATTCGCCAAAACCGAGGATCTCTACAGTCAGCAATCCGAATTGCTCCTGACTACTGCCATCTTCTACGCTGGCCAGACTGGCGGCGCCGGTTTCGGCCTGCTTGGTCGCACTGCTGGCGACATTGCTCACGCCGGTGAGTCCTGCGGCAAGACCGCCGCTGTTGGCCACCGGCACCCCGACGGAGATGCCGCCGACATTAATGTTGTCTGCACCAATAACCTCCACGGCACCCAGCGTGAGATTGCCAGTCGCCTTTATACCGGCGTCACCGGCATTGATCCTGCCGCGCGGCGCGAACAGGAACCCGTTGATACCGAGCAGACCACTGCCCGAAATATTGGGCGGGAATTCCACGATGGTCTGCCCCGTTTCCGGATCAATGCGCGTTTCGGGCGCCGGCGAGGCCAGCGCGGTCTTGGCGCCGCGGCCGGCATCGATATCGCCATTGGAAGACCACATCAGCAAATCGCCATTGAGGGCGAACACGCGCGACTGGTTGACCAGGAAATCGCCGTCGACAAAGGTATTGATATCGCCGGCGCGTCCGGTCACCACACCCAACTCATCGGGTCTCTTTTTAAGTATTGTGGTACTGGTGGCGCCGCCATCGATCAGCCCGCCCGGCACCAGCAGATCGATATCGCCACCATCCAGCGTAAAGATTTTGCTCAGCTTGAGGTCCAGCCGCCCTTCCGGGTTGGGGCTGGGAAATAATATCCCGATGGCTTCAAAGCCGCGCGAATAATCGGCGGAGCGCGTCTCGCTACTGGTGGCCTCGATACCGGATGCCTTCAATTCACTGAACAGAACCTTGTAAAGGAAACGATTGCGCTGTAAGGGGTCAATCGCTTGCAGGGCTGCACGCGCCCCGGTATCGCTATCCGCCCCCATCCCGATCGATGTCAGGAAATCGTGTAAGCGGGGCAGATAGACAGCGTCGACATCGATGTAGCGCGCCATGAAGGCCGTGTAATCCGGCTCGCCGAGGTACCCTGCCAGCACGCTGATCGAAGCACCCTCGTCGGGAAGTACCGTATTGACCGTGTCGCCAATACTCACAATGCCCACCGACGCGCCAAGGTCAATGCTGCGACCCGCCTGGAAGTGGATATAGCCGGGACCGGCAAGGGTGTAACTGCGGCTGTCGTTAGGAACCAGGGCGCCGTTGGCAGACCTTAGCGTCGCCTGGCGGATATCGCGCCCTGCGGAGACAAGCGATACCTGTTGCGCATTGGCGTGCTGAATATTCACATTCAAACCCAGAATATCGCGGCCGGCGACCAGTCGCGTCTGGTTGGAAAACGCCAGGCTGGATACACTGTCTTTTCGCCCGGATCGGCGAATATCGCCGTGGCGCGCCACCAGCTGGTTGAACTGGGTGCTGTTCGCGTGTATCGGCGACAGGGCGCTGTTGGTGCCCATCAACGTCATACCAAACAGGCTGTCGCCGAACACCACCGGGAAGCGGGCATCCGGCAGTAAGGCCGGGTCGGCGTCAACCTGCACCAGAGAAAGGTTGCCATCCAGCACAATGTCCTGGCCGGCCAGCAGGCGGATACGGCCGTCGGCCGCCGGCAGGGAGACCAGCTGCGAGCCATCGATCCTGACGCTCCCCTCGATGGCCTGCAGTTCCAGGCGTGCCGGCACGATGTTGAGGGCGAGCAGGCTGGTCGCTTCCGTGCTGTTGAGCAAACTCAGGGTCAACCGGTCTGTCAGCGGTTGCATCGCAGCGTTATAGATCGCATCGCCGGCCAGCGACGTCATGGACAGGCGGGCATTGGCCGACTGGGTCAGGAACAGGGTATCGAAGTGCCTCGCGGTGAGACCCTGTTGTTGCAGCGCTGAGAACTGGGCTTCCGACTGCGCAATCAGTCCGGGATCGAAGGCGTTGTCGATCAGCAGGCGGTTGCCGGCGACCAGCGCGACATCGGCATCGCCGACGCCCAGCAGCGCGGTCTCTCCCGCACCGCCGGCGACGATATCGCGGCCGGCGCTGACGCGCACCCGCCCCTGGTCGGCCTGTAGATAGAAGTTACTGAAATCCCGCCCCGCACGCACCCGAAGCAAGGTACCGCCCGACCGTTCGAACCGGGTATCCGCGCGTTGTTCAATCCGGGTGCTGGCGCCGGTCGTAACGACGCCCAGGTTGTCGAGCGGGACGATCGTACCGGGCATAACCAGACTGAGATCGCTCACGTCGCGCCCGGCAGCCACACGCATACGTCCGCCACCGAGCACACCGATACCGTCCGCGAAGTTATCGACGCTGATGCCGCGGATCACCGGCAGTTCGCCGAGACCGGGAAGGACATCGTTATAGTCGCCACCAATCTTGGGCTGCCATGCCTGGTTGAGCGCTGTCACACCCGGCCCGCTTACGTCCCCCTGCACGGCAACCCGAACGTCGCCGCCATCCCGCCCGAACTGGATGCCGGCGGTCAAGGCATAGAGTATGTCATTGCCGTCCAGGTTACTGAATTGCGGGAACACCAGATCGGCGAAGGCGCCGGCGCCGGCAGCGCGACCAAAGGTATAGATGGCCGAACCGTCGCCGAGGCGCACGTCGCCCCCCGAGGCCACCAGGATATCGCCCGTGCCGGTGCGCACACGGCGGCCGTCGTTGACCAGCAGGTCAGCCACGCTGCTCACCGATGCCAACGACGCAGCGTTCAGATCCGCGCCGCTACTCAGCACATAGTTCCAGCTCTCACCGCTATCGATGCGGGTCTCCGGTGTACCAAAGAGTGGCGAGACCGTGTCAATCACGCCATCGCTCAGACTGCCGTCGAAGGTCAGGTCGCCCGCCGCGCGCAGCATGAGCACGCCGGGCAGATCAGCGGGGCCAAAGCGCTCATCGAGCAGGTCGATGTCCTCGCTCAGGCGCAGGTCGCTATCGGCGCGTACGTCCAGCACCGGACGCAGGCGGAAGTCTGCCGGCAGATTGCCCTGTGCGGCCTGCCAGAAGTCATCCATAGCGGAGAATTCAGCGGTTAACGCCGCCCGCGTCAGCGTGCTGTCGCCTGTGGTCGCGTCCAGACCCGGATTTTGCAGCACCCGCACGCCCAGCACTTCGCGTGTCGCTGCACCGTTAACCGTACCCAGGAAGGGCTGCAGACCGGTCAGCGCCCCGCCGGCGCCGGCCGGTACATAAAGTTGCAACAGACCGCCGCCGCCCAGTTCCAGGCGGGCCAGCGATCCGACCTCCAGGCCGACCAGCCCGTCGGCATCGGCGTCCAGCGCGACCAGCTCGATACGTCCCGCTTCCCCGCCGGCGGCATCGGCGCCGGCGTCGAGCACGCCGGAAACGGTGAGCGTGTCACCGGCGGCCAGCTCGATGCGCCCGCCGTCGGCGCCGCCGGCATCGATCTCGCCCGCGACATCCAAACTACCCCGATCCGCCGACAGGGCGACGTGCCGCGCCGCCACCCGTTCGTTCCGTTGCAGGCGCAGATCGCCGGCGCGCACCCGCACCACCTGTTCGGCGCTGAAATCGCCGGCCGCCAGCGCCGACAGTAGCGGCGTGAGCTGATCGCTATCGGCGCCGTCCAGCGCGCGGATACCACGCACATCGATACGGTAGCCCGCACCTTCCTCACCGGCAGACCCACGGCCTTCCAGTAGCACGTTACCCAGGCGCAGGTCGCCGTTTAGCGCTTCCACTTGCAGACGGCCGCCGGCACCGCCGCCGGGCACGGCGGAAACAGCCAGGCGTCCACCCTCAAAGCGCACATCGCCAAGCGACGCGAGCAAGCGGATTTCGCCGCCGGGCGTTCCCAGCAGGGTCGTATCGAAACGTTCGTCGCGACCCGAGACATCCAGATCCGCGCCCGCCAGCAGCACGATACCGTCAGCCCCGGCCGCGGTCAGCGACAGGTTGCCCGAAGGCAGGACAATCGCCGTATCCACCACGATGGCGTCAGCATTCATGTTTAACCGTGCGGCCAGACCGGCTGCGTCTGCAACGCCCGGGGTCGCGCCACTCGCGCCTTCCAGCCGCAACCGGCCGCTCGCGTCCAGACCCCCCTGTGCACCGCTGGCCGCGGTGACCAGCGGTGTCTCCACCGTCAGGTCGGCGCCGACATTCAACCGCCCACCGCCCTGAAAGCGCAAACCGTCAGGCGCGACAATCCGGTGGTCATCGAAACCCGCCAGCGTGAATCCGGGCCCGTCCACCTGGCCGTCCAGGGTCAAAGACGCGGCCTGTAGCAGGAAGCCGCCACCCCCCGGAACCTCTGCCGTTGCAGTCCTGTTACTGAAGTTCGCCAACTCGACCTGTGCGCCGGTCAGCACCAGCGTACGGCCACCCAGCGCATGCCCCACCAGCCCGGGGGTGTCCAGATTAACCCTGTCGAAACGAATCGGATTACCGGCGTTGTCTTCAAGCGCCCCGTAGACATCGATTTGCCCGCTGCTGCGCAGAATCAGATCCGTACCCTGCAACCCGGCCAGCGTGGTATTATTCAGCACCAGACCGGTCAGACCGAGACCATCGGTCTCGCCCAGACTGACGCTACTGGCGCCCAGTTGCAGCGAACCGTTGAATGCCGTTAATGTACCCAGCAGGTTCAGATCGGCGCTGGAATCCAGAATCAGCGCACCCTCGTCGGCGAGTAAACGCGTGCCGGCCGCGATGGCCAGCGTCGCCGACGGCTCATCCGGCGTCTCGCTGCGGTGCGCCTGCAGACCGCGCCGGCCGCTGACCGCCAGCACCACGGCATCGCCGCGTATATCCAGATCGGCGCCGGCCGCCAGCGCCGGACCGGCGCTGCGCAGGGTGGTCCGCCCGCCTTCACCCACCTGAAGATCGTGCGCGACCAGGATCAACTCCGGCAGCGCCAGTTCAACGCCGTCCTCGACCACCAGTTGCTGCGCTGTCGCCGTCACCTGAAAAGTATCACCGACATCCGCGCGCAGACCACCCAGCAGCAAGCTTTCCGCACCCAGGCCGGACAGTTCGTTCGCCGTCAGCTCGATGCCGGCGTTGCGCCGCTGTTGCACGACGCGTAGCGACGCGGCGCTGATATCCACCTGCGCACCCCGACCGCCGGCGCGGTTCGGCAACAGCCCGGCGCCAAGGTTCAGCGCCTGGCCGGCCTCAATACTCAGACGCCCGGCGTCTGCCGTGCCGGTCGGCGCATCCGGGAACAGCGTAGCGAGATTTTTTTCGACATATTCGGCCCGCAGCCGAACCTGACTGCCGTCTTCGACGGCGTACCCCCGCCAGCGACTCTCGATCAGGTCGGTTCCCGCTACAGCGCGCCGGCCGGCGAGAATCGGCGCACCGTCGGCGCGGCGCGCGAAACCACCCGGCGTCAGGTCCTGGCTGCCGGCCACCGGCGTGACCAGATAACCGCCGTACAACGCATAGCGCGCCGGCAGAATGGCGTACTCGCCCGCCGCAATACCGGCACCCCCTTCCAGTTGCAGGGTATCGCCGACGCGCAGCCCCTGAACGGCCTCGGCCGGTGGCGACTCCAGCGGATCCCAGGGCGCGAATTCACTATCCAGTAACGGCAGGATGGCAAACGACGGGCTGGGATCGACACCCGCGCCCGTATCCAGGTCGGCCAACAAAAGGTCCCGCGAACCGCCCGGCCCGGGGACGAATTCCCAGGCGCGCGCGTCGCCGCCACCGCTCACATCCAGCTGCGCACCCTCCGCCAGGTCGATGGCCGGCGCCGCCAGCCGAATCAATCGCGCCGGTGGCGCGTCGGGTAGCCCGGTCGCATCTCCCAGAGGGAAAGTCAGGTCGGACTGGAACTGTAACTGACCGAATGGCACGGCCAGTCCGGCCCCCGCTACCGATGTCAGGCTGCCGGGCAGCAGCTCGACGCGCTGTGCGGCCTCGAGCTGCACTTCGCCAAACGGCGCGCGCAGCACGCCCGCCTGTTCGATCACCGGTGCATTGAAGGTCAGGCGACCGCCCGCCGACAGCGCCTGTCCCGCAGGACCCGCTACGCGGTCGACGCGAATCCGGCCCGCGTCGGTAGCTTCCACCCGGATGTCGAAACGCGACAGGGTGGACGGATAGATCTGTAGGGCGGACAGGCGTACATCGCCTGCGGTGCGCAGGGCGCCGGTCAGTTCCGTACCGCTCAGCGCACCAAAATTGTCCCGCATCAACTGGCCGCGCAGGCGTATATCGCCGCGGCTGGCGATATCCAGCCCGTAGCGACCCTCGTCGCCGAAGCCTTGCCAGACACTGTGGCCGAATACATCCACCTGTTCGGCCGTGACGGCAAGCAATCCGTCACCCGGCGTCGGGTTCAGAACGATCGGCTGACTCGTCCCGCGACCCGCTTCGGATCGCGGGATGGCGCCATCCACAAACAGATCCAGGCTGCCGCCAAGCGCGACATAAGGCGCGGACAGGCGCACCTCGACACCGCTATTTTCATACAGCGGCGCATCCAGAATCAGCGCCCGCCCCGCATCGAGGTTCAGATCGCGGTCAAAGCGGATACTGGCGAGCGATTCCGTAGTCTGCAACTCGTGGGCGCGCTGATCCGGCCTGCTGCGCAGTGTAAGGCTGGTAAAGCCGCTGTCCAGCAAACGCTCGGCCGGTGCATAGGCGTGGCCATTGTCGAGGTCCGCTACCGGGTCGTCGGCTCCCGGCAGCGTTCCCTGATATTCGACCAGATGCAGGGTGCGCTGTGTGTGGGGGAAGCGCTCGTCCGCCGGAATGCCCGGTTCGTCTATTAATGGAGGCTGAAGCCGTTGCGACGGGTCGAACTGCAGGCTGAAACGACCGCCTTCCGCGCTAGGCGCTGCGACCTGCGCATCGTAGCGCCCCTGCAGCAGCGCGGCTTCGGCCGCCAGCATGTCCACCCTACCGGCGCGACCGGCGACCCTGACCGGCGCGAAACGCACCTCGAACGGCGAGCGCGACGCCGCCGGCAAATCCAGCGTGGCGGCTACGCCGTGGACGTCGATCAGGGAGCCGGGACGCGTCACGATACTGCCGCGCTTTGCTTCGAGGTGCACAGCGCCTGCATCCAGCACCTGGCCGATACGTAACCCTAAATCGTCGGGCCGGGGGATATAACGACCCGACACATCCAGCAGCGCGTTATCGCCCAGCCAGATTTTCTGCTCCGCACGGTAGTTATCCCTGTTATCGGGATCGGGATCGATGGCGAGCGTGAGCGTGATATCGCCGCCGTTCGCCACAATGCGGCCGTCGACCTTCAGTGAAGTTTCACTGCTCAGTTCGATGCGCGCCCCCGGGTCGCCCATTATCGCGGCGCCGGTTCCGATATCGATCCGGGGATCGCGAAGCGTATCGGGCAACCCCTTTGACGCCAGTGTCAGGTCGACCGGCCGGCGTTCCCAGTCGGGCAGGCGCATAACCTCTGCCGGCAGCGGCAAGCCGCTGCGCCGGGTGAAGGCATCCTCGGTGAATTGCAGGTTGCGCTGCTGGAGTAGCACCCGCGCACCCGGAGTGACGTCGATCCCGTCACGCGAGGCAGTGAAACTGTAACGACTGAAACGGTCGAACGGCAGCGACACCCGCGGCGCAATACTCACCCCGTCAAAGGTAAATCCGTCCGCCGTCAGGCTGAATTCGCCATTGTTCCCGAACCCCCGTGCGCTGAGGTCGCCATCCAGTTGGAGTTCGACGGGCAATCCACCGGGTGATGTCGCAGAGAGCGAGATAGCGCCACCGTCGCCGCCGCCTAACGCGCCGTCGGCCTGCAGCCAGGCACCCGCGTCGGCGTTTAACCGGCTGCCGCCGGCCAGTCGCAGGGCGCCGTCTGAATTCAGTTCGATAGCGCCACCGTCCACCACGACTGGCGCCGCGGTGTCCTCCTCGCCCAGCAGGGGATTGTCATTGGTCCACAGCCCGCTAACGTCGAGCGTTACACCGGACGCCAGGTCGATAGCGACCTCATCCGCCCGCAGCGCCGCTGTCGAACCGGCCGTTGCGCTAATCCGTCCCCCCGGCAGGCGCACACCGTCATCGAACGCAATCCGTCCCGCTTCCAGCTCCAGGGCCGCATCCGGCACAAGTTCCAGGGCGCCGCCTGCATCGATGCGGATTTCGCCCGGCGCCGCCAGCCTGATCTTACCCAGGCCACTGCGATTCAGCATGGCGGCCGAAAGCATGACGGGAGACAGAGGATCGATGGCGACGCCGGCTTCGGGCGTCGGGTTCAGGCGCGCATCCGGGGCCACAATAAGCGACGGCAGAATGCCCGTCTCATTGGTGCGTAACAACACCTCGGCGCTACCGCCGAACGGTCGTTGGTCGAAGGGACGGCGCCCGCCATCCGCCAAGGTTTGCGTAGCCTGGCGCTGATGTTCGCCGGCCACCGAGCCGGCGCGTATCTCGCTGCCAAAAGCCAGGTGCGGACTGTTAATCGTCAGCCTGCCGGCATCGCGACCTTCTGTATAACCGCTTTCAAAGCGCGAAAAAGCGCTGCTACTGAACGTTTCGAAAATGCCCCACTTGTCGTGGCGAACTTCGATGTCGCCCAGCACCCCCAGGTAACGGCGGTTGGGGTCCGCCTCGCCGATATCGACAATCTTAAAGTCATCCGTTATCAGCTTGGTGGTCGAAATCTGGTCACCCGTGAAGGTCACCCGGCCACCGCCGATGTCTATGACACTGCCTGACCCGGCCACCAGATCGCCGTCTGACTGCAGCGTCACGCTTCCGCCCGTAGAGAGCCTTTCGCGCGCCGTGCGCTGGATGTTGTCGACCGCACCGCTGATATCCAGCAGTGGAGAGCCTTTGCGCACGTCGACGCGCAGAGTTTCACCGCGCAGGGCGCTATCGCGCTGACGCGGCGAATCGGCCAGTTCGCCGCCACGCGCTTCCACCTCGATAATGTTGTCGGCGACCGACAGAACGGTGTCGTCCGTGCCGCTGACATCGATCACCGCGCCGTCGGCAATGCGCAGGAAAACGTCCTCGTCCGGCGCTCGATTGAGGGCTGTCGGCCTGCGTGGATCGCTGACTGCCTTGATCTCTACGTTCCCGGACGGCGCAGTGATGCGCGCAGCCGCTTCGAGACTGACCTGTCCGCCAGTGAGCTTGATGCTGGAGCGCGGTTGCAGCTGGCTGTCCGGCGCCCGCTCATCCGCACCGGCGTCGTCCAGCAACACTTCCACCCGTCCGCCTACAGTAAGCTTTCCGGGTCGGGTAGCTTCAGCCCCTCCGAGAGAAACAACCACCCGGTCCTGGGCAGTCAGGCGGATGGAACCGTTGAGCGTGGCGCTGGTCGTGGCGCGCACCAGCCCCTGCTGATTGACGGCCAGCCCGAGGAGAGACACATTGCCGCGTTCGGCGATAATTTCACCGAGGTTGTTTACATCGCCGCCGGTCTCGACCTCGATCATCAGACCGCGCAGATCCGGATCATCGGACACCGCCAGATAGACCTTGTCATAACTGGCGGCCAGTATCGCCTGTCCGCCGGGCGTTTCGATACGCCCGCGGTTTTCGATCTTCGGCGCCAGAATCATGATGCGCCCACCGTCCTGGGTACGCAGGCTGGCGCCCGCCGCGATTTCGATCGAGCCCATCTCGCCGGCCGCCTCGAAGGCCGGCAGCCCCTGATTGATCGCCCCGATGAGACCTACTTCTTCGAATATACGGTCGTCGATGCCCAGCGTCGAAGCCACCAGCGTATTGACGTCCACACTGGAGTTCGGCCCGAAAAGAAAACCGTTCTGGTTAATCAGGAATACCTGCCCCTCAGCCTCTAGGTTGCCGAGAATACGGCTGGGGTCGTTCTGGAAAATACGGTTGAGTACAACAGCTGAAGACGAGGGCTGGTGAAAATGAATCGTATTTCCGGTATCGACATTGAAACTGCGCCAGTGCAGCACCGCGCTCTGCGCCGTCTGGTCGATACGTAGCTGGTTACCATCAATGACCGGCGCACGGGCGCCGTCCCAGCGGTAGTGGATATCGCCGATGCGGGTGGCGACCGGCAACTCCGCCCTGACCGGTGTGGCGATGAACAACATTCCGATCAAGGCCATGCCGGCGAACAGGTTTTGCATATTTTTTCGGATCGTCACAAGTTTTCTCAGGCCATGCCGTACGGCGCAATACGCCGGGGCTGTTATCTGCTTTTTCCTGTCGCCACGCATTGCTTACATGGCGACAGGAAAAAGCGAACATCGTAAAGTGGTGCAGGCGGGCCCACTTTGCGTGGGCTCGCCTGACAACCGGTTGGCAGCATTGCGCTGCCAGGATCAGTGTGTTGCCTTACAACTTATGGTACAGCGGCTGACAGCTGTCGGCACCACCCGTTGGTGTCTCACGTGTCCACGAGGTGCGCGGATCGCCGGATGTGTAGACCGTTGGGGCATCTTTTACAGGCACCAGGAAGCCGGCAGCGCCCCAGCCGTGTACGAAGGCTGTGTTCAACCCAGCGACAATTGCCGGATCAATGTTGATACTGCTATTAAAGAGGGCCTGCACCTTCACGGGATCGACAGTATCGGTACGTAATGCACCGAGCAGATAGAGATCACCAGCACCACTCCTACCTATACGTCTCTGGAAGCCGCTGTAGTACACCTGGCGGTAATCACCCTTGACGGCGTTCGCCAGCGTCGGTGCAATACCATCGACCTTGACGTAACGGAAGTTCTTGGCCAGGCCCATGTTCTTCTCGGTGGACTGGTAACCGAAACCGAACGACTGCA
>ENA-ORDP01000990-ORDP01000990.1-marine-sediment-metagenome-genome-assembly--contig:-NODE-990-length-16684-cov-4.398821_pt1 | contig 16684 bp, 18 predicted proteins | sample MGYA00248627_ERZ508539 | MGnify/ENA primary metagenome ERZ508539 (study PRJEB26208, sample SAMN05571518) | marine sediment metagenome | biome: deep sea; feature: Hydrothermal vent; material... | reverse complement strand
TCCGCTCCAGATATTCAGCCTCGGGCGGTAATATCTCTTCGATGCCTTCCGGCAGCAACCACGTTTGCTTATTCATAACTTAAGATCACATTTATAATTTCACGATATAAATGATGAAGGCACCCAACGCCATCATGGAAATTCCGATTATACGCATTGGTTTGTCTTCCCGCTCGCTGATCAATTGTACCAACTGACGATACATTTGTGGATTAATAGCGGGTAACAAACCTTCAAAAACCAGAAACAGGGCAAAGGCGATCCAGATAATATCGTTCATATTTGTCTCAAAAAAAACCCGGACGTCCCGCCGTTACCAAATTTACTGGTAAGTGCGTGGCGCCCGGTCTTGTTTTTTTAAGTTTGATTATCGCTTCGGATTATTCTGTTTAAAGTAATCAAAGAAATCCGAATTCGGTTCGATCACCAGGATGTCATCATTGCCGGCAAACGATGTTCGGTAGGCACCCAGGCTGCGATAAAAGGCATAAAATTCCCGATCCTTGTTATAGGCTTTGGCATAAATCTCGGCCGCCCCGGCATCACCCTCACCGCGCATGTTCTGCGCATCCTTGTAGGCGTTCGCCAGAATAATCGTACGTTGACGATCGGCATCGGCTTTAAGCCTCTCTGATGCCTCTTTGCCTCGAGCACGAATATCGGCCGCAAACTGTTGCCGTTCCGAGATCATACGACGAAAAACACTTTGACTGATCTTGGTGGTTAAATCGATGCGCTTGATGCGGATATCAATAATTGAGACGCCGTATTTTTCAACCTGGGCATTAGCCTGCCGGGTAACGGTAGACATGACGGTATCACGCAGGTCTTCCTGCTCTTTTGCATCCTTGGCCTTCTCGTCCCGTCGCTGCCCCGAAACCAGTTCGGTGAGTTGAAATTGACTAAACTGACTCTTCAGGCCGTCATTAATAATATTAAAAATACGCAGCCTGGCGATATTCATGTCACCCTGCGACATGGTCCGATAGAATTTTTCAACATCGTTGATACGCCATTTGGCAAAGAAATCCACCACCAGTCTTTTCTTCTCAATGGTCAGATATTCTGACGGCCTGGCATCCAACATAAGGATGCGTTTATCAAATTTGATGATGTTATTGATAAATGGCAGCTGCCCATAGATGCCTGGCTTGTAATCAGACCGGACAATTTCACCCAGGCGGAATTTTACTGCCAGTTCGCGCTCAGTCACGGTAAACACAGAACCGTAACCAATCAGGCCGATGGCGAAAATGATGACTAATATAAAAATTTGACGATTACTCATTGTTGCGCCTCCAATCTGCGGGAGCGAGTCCTGCTGCGATCCCTGGGATCGGATCGCTGCGGTACCGTTGCGGGAGAAGAAGATGTGGTCGCCGAGGAATCCAGGCGGGAACTCGCGGTTTCCTGCCGCTGTTTACCTAGTTGATCAATCGGAATATACAAAAGGTTATTGCCCTTCTTTACATCGATCATCACTTTACGGTTGTTGGCAAAGACCTCTTCCATGGTCTCAAGGTACAGGCGTTCCCGAGTCACCTGCGGGGCCTTTTTATATTCAACCAGTACCTGGTCAAAGCGTTTGGCATCACCTTCTGCCCTGGCAATTTTCCCTGCCTTGTAGGCCTCGGCTTCCTGTTCGACACGCGCCGCTTCACCGCGCGCAATCGGTACGATCTGATTTTGATACTTGCGCGCTTCTTCAATGAAGCGATCCCGATCCTGCTCCGCACTGTTCACATCATCGAAGGAGGGTTTAACATCTTCAGGTGCTTCGGAATAAACCAGATTCACTGCTTCGACCAGCAAGCCGGTATCATAACGATCCAGGATGTCCTGGATTAATTTACCGGTAAGTTCGGCCACATCGTTACGTTCCAGCACATAATTCATCTCGCTGGTACCAACAATTTCACGCAGGGCACTTTCTGTCGCGGTTTTAATCGTGCTATTGGGATCAGCAACAGCAAATAAAAAATTCTTTGCATCCTTGACCTTGTACTGAACCTCGAATTTTACGTCCACAATGTTTTCATCCCTGGTCAACATCAGGGATTCATCGGCGTTAACACCCACCCGCACACTTCGACTCTTATCGGTTTCAACAATCTCGACGCTTTGGATAAAACGTGGATACCAGTGTGGGCCGGAACCGGTAATCGTGCTGAATTTGCCGAACTGCAGTACGACACCTCGGGTACCGTCGGTGACTATGTAGATACCGGAGAAGACCCATAACGCGATGAGCGCAACAAAGATCAGGCCAAACCCCATCGGGCTCATACTACCACCAGACCGTCCACGACCACCGCCACCTTTACGACCACCAAAGATGCTGGTGACCTTGTCCTGCAGGTTTTTGATCACATCTTCCAGATCAGGTGGGCCATCATTGCCACCTCTTTTACCCCCGCCCCAGGGGTCTTTGTCTTTATTCCCGGAATCTCCAGGTTCATTCCACGCCATGTGATACTCCCAACGTTACTGAGTGGTTATTAAATTAAGATTCAAAACGGAATTTTAGGGAGCCTTGCTCTCTACCGCAAGACAATCCGGACCTGAATTATCACAAATGTAGTCATTTAGCCGGAAATGCTTATCCAACCCCTGCCAAATAGGCGCTGGCATACGAACATTCATTAACCAACGCCCCTCACTATCTATCTCTTCCACCAGGACGGTTCCCAGCGCATGCAGTTTTGCATGCAATTTACCCTGTTCGTGCCCCAAAATAAGAGATTCCTGAATCGTCGCGGCCTGCAATAATTCGGTCATGGCCTCACGCAGTTCATCGAGGCCCTCACCGGTTTGAGCCGATAGCCAGACCCGAACCGGTGTACCGTCTTCGTCACGATCAATCCGGGGCTCTGCGCCCTCAATCAGATCAATCTTGTTATAGACCAGCAATTGAGGCCGTTGGTTCGCTTCGATCTCTTCGAGTACCTTATTTACTTCATGTATGTTGTTGTTACGCCTGGGATCGTGGCCATCAACCACATGCAGGAGCAAGTCCGCTTCCCGCGTTTCCTGTAAGGTCGAACGAAACGCCGCCACCAGATCATGCGGCAGGTCACTGATAAAACCGACTGTATCGGCCAGCACCACCGATTGTTTGTCGTTCAATTCAACCCGCCGAAGGGTTGGGTCCAGGGTTGCAAATAGCTGATCCGCAACAAACACCTCGGCATGTGCAACACTGTTAAAGAGTGTCGATTTGCCCGCGTTGGTATAGCCCACCAGGGATGCGGTCGGCAGTGAGGCCCGTTTGCGCCCCCGCCGTCCTTGTTCACGCTGGCGGTTGACCTTATCCAGTTTGGTGTTCAATTGCCTGATTCTGACCGCCAATAAACGCCGGTCTGTCTCCAACTGGGTTTCACCCGGTCCACGCTGACCAATACCACCCTTTTGTCGTTCCAGGTGCGTCCAGCCTCGGACTAATCGGGTGGAAAGATGCCGTAACTGCGCCAGCTCAACTTGTAGCTTACCCTCATGGCTGCGTGCCCGTTGCGCAAATATATCCAGGATCAGGCTGGTCCGATCCAGCACCCTGGATGACAAGGCCTTTTCCAGGTTACGTTCCTGAATCGGCGAAAGCGTGTGGTTAAAAATAACCAGCTCGGCGTTGTGCTGTTTGACCAACTGGAGGATTTCATCCACTTTGCCGGAGCCTGCAAAGTATTTGGGATCGGGGGCACGTCGTGAACCGGTGACCAGCGAGGCAATCTCAGCACCTGCCGCCAGGGCCAGTTCCTTGAATTCATCAACAAGCTGTGGGTCGGTGTACTTCGAAAAATCCAGATGGACCAGGATGGCGCGCTCTCCACCAGAGGGACGTTCAAACAACGAAACACGCCTCGCTGCCCCATCTAATAGGGCCAATGGATTCGGTAAAACCCGTCATTATGAATTTAATCGTTTGAGGCGCCCTGAGTATCATCGGCCATCGGTAATTTAATATTGCGCGAAGGCACAATCGTCGAAATGGCGTGTTTGTACACCATTTGACTAACGCTATTACGTAACAACACAACAAATTGGTCAAACGAATCAACCTGTCCCTGCAGTTTGATACCATTAACCAGGTAAATTGCAACAGGAATACGTTCCTTGCGTAAAGCGTTCAAAAATGGATCTTGTAAAGCTTGCCCCTTACTCATTGTTATTCTCCGTTTCCTTTATAATAATTATTGGCAAAGCAACCTTATCAGTGCCAAGCAAATAATAACCCCAATGATGTCTGTGGTGTCTTTCAATTTACTTAGAAATAAGGCCTCATGCTAATAATTTAGCGCTTAATCGTTTAACATACCACCGATTATTCATTTATGTGGATCAGCCTGGTTAAATTCAAGACCTCTTCCTGCAAGTCTTTGTTTATACAATCTAAAGTCACGAGATCGGGCATGGAACGCAACCAGGTCAGTTGCCGTTTCGCCAGCTGCCGGGTGGCAATAATTCCCCGCTCAATCATCTGGTTTTCATCAAGCGCTCCGCACAAATACTGCCAGACCTGACGATAACCCACGGCCCTGATCGACGGCATAGATTCATCCAGATCACCCCGCTCAAAAAGTGCACGAACTTCATCCACCAACCCTTGTTTGACCATGAGATGAAAGCGTCGTTCAATTCTCTCGTGCAACCAGCCCCGATCGGAAGGAAAGAGTGAAATAAGCAGGGGTTTGTAGGGTAACGGTTCGGTTGGTTTGGCCTGCCACGCAGATAACGGCACGCCGGTTAATTTGTAAACTTCCAGGGCACGAGAAATCCGTTGCGGGTCATTGGGGTGAATCCGCTGTGCTGACTCGGGGTCCACTTTCGCCAGTTTGACGTGCAGCTTATCCCAGCCCTTCTCACTGGCTTCCGCCAACAGGGCCTCGCGAGTAGCCTCGTCGGCGGCCGGCATTTGTGCCAGACCATGCAAAAGTGACTTGAAGTACATCATGGTGCCCCCCACCAGCAAGGGGATGCGGCCCCGGTGGGTAATATCGGCCATTTCTCGCAAGGCGTCACGGCGAAATTCAGCCGCGGAATAGGCAATGGCGGGATCCAGAAAATCGATCAAACGATGGGGGGCTCGGTTGAGTGTCTCTGCATCCGGTTTGGCGGTGCCGATATTCATATCCTGATACACCATCGCCGAATCCACACTGATGATATCCATTGGCTGGCGCTCGACCAGATTGACCGCCAGATCGGTTTTGCCGGAGGCGGTCGGACCCAGTATGCAAATAATGGGGGGCCTGTCGGCTGCAAGTGGCTCGGATGTAGTTTCGACAGACATAATTATCCGGCTAACCAGTCATTTAAATCCGTTGTAGTGAGTTCGCGCCAGCAGTTTGCGTATACATCAGCTGATTTATTGATAGAACGTTCTATCGCCAAAAAAAGAAGGTTTAAATCCAGTTTTTTGTAATCCGGTAGCAACTCAGACAAGACCGCGCTCAGTTGCTTTTCAGGTGCGGCCATATCAATAACCGTGATTAACAATTGCTGTATTAGCTTTTTGCTGTCATAACATTGCAGCAGTGACGGGATTTTTCGTATTAATAAATTTTTATCTTCGGTCAAACCAAGCTCAAAACCCAGTGAAGCGAAAAAATCATTATTCCGCTCAAACACAGTCAGCTCATCCTGGCCAAGATCTAACCTTTGAGGAATCAACAAGGGTAGAGATTTTATTTCTTTTTTTTCTGCTGCATCTGAGCCCGCCGGCCATAACGAAGAAACCCACAGGGCAACGGCCATTTGTAAATCCAGCAGATAAAATCGTTGTTGCCCCTGAGTAAGGGTAAGTTGAGTGAGCGCAAACCGTTCATGAACAACCGTCAATACGGTTCCAAAGTGGGTTCCAGCCGTTTGTTGATATAATGAAGATTGTTCCCCTAGATTCGCTTTCTGAAAACGTCCGTCGGTAACACTAAAATTTTTAGAAGTTTGTGAAACATATTGTCCTGAATGCGGCACATCACCAGGCGAGATTGTTTGAATCGCATCCCGGATACTGCGGGAGATAAAATCGTGAATAATCCGTGATTCCCTGAAACGAACTTCATATTTTGTTGGGTGCACATTAACATCCACCGTTGCCGGATCAAGTTCCAGGTGTAAAACATACGCCGCGTATCGTCCTGCCGGTAGTACCTGTTGATAGGCCAGGCGCACAGCATGATTGATCACACGATCGCGTATGATGCGACCGTTAATATAAAAATATTGCAGGTCGGTCGACTGCCTTGAATAACCAGCCTGACTCAGCCAACCCCACAAACGCATACCACTATGAGGATAATCAATTACGGCGGATTGTTTGACGTAGGCATCACCACAGATCTGTGAGACTCGGCGTGAACGACCGATGTCCTCGGTGACGGCAGGTAATCTCAGGGTTTGACGCCCATTGTGTTTCACATAAAAAGCGACATCAAACCGCGCCAGCGCCATTCGTTTGATAACATCATCGCAGTGGCGGTACTCCGTCCGTTCAGCGCGCAAAAATTTTCGGCGCGCAGGCGTATTACAGAAAAGTTGTTTAATGCTGACCCGTGTTCCCGGTGCATGGTTAATATCAATGATCTCATCGGGTAATAGATGGGATATTTTTACAGCCTGACTTTGGTTATGCGGCCGCGAGATCATTTCCCACTGACTCACCGAGCAAATGCTCGCCAACGCTTCACCCCGAAACCCCAGGCTATGCAGATTTAACAAGTCGTCTACAGACTCTATCTTGCTGGTCGCGTGCCGACTGATCGCCAGCGGTAACTCATTTCCGTGAACACCGTGGCCGTCATCGGTAACGACAATACTTTCCATACCACCGCTGACCAGTTCAATATCGATCCGGGTCGCATCTGCATCCAGTGCATTTTCGATAAGTTCCTTAACCACGGATGCCGGGCGTTCGATAACTTCACCGGCCGCAATCTGGTTGGCCAATTGCGTCGGCAGGACTTTAATAACGGGTAACAGATCAACCTCAGACATGAGGCCTAGTGTATGTAAGTTTGTAGGTGTATGTAAATTGACGAGGCTATTCTAAATGCATAAATCGGGCTAAATTCAGGAATCGTGGGTTACAAAGGAAGGAATACGCAAGACCCGGCCAATCCGCAACCGATCGTTTTTCAGACCATTTGCACTTCGAATATCGGCCATGCTGACCTGGTAGTGTTCTGCTAAACCGCTCAACGTATCACCTGAGGCAATTCTGTGCCTCCGATCTTTTAACGCCAGCAGGCTGCCGGGTGGTGGATTATGTTTAAAGTAATTTACCGTGCCTTTAAATATCGCCCTGGCCAATTTGCGCTGGTGCCGTTTGCTGCGCAGATTGCGTTCTTCTCTGGGATTTGAAATAAAGGCCGTTTCGATCAAGACCGAGGGGATATCCGGTGCCGTCAGAACTCGAAAACGCGCTTCCTCTACGTGTTTCTTGTGCATATGATTCACGCCCCTTAAGCCTGTGATCATATATTTGGCGGCATCGTTACTCTCTTCCATGGTCGAGTTCTTTAACATATCAACCAGTACGTGCTTGAGCAGATCATCTTTGCCATCCAGACTCACACCGCCAATAAGGTCAGAGCTGTTTTCTGATTCGGCCAGGAAACTGGCGACTTCCGAGCTAGCCCCACGCTCAGATAATACAAAGACTGACGAGCCACGCGCGCGACGATCCTTAAAGGCATCGGCATGAATGGAGATAAATAAATCGGCCTGTGCTTCACGAGCTTTCTTTACCCGGGTGCTCAGTGCCAGAAAATAGTCACCATTACGAATAAGCTTCGCCTTCATCCCCGGCTGCCGGTCGATCTGCTTTTTCAGTTCACGGGCAATACCGAGCACGACCGTTTTTTCTTTCGTCCCTTTGCGGCCCACCGCACCGGGGTCATCGCCACCATGACCGGCATCAATCGCAATAATGATATCACGGGGTTTGCCTGGACGGTCTCTATCGCGGTGGACAGGTTTGCGTGGCTTTGCCACGCTGGAATCGATCAGATCCACCACCAGACGGTGCCCATATTCCCGATGCGGCTTGAGGATGAAACTCTTGGGCGTCACCTTGCGGTTGAGATCAAGCACGATCCGTAGACCATCTGAACCTCGACGCGCATAACGTATTTCCTTGATAAAGGCGTCGCTCGTTATCGCCGGCAGTGCGGCTTTGAAATCGGTATATTTGAGATCGATCACGATCCGATCCGGACCACGTAGCGTAAACAGGCTATGTTCGACGGGGGCATTCAGGTCGAAGACCAGGCGTGTGTGATCCGGCGCTGGCCACAGACGTAAGCCCTGCACCGTGACGGCCTGCGCCAGACTCACCATCGTCAACAGAACAAAAAATAACCCTGTGCGTAATATCACACGCGCAAAATCCATTGGACACGACCCCTTTCGTATCTACTCTCTAATTATTGTGCCTTATTTTAGAGAAATTTCAAGTAAAATCCTTATATTTCTTATATAGATACGATGTGATCTTAATCTTTGATCTGAGGATCACCCTCAAAGTGGGATCGGCTACGCTTCAACCAGCCTTGAGCCTGGGCGCTGTGGGCTCGCGCCACCATTTCTCTACCGTTGTCAGCCTGGCTAGCCTGGCCGAGGTGCTTCAACTCAAGACTGAGTGTTGGTGCAGGCAGTCCCCCCGCACCTCGCTCAGGCCACTCAATCAGACAGATCCCTTGCCCCTGACAGACAACATCGTCAATCCCCAGGTAATCGAGTTCCTGTGCATCGCCAAGCCGATACAGATCGAGGTGGTGGATGGTGATATCCGGAAGGTAATACGGTTCGATAAGTGTATAGGTAGGGCTTTTCACATTACCGCTGTGGCCAAAGCTCTGGATGAAACCACGAGCGAACGTCGTTTTACCCGCACCCAGATTCCCTGAGAGGTGAATTCGCGCAAAACTCAGACCACTGGCCTGAAATGACTCGGCGAAACACCGCGCCACCCTCAGCGTCCGATCTTCGTTTTCAAGCTGGAATGTAACCGGTTGCAAGCGGGCGGCCATTGGAATCTATTTGCTGGAATATTATGGGTTAGCTAAACGACGTACCCAACTCATCAGATCGCTCGCCAACAGGCCGCGGCGACCTGCTGCGGCCGCCGCGCCGTCACCGGCCGCGGCGTGCAGACAAACACCCAGGGAGGCCGCATCGAGTAACTCGATCTCCTGCGCCACCAGACCCGCTATCACCCCGGTGAGTACATCGCCCATGCCACCACTGGCCATACCCGGGTTGCCACCCGTACACAGGAACATCGGTTCATCGTTGGAACATACCAGGCTACCGGCGCCCTTCAGAATCGCAATGCCGCCAAACTCACTTTGTAACGTTCTGGCCGTGGTAAAGCGATTTTCTGCTATTTCCTGCGTGGATTTCCCCAGCAACCTGGCGGCCTCACCGCCATGAGGTGTCAGTATCCAGTTTTCCCGTTTCTGTGGTTCGGCGGACAACAGGTTAAGCGCATCGGCATCGACGATTAAGGGCAGACCACTATCGAGCGCATAAGTCAGTAATTGCCTTGCCCACTCAGACTGGCCAAGACCAGGACCGATCGCGATGACATCGGCACGCTCCGCCAGTTGCTGGAAAGCTTTTTCACCGTCAATGCCGTGCACCATGAGTTCAGGGCGGGTGGCGTTCAGGCTTGCGGCATGTTCTTTTCGAGTCGCAAGGCTGACCAATCCGGCACCCACCCGCGCCGCCGCTTCACCCGCCATACGGGCCGCTCCGGTAAAACCGGCTTCACCACCGACGATCAACACATGGCCATAGTGACCCTTATGTGAATTCAATACACGGGGTTTCAGGATCGACTTCAGTTTTTCATAATTGATCTGTTCCACGCCACAGGTTGTTTGCTCATAGACCACTGAAGGCACACTCAGGGAGTCGAAAACCTGTTCGCCGCAATAATCCCAGGCATCGCCGCTAAATAAACCCTGCTTATTGCCTATAAATGTAACCGTTACATTGGCCTTGACCGCAATATTCTCTACTTTGCCGGTATTCGCATTCAGGCCAGAGGGGATATCCAGGGCAAGTATCGGCTTGCCACAAGAATTTATGGCCTTGATCACGGTAAAGTAGTCGTCACTAATTTCTCGAGTTAATCCGGTGCCTAACAGGGCATCCACAATCACATCGACCTGATGGCATTTTGGAACGGTAAATTCAGTGGCATCGATACCGACTGATTGCAGACGCTGGGCCGCAGCAAAAGCATCGCCCTGTAAACGCTGGCTATCCCCCACCTGCAATACGTCAACGCCAAGGCCCGCCTCTTTTGCAAGACGGGCAAAGACAAAACCATCACCGGCGTTATTGCCCGTTCCGCATACCACGGCAACCGATTTCGCCTGTGGCCAGCGCTTTTGCAAAGTTTCAAACGCCGCCGAGCCCGCCCGTTCCATCAATACCGTACCTGATATGCCTAATTGATTAATGGCATAATCATCCATCGCACGAACCTGTTCGGCTCGGTATAAATTATGTGCTAGCTTTGTCATACCGCCATCATAACCTTAATTTCCATGTCACACACCGATACACACGTCCATGCCCCCAAATCGCCCTAAAAATAACTCAGCAGAGCTGGATGCATTAGTTCAGAAAATTCATCTGTGGGGAACGCAATTGGGCTTTCAGCAGATCGGTATCTGCGATACGGATCTATCGCACGCAGAACATCGTCTAGCTAACTGGTTAGAAAAAGGCTTTCATGGCGAGATGGACTGGATGCAAAAACACGGGACAAAACGCAGCCAACCCGCTGAATTGCATCCAGGCACCGTGCGAATTATCAGTGCACGCATGGACTACTGGCCTGCATCAGGCCACGACGCCTGGGACATCATCAACCACTCAGAAAAGGCCTTTGTCTCCCGCTACGCGCTGGGGCGTGATTATCACAAAGTGCTACGCCAACGCCTGCAAAAGCTCGCGACAAAAATGTCAGAGGCGATCGGCGATTTTGGCTATCGCGTTTTTGTTGATAGTGCTCCGGTTATGGAAAAACCCATTGCTGAGAAAGCCGGCCTCGGCTGGATGGGGAAACATACGAACCTCATTCATCGTGATGCCGGTTCCTGGTTTTTCCTCGGCGAGATCTATACCGACCTGCCTTTGCCGGTAAATGAAGGGGTCAGTGAAAATCATTGTGGAACCTGCCAGGCCTGTATCGAGGTCTGCCCCACTCGGGCGATTATTGGGCCGTATGAGCTGGATGCGCGTCGCTGTATTTCCTATTTAACCATTGAGCACCGAGGCAGCTTTGCCGAAGAGTTAAGAATAAAGATGGGCAATCGGATTTACGGCTGTGACGACTGTCAGTTGGTCTGCCCCTGGAATAAATTTTCACAAGCCAGTAACGAAAAAGATTTTTTACCCCGTCATCAATTAGACGATATTACCCTCGCGGAACTTTTTGCCTGGGATAAACCCTGTTTCGAAAAAAAGATGGAGGGTTCTCCGATTCGCCGTATTGGTTACGAAGTGTGGATGCGAAATATTGCCATCGCACTGGGCAATGCACGCTCAGGCAAGGACGTCATTAACGCATTAACCGCACGCCGGGATGATAAATCAGATCTAATCCGCGAGCACGTACTGTGGGCATTAAAGCGACATGGCGGTTAAACGCCACGCCTAATCCTATCCTAAGTGGTCACGTCAATAATACTACCCTTGCCGTCTCCAGACCCATCTGACGATGATTCAGTGGACGCCTCGACTAGCTGGCTGTGTTTTGCCAGTTCCGCCCCAGCCTTACGCGCGCTCTCAACCCCTTTTTCCAGGCCCGCAAACGCCGCACCAAAACTTACCGACGAAACCATAATATCTCACCTCTAAAATAAATCGCCCCGACTACGGTACATAGCGTCCCAAATAGCATAAAATTTAGGCCGGACAAACACCTGAAAATCAGTGGCTTAGTTTGATAGAAAAAACGAATATTGGTGTGGTGATTCTTGCCGGTGGCAAGGCGCAACGTATGGGCGGGCAAAACAAGGGACTGATCCCATTTAAGGGAACGTCGCTGATTGAGCACGTGATCAATCGGCTGGACGCGGGCATAAATGGCAGGGTGATCAGCGCCAATGATGACCTGCCCCGTTATCAGGCACTGGGCTATCCCGTCATTGCTGATTCTTTACCAGGCCATTTGGGCCCTATGTGTGGTATGTACGCGGCGATGCAATTCTTAAACAAAGAATGGTTGCTGGTGGTGCCCTGTGATGTTCCGCTACTGCCCACTGACTATGTTCAGCGCATGACCGATCATGATGGATCAGAAAAGGCCTATGTCGCATTTGATGGCACGCGCCAACACAGTGGCTGTTGTTTGTTACATCATTCCCTGCAAGACCATTTGTTAAACCACTTGCAGGAAAAACATTTGGCCGTTCACCTTTTTCTGAAGGAACACCACGCGAAGCAAATTGAATTTTTAGATTCCGCACAAGCCTTTGCCAATATTAATACACCTGAACAACTGGAAGCGCTAAAAAAATATGTTTGATATTCATTGCCCCATTCTCGGTTTTGTTGCCTACAGCGGCACGGGCAAAACCACGCTGTTGAAACAACTCATCCCCTTGCTCAAAAAAAATAATACCCGCATCGGCATGATCAAACACGCCCATCATAATTTTGATATCGATAAACCCGGTAAAGATAGTTACGAGCTACGCAAGGCCGGTGCTGAACAAATGTTAGTAGCATCTAAACAACGTTGGGCGCTGATGGTCGAGACGCCCGGACAGGATGAAGCACAGCTTGGTGAACTTCTTCAACAACTGGATACATCAAAACTGGACCTGGTTCTGATCGAAGGTTTTAAACATGTGGACTACCCAAAAATCGAGTGCCATCGACCATCACAAGGACACGACCTGATGTGTCTTGAAGATAGCTCGATTATCGCCCTGGCAACCGATCAAAAACCAGCAACGAATACCCGCATTCTGCAACTTGATTTGAATAACCCCGAAGAGATCGCACAGTTTATCCAAACCGAGATACTGGATAAGTAACTTTAAGCTGGCATACTATTATAAGTTAACTATTAAGGCATTATACGCATGAGCAAAATCATTCCTGTTGCCAGTACCCATTCAGGTCCCGGCTGCGACAGCCCCGACCCAAAACTACTCACGGTAGAGCAAGTCCATGAACAACTGGAAAAGCTCACTACGCCCGTCACGGGTAGTGAACAGGTTGAAATTCGCTCCGCTTTAGGACGCATACTGGACGAAGACATTATTTCGCCTATTAATGTACCACCCTATTCCAATTCAGCAATGGATGGTTATGCTTTGAATGCCAATGACCTGCCTAAAACAGGTGAACGAAGCTTAACGATGATGGGCAAATCATTCGCAGGCGATCCCTATAAGGGTAAGCTAAGTTCTGGCGAATGTATTCGTATCATGACCGGCGCCCAAATTGCCGATGGCACCGACACCGTCATCATGCAGGAACAGGTAAAAGTCGATGGTGACAGGATCACAATTGGCAGTGACCACTGCGCCGGACAAAACGTTCGTCATCCCGGCGAAGACATGGTCAGGGGCAGCGTCGTCCTCACGACCGGAAAATTGATTGGCGCCGTTGAAATTGGTCTGCTTGCATCGTTAGGTTATCCCAAAGTAAAAGTAAAACGAAAGGTCCGGGTCGCCTTTTTCTCGACCGGTGATGAGCTCCGATCGGTTGGCGAAGAATTGGAAGAAGGTCAAATATACGATAGCAATCGTTACACCCTCTATGGAATGCTGGAAAAACTCGGTGTAGAACTCATCGACCTGGGTGTAATAAGAGATGACCAACAGGCGATCGAAGATGCCTTTAACCATGCCGCCGATATCGCCGATGCCGTGATCACCTCCGGTGGAGTCTCGGTTGGTGAAGCCGATTTTGTCAAACTGACCCTCGAGAAGATTGGCAAAATCGACTTCTGGAAAGTCGCGATGAAACCCGGCAAACCCCTTGCATTAGGTAAAATTAAAAATACCATGTTCTTCGGCTTGCCCGGTAATCCCGTATCCGTGATGGCAACCTTCTATTTGTTTGCCCAGCCCGCATTAAGACACATGATGGGTGAAACCTATCAACAACCCCTCATCGTCAAAGCAACAACAACATCGTTAATCAAAAAACGTCCAGGTCGTACAGATTACCAACGCGGCATCGCCAAAAATGAAAATGGCCAACTGCTGGTGGACGGCGCAGGCATGCAGGCCTCGCATATCTTGAGCGGCATGAGCCAGGCCAATTGTTTTATCGTGTTGCCACAGATGTCAGGTTCCGTTGAGGCTGGAGAAGAAGTGGATGTGATTTTGTTTGATGGTTTAACTTGATAATTGATTTCGTTTTATGCCGTGGGTAAATAAGTGCTTCCGGCGGTTAGTTCAACTGATCGACGCAACACATGCGTCAAATCGGGGTAGGTTTACTCTGACCCCAAATACAGGGCCAATGTTTCACCAGTAAATCCTTACTATACTTTAAGTAGTAACAGCCGCACCGCTACTGGAAAAGACAGCATCGTAGGTTATAAAAAAATGCTATACCTACGGGGTATTTGAGCAGCAAGAGTTTGAACAATAAAAGCGTGATCACGAGGGCAAACCAGCTAAGGAGACATCATGAGTAAAGAAGTAAACATTACCGATATTACCTTTCATCTCCATCCAGACTCGTCCTGTGATGACAGGGAAAAAATGGAACAAATGCTTCGAGCCCACAATGGTGTGATTTCGGTGCACTTCAATACGGACGAGCATCCCCATACCGTAGTGGTGGCCTACAATCCGGATGCCGTCACCTCGGAGGAGATGCTGAGCGAGATCAAGACATGCGATCCCGCAGCGATGATGGTGGGACTGTAACACCGGTTAATTATAGGAGTCACTCTTATGGCGCAGACTAAAACCATCCTGATACTTGGTGGCGGCGTTGGCGGGGTGGTAACCGCCAGCCACCTGCGTAAAAAACTGCCCCGCGAGCACCGTATCGTGATCATCGAACGTGAAGCGGACTATGTATTTGCACCCTCTTTTCTGTGGTTGATGACCGGCCAGCGCTCGCGTGAAAAAATCTCACGGCCACTTGCCGCCCTGCAAAAAAAGGGCATTGAACTCATTCAGGGCGACATCGAATCAATCGATCCGGCTAAATGCACAGTACAGGTTAACGGCGATGAACTGGCAGGTGATTACCTGGTCATCGCCCTGGGTGCAGAGCTAGCACCCGAAACCATTCCCGGTCTTGCTGCAGCAGGCCACAACCTGTACACATTGGAAGGTGCCGAGTCATTGCGCGATGCACGCCTGCATCTGACTGAAGGCCGCATCGTGGTGCTGGTAAGCGGCATACCCTTCAAGTGTCCAGCGGCACCGTATGAGGCGGCCATGCTCCTGGAATATGATTGTCGTAAGCGCAAGATCCGCGATCAAATATCAATCGATCTGTATTCACCTGAACCCGGTCCGATGGGGGTGGCAGGCCCCGAGGTATCCGGGCACGTGAGGCAAATGGTGGAAGCCAAAGGCATCGGTTATCACCCAGAGCATACCGTAACGCAAGTGGACCCGGATGCCCATCGCATCAACTTCGCCAACAACACAACCGCCGATTTTGATTTTCTGGTTTACATACCACCACATCGGGCACCACAGGTTGTTCGCGAGGCAGGCCTGACAGGCGAGTCTGGCTGGGTGCCGGTAGACAAACAGACATTGGAGACTTCATTCCCGAACGTCTACGCCATTGGTGATGTCACCGGAATTATGCTCGCCATGGGCAAACCATTACCAAAGGCCGGTGTGTTTGCCCACGGAGAGGCGGAGGTGGTCGCCAACAATCTTGTTCACTCTATTACAGGCAAAGGCAAACCTGCCATCTTCGACGGTAACGGCGAATGCTTTATCGAGATTGGTGATGGAAAAGCTGGTTTCGGCAACGGAAACTTTTTTGCTGAGCCCACGCCACAAATCAAATTGCATATGCCAAGTCGTGTCCTGCATCTGGGGAAAGTGGTCTTCGAGAAGTACTGGTTGTTCAAATGGTTTTAACTACTCTAACCGATAGTATCTTTACGTCAAAGCATGGCCTGGATTGCTGAGCCTCAGCGGCTTTCGTATCCACGAATAAAGTTTACTCATTCACATTACTCTCGTCTCTGAATACGCAAACAGATTTCTTTAGAAAATTAACTCTCACTCTCTTGCATCGATTTCCTGACCTCTTCCATATCCAGTGACGTCACCTGCTCGACTAATTTGGCAAGATCCTGTTTAGCTAATGCCCCCGCTTCCTGGTACAAAATAATTTGTTCGCGAAACAACATCAGGGTTGGAATAGAACGGATTTGAAATCGTCCACCCAGTTCTTGCTGGTCTTCGGTGTTGACCTTGGCGAACACCACGTTGTCATATTCTTCAGAGAGTTCTTCATAGATCGGAGCAAAGGACTGGCAGGGTCCACACCAGGGCGCCCAGAAGTCAATGAGTACGATATCGTTATTGGTGACGGTCTCCACAAAATTTTCAGTGCTTAAATCTACGGTTGCCATAGCGGCCTCTTAATTTACTTTAATATACATAGTTAACCTGAACTCGGGATAAGAAAATCTGTATTGATTAGCTATCCCAAATTTAAAAAA
>ENA-ORDP01000988-ORDP01000988.1-marine-sediment-metagenome-genome-assembly--contig:-NODE-988-length-16697-cov-2.671193_pt1 | contig 16697 bp, 12 predicted proteins | sample MGYA00248627_ERZ508539 | MGnify/ENA primary metagenome ERZ508539 (study PRJEB26208, sample SAMN05571518) | marine sediment metagenome | biome: deep sea; feature: Hydrothermal vent; material... | reverse complement strand
GACAAAGAAATCAATCAGTCCTATGATCTGGCCCAACAAGTTAAAGATTTTATCTCTCAAGTTGTTCACCTGATCGTGTCCCAGAACAATGCTATTAATGACTCATCCTCGTCTATTAGTGAGATGACAGCGTCTATCTCAAGTATCAACGAGGTTTCTAAAATCCAGATTCATAAAGTCCATGAACTAGAGACTACCGCCGAATCGGGTGAGAAAGAAATGGATGGAGCCAGTAGAATTATGAAGAAAATGACGGACTCCACTCAGGTGGTCATGGAAATGATCAGTGTAATTAATGGAATCGCTGAACAAACCAATCTATTAGCCATGAATGCGGCTATCGAAGCCGCCCACGCTGGGGATTCAGGAAAAGGATTTGCCGTAGTCGCTGATGAGATCAGAAAGTTAGCTGAAGACGCCGGGCAGAACTCAAAGAATATTTCCAACACCATTAAGGAACTTATTACTGACATCGAAATGGCGGGTCAATCCACAAAGATTATGGGAGAATCTTTTGGCCAGATTGTTGGTGGGATAAAAGAAATAGCTCAGAGTATGCTTGAAAATGAGGCTGGAATGAGAGAATTAACAATAGGAAGTACCCAAATCATGCACTCCCTTGGTACACTGGTGCAAACGACTCATCAAGTGGACTCATCATCCAATGAAATGGAAACAAAGGTCAAAAACATCACAGAGTCTTTGCAAAGTTTGAGTGTTATATCCACTGAAATCAGATATAGTATGGGAGAAATCATGGTGGGTATTAATGATCTCTATGGAACTGTGGAAAAAGTGGCTTCTGAGGGTCAAAATAATGCTGAGAGCATATCTCATTTAGACGCTTTAGTCAAGAACTTTAAAGCAGACGAGAATTATTCTAACTCTCTTGACAGCCCTGTAAAAGGTCTAAAACCTAATAAAGATAACTCTATTTCTTAGAAATCCATTCAGATGGTAGGATCCATGATAGAAATACTCTTTGTATGTTTGGGTAATATTTGCCGCTCCCCTGCAGGAGAAGGAGTTATGAACAAACTGATTGCTGAATATCAGTTGAGTGATCAGATATCCTGTGATTCAGCCGGCACCTCAGGCTATCACAACGGACAGCAGGCGGATCACAGGATGAGAGAGGCAGCGTCAGAAAGAGGCATTGAAATCTTGAGCCGTTCCAGACAGATTACCCATCGTGACCTTGAAAAGTTTGACTATATCGTAGCCATGGATGACGACAACTATCGTGAGATCCAGGCTTTAGATGATCACGACCACCACAGCCATAAAATCCATCGTCTCCGGGACTTCTGCACGGATCACAAGATCACGGGCGTCCCTGATCCTTATTACGGCGGAAAATCAGGGTTTGAGAAGGTACTGGATATTCTGCAGGACGGCTGTTCAGGATTGTTAAATAAAATAAGAGAAGGAAAGGGATCTCAATGACTGACTCACTTAAATCCTCTATAGAAGATATATTACACCAGGCAACGGGTGAAAAGGTCTCTGTGGAACTTGGTATTTCCCTGTCGGGAGGATGCATCAACAATGCCACATCGGTTAAGACCAGTCTTGGGGAGACTTTATTCTTAAAATACAATGAAAACGCTGAACCATTCATGTTTCGTGCCGAAGCAAACGGCCTTGAAGAGCTTTCAAAGGCAGAAACCTTACGAATACCACGAGTTTACGGCTATTCAGACAAGGACTCAGAAGACGCACCTTTTATCTTAATGGAATATATAGCTTCCGGTCCAAAGGGAAAAGGTTTTTATGAGGCCTTTGGGAGGGGTTTTGCGGAAATGCATCGTGTGACAAAAAGTCAGTATGGCTTTTCTGAAGACAATTACATTGGCAGCACCCCACAAATCAATGGGTGGATGGATAATTGGACGGACTTTTTCAGGGAAAAGCGTTTGGGTTATCAAATCAGCCTGGCTCAAAAGTCAGGTTTATGGGATAGTCAAGCCGATAGATGGTGGGAAGTTCTCAGTTCTCGTCTTGAAGAGTTTATCGGGACGCCCCATGAGCCGCCTTCATTACTCCATGGGGATCTATGGTCTGGGAATTACATGACAGGCCCAGAGGGTGAACCCTGTATCATTGATCCCGCCGTATATTATGGCAGTCGAGAGGCTGATTTAGCTATGACAGAAGTTTTTGGCTCCTTTGACAGCAGATTTTATGATGCCTACAGGGAATCCTATCCCATTGAACCTGATTATAAGGATAGAAGCGAAATCTACAAGCTTTATCACCTCATGAACCATCTGAACCTCTTTGGACGAAGTTATGAAGGATCCGTTAAGGCTCTCCTAAAGCGTTTTGGGTCATAATGCTGTACAACGCATATTGACCCATTGATTCTCCCTGGGTATCCTATAAACTGATAGATATTGTAGTGTTTGGTCCAAATAATGATTTTGAGGTTTAGCAAATGGATTCCAGAAGATGGCTTATCTGGATACGTTTAGTGTTCCTAACAGGTTTTTCCTGTTCAGGGCTGAGGGGATGGTGGCTGAGAGCAAAAAAGAAAAGCTCAGGTATGGGATAAATGCTTGTTAAAGATATAAAATGAAAACAGATAAAGAGTTTTACAGGTTATTTTCGGCTAATCCAAAATTGTTGTTTGAGTTGACTGGAATGAAAGTTAAAGGGAATTATACCATGGAATCCCTTACCCTAAAAGAGACTGAGCTCAGGGTGGATGGCTTTCTGGAGTCGGATCAAAAGAATGAGCCGGTGTATTTTGTGGAGTTTCAGGCTTATCGAGACGATACAATTTATCACAGAGTGATTAAAGGGATGGCTGTTTATGGGGAACGTAATCCGAGACTGATTGTGAGAGGAATGATATTATTTACCACAGAATCTCTTGACCCTAAGACCAAGCCGTGGTATACTTTAAGTCGATCAGAGAATCCGGATTTTCAAGTGTATTATTTTGATCAGATGCTTAGGGACCTTGAGGCTAAGGAAAAAAATCATCCTCTGGTAATGGTTTGCAAGCCTTATATGGTTGAAGATCAGGAGGTTTTGAAGAGTGAATCCAAGGCGTGGTACAGGGTTTTGGAGAGTGAAGACATGGATAAAAAGCTTAAGGATGTTTATTGCACTGTCTTCATTCGCTGGATGCAAGAGAGATTTAAAACATTAAGTTATGAGGAGATATTTGATATGTTAGAAAGTTTGACACCTATTGAAGAGACCAAATCTTATAAAGAGTTGGTGGAAAAAGGGAAAAAAGAAGGGAAAAAAGAGGGGAAAAAAGAGGGGAAAAAAGAGGGAAAAAAAGAAGGAAAAAAAGAAGGAAAGATAGAAAAAGGAATTGAAGTTGCCAACAATATGCTAAAAGAAAAGCTTGATTTAAAGCTCATTAGTAAAGTTTCTGGACTTTCTATCCAAGAAATTGAAAAGCTAAAGGTGAGTCTGGATAGACCAAAGTGATTCTAAATTGCCCAGTTATAAAACCCGTTACCTGTAGGCACATGACCATGCGTTTACAGATGACAATTCATAACCCTTTTAGTCTATATCTTATTTCTCAGTGAAGTAAGTATTAGTCGCTCTGGCAAAGGCCTCATAAAGTTCCGGGAGATTGATACCATAACCCTTGAGTTGAGGCTCATTTACATACATTAAGTATAATTTACTGGTAAGAATAGGAATCTTGTTGGGTGGAGTCCCCTTTTCTATCATAGCTACCGCCATTTTAGCCGCCTCTTCTCCTTGCTCATAGGGAGATACAGCAACAGCCATCATCCCACCATCTTCTACAAAGAAGCCCCAACAGCCGATCTGTGGCAATTTGGAGTTTGCTTTAGTCCATTTGATCACATCGCTGGGTTTCACATTTTTCTTACCCCCTTTTTTCACTTTTATCGTGTGATAATGGGTGACTAAAAGAATATTTCCTTTTTCCGGAGCTTCACGAATGGCTTTTTTCCAGTCATCAAAGGTATCACATAAAATATGGTTTGTGTCTTTTGGGAATTCAAGGGGAGACCAATCGATACCCCTTAATTCCTCCAATATGGCCTGTGAAGTGGGCGAATTATCCGAAATGTGAACAATCCGTCTTCGCCCTTCAGGGAGGATCTTAAGGAATATATCTTTAAAGGACTGAAAGGGAATACGTTCCAGGACCCCTGTAACGTTTGTTCCTTTGTCATAGCCGTATTTCCTGGCACTGGCATTCACCCCGGTAAACACGATTTTAAACTGAGGATTATTGAGGAAATGCTTTGTGACAGGCAGATCTTTTATTTTCTTGAACTTGACTGATTTTAGTATGTCGGATATACTATCTATTTCTTTTTTTGTTAAATCTTCCTTAAGTATATATAATTTTTTATTATTATCTATAATATAATACCTTAGGATAGATTCCCTATCTTCATTGTTTGATATTTGCTTTAATATTTCTTGATTAAAGCGGCCAGACTTTATCTTTTTAGGTGCCTTGGGTTGTTTAAAAGCCATTTGCTGGGCATTATCATCTATGGACAGGATGACATCCGGTTTCCATGATTCTATCATCTTAATGACCGTTAAACCAGCTTTTATCTTGAAGTTATTATCGGTATGACGCTTTGTATCCATATAATGATAGCGTATATTATAAGAATACTTCTTAAAAACCCTGTCTAATCCTTCATTAATGTCCCTAACCCAGGAGTAATCTGTGTAATAGCTGTGTAGAATAAGCACCCGAGGTTTATTTAAGTTTGTGACGATGAGAAAAATACCAAGAGATATTAAAAACAGGCCGATTAGAAACCTGTTGGATCCTCTTTTTTTCATAGTATCCCAAGCTCCTTCCAAAAAGGTATAGAAATCAGGACGGCTCCAACACGAGCAAAATTGATCAGAAAGAAGAATAGCAAAAGCTTAGGCGGACTATAAAAGTTGCTCTTGGCAGTCAAGTTTCTAAATAATAGATAGTAAGTACTTTGATAGCCCATCATCCAGCCATCACTGATGACTAATATGATGAACCCAACAACCCAAGCATTGATACCATTGCTTTCAGCCAGTGGAAGAAAGATTGAGGCAAATATAACGGCTGTTGCATTGTTTGGAATAACCAACCGGACGATAAAAATACTGGCTGACAAGAGTAATACAAAGACAGGGAAATCTGTGACCATCCTTTCACCCATCAGATTGAGTGGATAAACCTGAAAAAGCTTTATGATTTCTTTATCAAGGCCAATGTGAGACATCGTTTTAACTAATCCAATCAAAGTAGCAAGATATATTAAAAAGGTCCAGTCAATGTTCTTTTGAAATTGCTTCTTGCCAAGAAACTCAAGGGATAAAATAACGTATAAGATGGATAAGCCAATCAATGGAAGCTGGATCTTATGAATAGAAGAAGTGGCAATACCGATTATAAACAATACGATGCTCCCAAAAGCTGCCCACTCTCGGGAATTCATGGGCCCAAGGACCTTTAGCTGTACTTTAACCTGTTCCTTAGAGAGTTGAGGCTTTTCTTTATTGCGAAACATAGTTAGAGAAAGGATAAAATACACCAGAAGAAGCACAATGCCCACCACAGCAGCTGCTATTGCCCAATGGCCCCAGGTAAACTCCTCTCGAACTTGGTTGGAAAGCAAGCCATAGATCACAAAGTTAATAGATTTGCTGCTAAGAAAAATACTGGAAAAAAGAGTGAATCCGGCAAAAGTAGCTACACTCAGTGAGGTAGAAGCTTTCCCTTTTTTTTCATACCCTAAAGACTCCACCATATCCGCCAGGATTGGAGTGGCAAGGGTCACACGGCCGTTAGCTGAAGGGAATATGGGGGTCACCAAAAAGCCCGTCAAGAATATCGTGAATGAGTACCAAAACTGAGACCGAGGGACAAACCTTAATATGTTCAGGACAACCCGAAAGGCAAATCCTGATGAAACAAGGACGACTGATAGGCCGAATATACTTAGCGCCATTACGAAACTACCGGATGTAAACCCGCTCAGGGCAACTTTGGGGGGAGCCAATCCCAAAATAAGTATGGATAAGACGGCAAATATGGTGGGGACGAACTCATGGGTCAGTTGAAAGACCCACATGACGATAGTGGCAGACAAAATAATTAAGAACTGCTTTAACTTGTCCTCCATATGAAAATAAAGGCCCAAAGACTGATTATCAAAGTGAAGCCCAAAAATATCAATATCTATAGGCGTCCCTAGAAGCATGACAATGGCAGGTATGATGATAGCAAGCAGCCATCCCACAGATTTCCAGGCACTTGAAGTTTTTTTTGAGTCATCAGGAGGGCTTTCCGGAATCCATTTTTGGGTACTGTAGTGATTGATCAGAGAGGTATTAAGTTCTTTTTTGACATCCGGATTGCGATCTAAAAGACGGATAAGAGGCTCTTGAGAGATGACTAAAACTCTAGATGGAGTAGAGGCAACAGCGTTCGAGCGATATACGTCATCCAAAATGGATGATTCTTCACCGATAAAGCCGTCTTCCACTTCGTCCTGGACAGGACGGCCTAGCAATCGCTCTTTTCGGTTATTCGTTTTATTAAAATAAGTAAACGCTCTTTTTTCAGAGACTAGACGAACTTTGCCCTCCAGGAGAAAATACAACTCTTTTGCAGGAAGACCCGCCTGAAACAAAGTATCACCCTCTCGGATTGTTCGTTCAGTGATATGAGGAACGATACGTGCCAGTGCCATAGGGTGACAACTTGCAAATTCCCTGGTTTTTTCCAACTGATTGATAAGATCTTTTAAGTCATTCATTAAATAAAGTTCTAAAAATTGGTTGTTTTAATTAATTTTACCCGTGACAAGTAAAGATAATATAAATAACTTCTTAACTTTTGCGTTATTTCTGAAATAAAAAAAGTTTTTAACCTTACTTTTATGAAAATGAATAACTTTAACAAGTATTTATGTAAATACTTGTTAAAAGACTCCCCGCTACATTAAAGAGCTAAGTGAACATCAGCTTTTGGAGGGTATTTATATCCAAATCTCAGTAAGAACAAGCATCCTGGCTTCAATGGTAGGACTTGTTTTAACAAGTTCAACGGTCATCATACTCATCTTTTATATTGTTGGCAACCGGTCTATCGATACTTTAGCTAATGATCTTATTAGCTCAGTCACAGAGATTGTTACCAAAAACACCATCTCCTATCTCCAGCCAGCCGCCAAGAGTAGTATAACTGGTAGAGAGCTTAGGATAGCAAACCTTGTCGGCGAAATCCGCGACTTTCAGAGAGACAAAGGAAGTCCTGAATATAAAACAATACTTAAGGGTGTCGAAAAGATTCTAAGCCATTATAAAGACGAAAAACTAAAGGAGTTTAAAATTAGTCGAAAAGAACTAAAAAACTTTCTCCTCTCTAAAAACCCGCGATTCACAGCTTACATCAGACTATTTAAAAGTTTACTAGCCACTTATGAACAAATCAACTTGTTCAATTATGGTAATTATGCCAAAGATAAGATTTTAGTTAAGGAAATGCCCGATGGTTCTATATCCATCAAATATGTTTACCGTTATCCAGCTAAAGGAGTGACATTTACGGCCTGGGATCATAGTAATGTAAAATATTATAAAGAAAATAGTAAACTTAATTTTACCAATAAGATAGAACCCTCAGAAGGAGCCTATGATCCAACGGTCAGGGGCTGGTTTAAGGGCGCTGAAAAGAGTTATCACCTGGCCAGGAGGGAAAATCAGAGGCCCAAAGTCTTTTGGACTCAAGCTTACGTATGGACTTCCGACAGAAAACCCGGTATATCCTGTTCCATTCCTGTAGAGAACAAAAAAGGAGAGATGGAAGGGGTCGTTGCTGTGGGCTTGGAGATCTATGCATTATCTGCTAAGCATCTGGCTAATCTGAAGGTGGGAAAAAATGGCAAGGTCTTTATATTTAATAATAAAGGGGAAATGATCGCCTATGATCCGGGATATAAAGAGATCAAAAATCTAAAAGAGCGTGAGCTTAGGATCAGAAAAGAGCTTAAGGACTTCGTCAAACCTGTTCGCAAGGTAGACTCTAAAGGTCGTGTCAAATATAAATATAAACTGACGCCTATTGCGGAATTCAAGAACCCTCTATATAAAGCTACCTATATAAATGGTCGTAAAAAGCCCTATCAACCAGATAAACTGAAAAGATTTCAATTTACCTATAATAATACTCCTTATATTGGCGTTCTAGCCCCATTTCCTAAAGACTCCTCTATCCATTGGTACGTGGGTATGGCCATTCCCGAAAATGATTTCCTTGGAGAAGTCAAGGAAAATACCTTATACGTGATAATACTATCTATGCTCATCGTGCTTTTATCCTTTGGTATTGGATTGCTCATCGCTTCACGGATTTCCAGGCCGCTAAAGTTGCTGGAACAGGAAACCAGACGTATCCAACGATTTGAACTGGATAATCCTCTCGAATTCAAAACCTCCTTAAAAGAAATCAGATCAATGAGATATGCTTTTCATAATATGATTGCAGGTTTACGATCCTTTAAGAAGTTTGTCCCATCCGATCTTGTCCAATATCTTATCCAATCAGGCCAGGAGGCAACGCTAGGGGGCGAAAACAAGGTGCTCAGCGTTTATTTTTCCGATATTGTAGGCTTTACATCCATTTCTGAACGACTGAATCCTGAAGAACTTGTGAAGGCTCTGGGGGAATATCTGGAAGAAATGAGTAATATTATTAATGTGAATGAAGGAACAGTAGACAAATACATTGGCGACGCTGTCATGGCCTTCTGGGGTGCCCCAAAGGATTGTGCTGATCATGCCTATTTATCGTGCAAGTCAGCGATTGAGAACCAAAAGCGATTGGCTATGCTCCGCTATACCCGATGGAAAGGGGAAGGGAAGCCTCTTTTTGAGGCAAGAATCGGTATAAATGCCGGTGAGCTTATTGTTGGGAATATGGGTTCGGATAGTCGGATGAACTATACAGTTATTGGGGACACGGTGAACCTTGCCAGCCGTTTGGAAGGGATCAATAAGTTCTATGGGACAAGTATAATCTGCAGCGGATCCACATACGCCTTGGTGAAAGACCGAATAGCCACCAGAAAACTGGACTTGGTTGCTGTCAAAGGGAAAACAGAAGCTGTGGCTATTTTTGAAGTTCTTGGATTCATGGGTGAGACAACCCCAAGGGTAGAGTTATTCGTCCGCAAGTATGAGGAAGCCCTAGAACTCTATTTGGCCCATCATTTCGAAGATGCTCTAAAGCTGTTCACTGAATCCATGCGAATTAAAGCCGATATGAGTGCTAAAATATTTATTGGCCGATGCGAACAATACCTTTCTCAACCTCCTGCTGCTGATTGGAACGGAGTATCTGTATTCACTACAAAATAAAAGCTTGTATTTATGCCTGGAGACGGATTGTATAAAATATTTATAGGCTCATTAATATTCTCTTTATTTGTAACCATCTCTTATAGCAAACCTTATGGCTTAAGAAAAACAAATAAAGATATTCAATTTGATGGGACTGCTGAAATTAACTATAGGGTGATTAATCATGAGCCATTCAGCCAGCTTGTTGTGATCCCGGAACTCACCTTTGGGAAAGCAGATCTTGGATTTGGTCTCTATCTGCCCTTCAGTCTGAGTCGTGATTTAGAACCTCGTACTGTTGGGTATAACAGCACTCAAGGACTTTTAGGGCATATCTATTACATTCAATATGCTGAGGAAGGGAAAGATCCTGTTTCTGTAAAAGTAAGTCCAATAGATGATTATAGTCTTGGCTATGGCCTCATACTTCAACGCTATTCCAATGAACTTTTCTCCCCGGAGATCAGGAAATTAGGCCTACAGGTCTCTTTCACCCATTCAGGAGTCTATTTCAGGGGCCTTATCGGGGATCTTTCCACTCAAAGTGTGAGTGGAGGAAGGTTATCCTTTAAGTTAGGTGAGTTAGCATCGGCTCAGTCAGGGATATTAAACAGAATAGAATTGGGCATCACCTTCGTGACTGATCTGAACCCAAAATCCAGGGATATCATCGAGGTCAACTCCTTTGTGGACCATAGAATAGTTAGAGAGAGGGGCTCCAGTTCGTCTGTAGTCATCTATGGGGCGGACTTTAGTCTTATGCTGCTAAAAAGCTCATGGCTCGATCTCAGTCTCTATGGAGAGTTCGCTAAAATCAATCTCTCAGGGGAAGGAATCGGCTATGGTGTCCTGGGAAATGTTCTACCCAAGTCTCTAGGCATTAAGTATAAGTTTCAGTTTCGCCATTTCTTTAACTCCTTCTCACCCAGTTATTTCAATACCTTCTATGATGCTTTTCGCAGTTCTAAAATAGATTCAATAAACAATCAGCGTGCTACCCTTGGATGGTACGCTGAATTATCACGATCTTTTTATAAAGACAAGCTGGGAATTAGCGTGGCCTATGATCAGATATTTAAAGGAGCGTTTAACCCCCATCTATTCCTGAAGTTCTACACTCATAACCTTCCAAAAAGGTTTTATTTCACCCTGAGATACGATCGCTTTAACTTCACAAACACTGGCCAGTTAATAGATGTAGAGAATTTAGATAGTCGTCTCTTGATAGAACTTTTATATGGACTCACTCAGAACATTGAGTTCGGTTTCTCTTATCGTAAGGGATTTACGATCGAGAAAGATCTTAGTGAGACTCGCCTAAAGCTGGTGACCATTACCATTTTTACCAAAGTGTTTTTCTAAAAGAGTTTTTGTGAAACAGTACATCTTTTCCATTATTCTGACAGCTTTGATCCTCTTCTCCCCCCTGGTCTCCTTCTCCAGATACGAAAGAGGGCAAGCTAGTGTGGTCGTCAATCTGGTTGAAAGCAGGCGACAGATAAGCCGTTTCAGAAAGGTTTTCAAAGGACAGCTCTTTCGCAGTGGTGAAGTGATCCGGCTGGGGGAAGATAGTTATTTGGAAATCATCTTGTTTAATAATCGAGTGATTCGCCTATACCCTAAGACCCAAATCCATCTAAAATCATTGAACGAAAAGAATCTGCTTATAGAGCTTAAAAGAGGCAAAATAGCTGTCTTAGTCACTGATGAGAGTGATTTAAATCTTAAGTTTAACTATCAGATCATCACCCCTAGACTGAATATTAAGTCTCAAACTCCTAGTGACCAGTTTATTGTGGAATCCCCCTCACAAGGACAGGATGAAACTATTGTTGTCGAACAAGGTTCTCTACTCATCGAAACACGACGTAAACCGCCTGAAAGTATTTTCCTGCATACTGGTACAACTATCATATTCTCTAAATCTCCTTCCATCGATGATGCCACTGTGAGGAATATGAAAGCTGGTGATCTACCCAAAAAAGAGGATGATGTCTTTGATCAAAACGACCCCTTAGAGACTTATACACCGGAATTCCAAGTAGAGCATCCCAAGGATCCCTGGTTTGATAAGCCAAAGTCCACTGCCGACCGCAATGAAACCATCCGTCACTTTAGAAATAGCAAAGTCTTTTACTTCCAATGGGACTTGGGAACTCATTATATCACCGATCAGTTTTACTTTTCCTTCAACCTCAAGCCCAGGATTAATTTGAATGATCTAAAAGTACAGTTTAGGATCCTTGCCTACCAACCCTTTTCCGACCCTCTAAACCCCAGGAAGTGGTACAACTACTCCGAGTGGGATTTTAAAAGCCCTGGAGACGCTGTAGATGACATTCTCTCTAAAATAGATTATATCCGGTATACGGATCGTAAGCGTAAAGTCAAGATCGAGTTTGGGGCACTCACTGAAAAGACAATGGGGCATGGACTCCTTGTCAATCGGTATAACAATCAAATCCAGGCCCCTCAAAGCCGGCTCTTCGGCTTAAATTATCATATTGACCTCCAAACCTTTGTTATAGACGGATTCATGGCTCACTTAAGTCGTGGAAAGATCTTTGGATTCCGTGTTGAGACCCAACCGATTCAGATATTCCAGGATGGGGCTTATGACCAATTCAAGTTTGGATTGACCTTCAGCATGGACTTAGACCCACAAAGGGATGGAGGAAACCCTCAAGTTTTCCTTGGATCCATAGATTTAAACATCCCTCTTCTAAACAATATCAAAAAGGATGTACAACTATCTATTTATTCTGAGCTTGCCATTCAGGGTTTTGATTTCAATAAACAAACTGAGGCAGATGCTTCCGGGGTCACAGCAAATAAGCTTCAGTTTATAGAAAAGAGTTTTGGCGTATCCCTCGGAATGAAAGGCCGTATCCTCCAGGTTATGAAATATCGGATTGAGTATCGCTTTCTAGCAAAGGGTTTTATCCCCGAATATTTCAACTCATTTTATGAGATCCAAAGGAAAGATAAAGTAAATCTTTTATTGGCTAGTAATAAGGGCGACTTCAATGGTGTCTTATTAGGTTTTGGCCTGTCTCTCAAACGGATTGGAAAGGTCTATATGGAATATTATCATGAGACAGGGGAAATCGCTGGCTTGGAGAAGCTGAGGAACCGGCTCCATATAGAAATGACCACTTCTGCATGGCTATCTCCTACATTCACTCTAAGATTCCGCTATGACCGCGAGAACATTTCTTCTTTTAAAGACCTTTTCCAGACTTTCTTTGGGGCAAGATCCTTGGTGACGGGAGAAATAGGCTACGCAATCTCTAGAAACATAGACCTTTCCCTGGGCTATACAGGCTTTTTTGAGAGTCGAAATAATGGATTTGGCCGCAGCGATAAGCTCACCCTATCCAGTCTTTTTATTTTTTAGGACTGATTTCTTTAGCCAGCTCTTTGCCCCTGGCCTTAATCTCACCAGGAATGGCATCCACAGTGAACTTGAACACTTTGCTGAAGGCAAGAGTAATGTGGGGGCTGGTCACAGATTTACTGAATTGTTTGTTTGCAAAAGGGAATCCAAGGTATTGAAGGATTAGAAGGATGACTCCAACAAGCAAAAATCCCTTCGCAAAGCCCACAACTCCTCCCAAAAGGCTATTCAACCAATCCAGATAGAGTCGATCCAGCAAATACTTGAACCACTCACCTAGACGGTTGACGGCAAAATTAACCACTATAAACAGGATCGCAAAACTGATCACATCCGAAAGGGTTTTACTCTCACTAATGCTTAAAAGATAAGCACTTAAAGGAGTATACAATTTGGAGGCAACGAAAAGAGCCAGTAGGATAGCCATTAATGAGAATATCTCTCCCGTAAAGCCTTTCCGATAGCTTTTATAGGTGAAAATGACTAAGACTCCGAGAATGACAAAATCTACAATATTCATTTAGAAGCATAATCCAATAATTTATATTTGCTAGTGGTAATTACCTTATACTTTAAGGAACTCCTCAATTTTCGCCCTGAAGGGAGGATAAATAATTCCTTTTTCGGTGATCAGCCCGGCAATAAACTTGTTGGGTGTGACATCAAAAGCTGGCGAAAAGACCTGGACGCCTTCAGGCGCTGTCCTCTTCCCAAAGCCCTCTGTGACTTCAAGAGGATCTCTTTCTTCAATGGGTATATCGCTTCCATCCTCGATCTGAGGGTCGAAAGTCGATAGGGGTGCCGCCACGTAGAAGGGTACGCCATGCTCACGGGCATTAATCGCTAGACTGTATGTGCCAATTTTATTGGCCACATCTCCATTTAATGTAATTCGGTCGGCACCCACAATTATTCCATCAATTTTTTTAGTTTTCATCACGTGGGCCGCCATATTATCAGCAATCAAAGTGACCTCAATACCCTGTTCCATCAGCTCCCAAGCGGTGAGTCGGGCGCCCTGAAGAAGAGGTCGGGTCTCATCCGCGTAGACATGGATTTTTTTACCCTTTGACTTTGCCATAAAGATAGGGGCCAAAGCGGTTCCATAGCCACTGGTGGCCAATCCTCCTGCATTACAGTGGGTTATAAGATTATCTCCATCCTTAAACAGTGTCTCGCCATATTCTCCAATCTTTATGCCTCTGTCTAAATCGTCCTGATAGATCTCTACAGCCTTTTGATAAACCAATTCCTTGATCTCATCAGGACTTTTATCTTTGTTTTTCTCAATCAGGTTTTCCATCACGTCCAAAGCCCAAAAGAGATTGACAGCTGTCGGTCGCGTCCCTCTCAAATAGGATATAACATCACTGATTTCCTTTGAAAATGCCTGAGAGTCCTTTTGGACCGAGTCTTTTATACCAAGGTAGACTCCAAAAGCCGCTGCAATACCAATGGCCGGCGCTCCCCTGATGGCAAGACGTTTGATAGCATCTCCCATCTCCAGATGATTGTTGAGCCTTACAATCTTCTTTTCCCCCGGCAACAGGGTCTGTTCGATGATGCTCACCGACTCCGGAGTAAAACTAATGGTCTCTATTCTATGCATTGGACATCCTTTTTTAGTAGGGTTTTATATAAAACTATCAATAATAGATAGTAACAGGCATGGAATATAAAAAGCCACCTGCCTTTGGCTAGTAGAGCGATTCGATATTTCAGATCCCTTTGTTTCCCGGCATAAAGAGCCATTTCACGATCCATCCCGATGCAAACGCTGGATGACAAATAGTCTTTATGCGCCTGGATCCACTTTTCCTGTTTCCCACGGGAAAAATCAAGGATCAATATATGGGGCGCCACTTTTCTTAGTTTCTCTAACAGCTCTTTAGGCCGTCGTTTAAGCTGTTTGGATGAGTGTGTTCCCATGATCTGAAGGACTGGAAAGCTTCGCTTTATATACCGGGCGGCCAGATGAACGTTATCCACTGTGTCACCCAACAAAAAAAAGCCCACCGGTCTAGTCTCAAAATACTTGAACAATAACAAACTCAAATTGGAATGATCCTGGAGTCTTGTATCATCCGTGTATATTTCTTCATCGTCAAAGTATAATGCCTTATCCACCATGTTTTCGCTATGGGTTCTATTCTTTGAAGCCCACTGAACCCCATCTTTACGGGCCAGGACTTTACCAAGTCCCCATAGGAAAAGGGAACCAATGGGCAAAACCAGATTAGCCTCATTGATCACGCGGCGCAATTCTTTATTAAATAATGACTTAACAAATAAAGACAAATCAAGTAGAACAATATGATAAAAGCTTTTGGATTTTGTTGCCCCCTCCACAAGATTCAGGAGTGTGAGGGAGTCAATAATTGATAGGGACTGGATGGGGCCGATTTTTATCTGCATAATTAGTGATGAGTTCTTTGAAGTCCTTCTAATTCCTGCTGTCCAAGCTCATCGAAGTAGCTTTCCTCAACACGAATCCTGTATTTCCTCCACAAACCCTTTTTCCATTTTTCCATTTCCTTATCCACAAAGGTCTCCACAAGATCGTTCTTGACACGGCTGTAGGAATAGTGATACTTCTGTAAGGTCTGCCCCTTATTACCTTTATCTTTTAGTTCTTTGTAAGCCAGTTGACTTTTATTCTTTTCATAATATTCTTTGAGTTCAGAGTCCTGATTCGCCAGAATGGACGTTCTAAAGTGTTCTCTCATCTCTCCCTGGTGGACATGGACAAGATATTTACGCCATTTCAGCTTTTGCCATTTCAAATATTGCGGGTGTCTATGAAAACCTGAAGACTTGCCTACAAGAGCTTTTTCGACTATTGGCACCAGAGTTTTAGAGATAAAGTTATATAAATCCATCTTGTGTTTATTGGGAAAAAAGCTGATGATTTCTCCAAGGTTTACTGTAAATTGACCTTCTACCCTAAGAATAACCTTGTTTTCAAGGGATAACCCTTTATCAGGCCGATCATCCAGTAGATAACTTTTTAGCACTTCATCATTAAAGATTAAAGAAGTCTTTGATTCGCTCTGACCCATAGGCTTTTTGTTCTTGAGCAGGATGAATGTGTATTCTCCCAGGGATACAAGATCAAACAGGTCTTTCTTTTTTTGGGAGATGGAGTCAGCGATATTCTTTTCTTGAAGATCCTTCCAGACGGAATAGTCGTTGAGATAATCGATGAGAGTTGTTTTAAGACGTTTCCAATTGGATAACTTTCTGGTGATCGTCTCCTGATCTCGTGCAAAATATTGAGGTTGACTAGCTTCCAAAAGCTGATTGAACTGATTTCTTGTAATGCTCTGTCCGTTCATTTCCCCAATCTTGGGTGAACAGTTGGTTAGAATAAAAAAGCTTGTGACGACCCCAAAAAACGTGATTTTTGTCCCCATCCCGATACTCCCAATAACTGTTTCAATATAACATATTTTAACAAAAAGGCAATTTCTTTTGTGAATTTAAAGAGTAAACATATATTGACGAATCAAGCTTTTTTTTCCATAATCCCTTGTCTTTGAGGAGGTTTCACCTTATTTTTTAACGATCAAAACCTTTAGGGTAAAAGATGGTAGAAATCAGGCTGGAAAAGTTATCCCATTACGTATACGAGAACTACGAACTCTATAAGTCGCAGAAAGTCAAATAATATAACCTGGTTGATTTGGATAACACACAGGTGGATGTAAAAGATTACTAGGATGTGACATAAGTCCCCTGAGAGACTAAACTTTTGGATCCGGTTATAGTGATTCTTTAATTCAGGACATCTATTTAAAGGTTCACCCTGAAGATTTATAGCTATCAAAGAATAACGGACAAATATATATGGAGTTCACCTTAATTCTGACAGCGGCTTCCATCGCCTTGATTCACACTGTCTTGGGGCCGGATCATTATTTACCTTTTATCGCCCTGTCCAAATCCAATCATT
>ENA-ORDP01000987-ORDP01000987.1-marine-sediment-metagenome-genome-assembly--contig:-NODE-987-length-16714-cov-3.755868_pt1 | contig 16714 bp, 22 predicted proteins | sample MGYA00248627_ERZ508539 | MGnify/ENA primary metagenome ERZ508539 (study PRJEB26208, sample SAMN05571518) | marine sediment metagenome | biome: deep sea; feature: Hydrothermal vent; material... | reverse complement strand
GGGTCCCCCCGCCCCTACAGCTGACATTTCGGAATCGGTTGGGTATACATCCTTACTTAGCCCGACATTCCAATCTTCTCTTTAAGGCTGTCCAGAAAGGGTTGGAGATCATCCGTGTCGGGAAGAGTGACCTCATACCGCCCTGGGGAAATCTCTTTAATACTTCCTTCTTCCACCATACCCAGGGGGATTTGGATCGCCTCCCGACTGAGGGGAATGGCATCCGTGACTTCAAAGACTCTATTCATTATGGTTTGATTGATTGTTCTCATAGTTCCTCTTTCCTGGCCCGTTCTCGTTGTAATATCAGTTTATTTACTGATGAGAAGGAGCTTTAGATAACGAACCCATTGTCTTTCATTATCTAATCATTGCTCCATAATATAAGAATAATCGAAAACAAGGGCAAGAGGATAGGTTTATCTGGACACCCTTTGCCCTTGACAAACAGGGCTACTGAGTCTTCTGACTGAACTTTTGGATACGATCATTCCCAAAATCCACCACATAGAGATTCCCTTCGGTATCTAGAGCCATATCAGTGGGCCGCTCAAACTCTCCATCGCCCTTACCCTGCTTGCCAAATCGTGTAAGGAACTTGGCATCCTCCGTAAACTTCTGGATACGATGGTTGAAAAAGTCCGCCACAAATATACTGCCTTTAGGCCCTACTGATACAGCTGTAGCCGTCTTAAACTTCCCCTTTCCTTGATCTGTTCCCTGCCACATGCGAAGAGGACTACCGTCTACCTTAAAGATCTGAACACGATCATTGTAAGCATCTCCTACAACTAATTTACCGTCGGGTAAAAGGGCTGTATCCGTTGGGTACTTGAATTGACCAGCCTGAGTGCCTATTTTCTTCGTTGTACCATACTGGCGAATGAGTTTACCCTTTGAGTCCAATAACTGAACACGGTGTTGATAAAAGTCAGCCACATAAAGATTGCCCTCATCATCGGCTGCCACTCCACCCGGTGCGTCAAACTGTCCTGGGCCAGACCCTGAAGAGCCTATTACAGCTAATGACTTGCCCTGAAGAGAAAACACTTGAATGCGATCGTTTAAATACTCAGCCACATAGAGTTTCTTATTTCTAATATCCATATGCATGGGCCTGCTAAGCTCTCCCAGGCCGTTCCCTTCTTTACCAAACTGACGCAGGAACTGACCTTTTTTATCAAAGACCTGAATACGGTCGTTTCCTGCATCACTCACGAAAATCTCATCACCAGCGATGGCAATCCCTATGGGTTGACGGAATTCTCCCGGACCACTCCCCGTCTTACCCCAACTTTGTGTGAATTGATACCCAGGATCTGAAGGTCCACAGGCCATAAGAAAGATACTCAGTAAAAATATCCCGGTAAACGTTTTGTAAATTGTTTTCATAAATATAATTCTCCTTATAGATGAAGTTCGGCGACTAGCGAGAAGCGATAATCATCCGAACGTTGATTGCCGTTTAATTCTTGATAAATAGGGATTTGCACACCTCCTCTAAGCCCCCAATTCCTATAAATAAGGGTAAAACCGGGTGCAACAAACAGACGATGGCCTCCTGAGTTTGCAAGACTCGCCCCACTCTGTGTACTTCTCAGTTGACCTCTCCAATTCAGTTCCGTCATAATGATAAAGTCTGGGTCAGTATACTCTCCAAGCCAGGGACGAATCCCAAAAGCCGTGTTAGCAAGGAACTGATGGCCAACCCTGATATTATTACTTCCCTCTGTTTTCAAGACACTCTGTATGTCAGCCGAGAGAGTCCACCGTCTGGAATCCCTTCCAATGACCAGTCCCATGATAAAGTCAAAGGCTCCACTCCCAAGACTGGGGGTCACACTGGTTTTCCCGGTGGGAAGTTTCACCCCCACCAAAGCGGTTAGGGCATCCTGAGCACCGATGGCGTCATGACGCCAAAATCGGTACTTGGAAAGAAGGACAACATCACCAACTCCTGTACTGCTTTTTGATCCAACACGTCGTTCAAGAACTACGGGGATATTGGCTCTCAAGGTGAGGTCTGTGGTGATTCCATAAAAAAGACCCGTGATCAGGAAGTATTGGTTTTTATCACTTAAACCACTTGCTGAAGATTGATCTCCCTTAAAATCCAACTCAATACCGATCCCACCCTTATAAAGAGTGGGTGGTCTGAGTCCAAAGACAGGTAGAGCTTGTGTTGAAGTGGGATAAAGACAAATTCCAACTATCCCAATAATGATAAGCTTCAGAAGCCAGTACCTGGGTGGGATTATCATGCAGAAGCCTCACTCACCCTTAGAACGGTAAAGCTTGTGATGCTGTCTCCCGGTTTTTGGATAGACCCAATCACTTCTACGATCGTCTTGGATTTGGCAAAACTACGTAGTCTCTTTTTCACAGGGTTTTTTACTTCGGTCAGACGATAAGTATCACTTGTTCCATCGACCTGAAGGCTCATCTCTTTCTGGTCATCAATGATAATGGTTCCAACAGCTGTGATCTCTATAGAGTCTATTGTAAACCCTGCGTCTTTCACAGCTTTAGGGATCTGACTTACGTTAATAGACTTTCCGTCTTCAGCAGATAACACGGTCTTTCCCGTTTTCAGAGTGATTTTGATGGACTTCACTCCCTCTACTTTCTTAAGCTTTTTTTCTAATCCAAAGGCACAGAAAGGACAGGACATGCCTTTGATAACCATTGTCACGCCTGGAACCCGTGCATAGGATGATGTAACGCTGACTAATACGGCTAAAACAAATACTGTGATCCAAGTTAAACGTTTGCTACGCATAATATACTCCTTTTAATTTAGTCTGGAGGCAATTCAGAACTGCCTCCAGCAGGTCAGCCTGTAGGGGCGATCCGGCGGGTCGCCCCTACAGGCTGCTATCACAAGCTCTTATTGAACCTTTAATTCCTCAATACCCAGTGTGATTCCATCTTTGTCATGAACATAACCTGTAATTGTAACAGTTTTATTCCTGGAGGCCAGCTTCTTTAATCGCTTTTTGGTGGCCTTTGTGAGGGACTTACCTGGCTTTCGTTCGTCTTTAGCTAAAGGTTCTGACGCTTCACGTAGGTAGAAACGCTGACCTGTAGACTCCATAGTGAGAAAGAACTGATCATCCTCTTTTTCTATAGTCCCCACAAAATCTCCTTTGATATTACGAATGGTAAATCCTGCCGCCTTCACTGCGGCATGAATAGCAGAAATCTTAAGGGGCTTATCCTCTTTCCACCCAATATTTACCTTGCCTTCATTAATGAACACTTTTATAGATCGGTATCCGTCCAGCTTCTTAAGCTTTTTCTCCAATCCAAAAGCACAGAAAGGACAGGCTAAACCGTCTATTCTGAGAGTTACTTGCTTAACCTCTGCTTGAGCCAGTGATGTGACTCCCAAAAGCATAATTAAGCTCATTAAAATCAATGTTGTTTTCTGGATCATTGGATCCTCCTAATAAATAATAGTATTGAACGGCGAAAGCCGTTGTGTGAAAGATTGATCCCTTACTGATTCATTAAAGTAAGGGTCGCTTTTGATTTAACAAATCATCATGGCTCATCTCTTTTTTGAGATGGCCTTTCAAATAAGCCATCGGACAGTCCATAGTGTGACAGCAATAACGGTGGATGCCCAAGTGATCACATGACTGATGGGTCTCCCCTGGCGTTTCACGTATAAAATATAATGGGCTCTTCCCAAGAGTAGTACAGAAAGTATAAATAGATATGGGGCAAGCACTTGTGTGACTGTCCGTGTCACCATGATACCAGCCAGGCCAAGGATTGAAAAGCCCGCCGGGATGATACAGCACCAGGGAAGGGCGAATAGACCCCCAAGAGCACTTGTTTTATTTATTGAGACAGGTTTTCCCCCATTGTAGGCGGGTAATTCTTCCAGGACCTGGTCTCTAAAGTCTGTTGAACGATTCACGGTAGATGATGTCTTGCGATCCATTGTGGTCCTCCTAAAAGTGGTATTCGATAGCAAAAACGGTTCTTAAATCATCTTCATTCTGGCTACCATTCAAGCTCTGAAGGATAGGGAATTGAATCCCACCTTTGAACATGATGTTCCGTAAAGAAAATAGGGCGGAAGGGCCAAACCAGATGGTGTTGCCACCGGAGTTAGCGACTTTCTGTCCGTTTAGTTTATGCTTAAACCCTAATTCACCGCTTATTTCAGCGAGAACGACCAAGTCCCACTCAAGGTATTCCCTCTGCCACGGGCGAATTCCAAAGGATGCATCATACAGAAAGCGATCCCCGGGTTCAAAGCCACTCTTTTTAGTTCGTAAGAGATAGCGTAGGGTAGCAAAGTAATACAGGAGTCTGGACTCGTGACCATAGGACATGCCAAACAAGAAATCGGTGGTCTCCGTTCCTAGAGATGGTGTTTTATCCCTATTCCCCGTAGGCAATTTAATCCCAAGGATCGCTGTGATTTTGTCCTGAGCGCCCAGGCTATTCTCACGAAACAGCTGATACTTGCCTCTAATCTGGATTTCACCCAATCCATTGCTGGAGAGGCTATTCTCTTCTTTTTTAAGGATATGAGGTACGGTCAGGGTGATCGCGGATCTCCCGGTGATCCCATAAATGATTTCATAAGCCATCCCGAATTGCCGTTCATTATTGCCTTTCTCGAACTCAAACTCTGCCTCAACACCTAGTCCACCCTGATAAATAGTCTCAGGACCAATGCTAAACACTGGCTCATGAGCTGATGCCATGGTGGTAAATCCTATAACCATGGCTAACACAGTTATTAAACTCAAATACTTCATGTATCCTCCATTTGGTATATTGTGGTAAAATTGTTGCATTCAGCCTTCCAACCAACGCAATATGGGTACTATAAAATACGCAAAGAAAGCGCCAATTGTGAAAACTCCTGCTGAAATCCAAAACATAGTTTTACTAAAACCACCAGCGACTTCACAGCCGATTCCACCTGTGACAGCACAAGCTAGCTTGCCTTGAGGACGAAAAGTTAGAACTCCACTCAAGACAATCATCAGTCCGGCAAAAAAGAATATCCATACTTTATAGTGTGAGAGAGGAATTAACCAGGGAAAGGTGGTCACAAATGTTGTCACAGCCGCTCCTCCGGCTATCATTGCAATGGCTGCTGGTAAAGCACAGCACAGCAAAGTACCTGTTGAAGTGAATAAAGCTAAAAAGCTTGTAAGTTTTTGCCTTCTGGTTGGCTTTCCAGGGTATTCCTCAATGATTTGCATGACTGGTCTCCTTCGTATCAATGGCTTCCAAAATGGGACAAGCACTGGTGGGCCCTTTTCCTTTACAGGACTGTACTAACACTGTAAGAGCTTCCCTAATCCTTTGTAGATCACTTATTTTCTCATCAACGTCTCGTATTTTTGTTTCTGTACGCTGTCTTACGTCGCAACAGGTGGTATCAGGATCCACACGTAAAGAGAGAAGTTCTGAAATCTCCTTGAGAGTGAAGCCAAGGTCTTGTGCCCGTTTGATAAAGAGAATGCGAGCTATTATATCTTGTGAATAATCCCGATACCCTGATTCAGTACGGGGAGGCTCAGGAATCAGCCCACGACGCTCGTAGTAGCGGACAGTTTCAAGATTCACAGAGGCTTTTTTGGCCAATTGACTGGTAGTCATGATACACTCCTTTTGGGTTTCATTAATAATATAAACTCTTTACTTAGGTACAGAGTCAAGCTTTTTTTTAAAAAAAACAATATTCAAGGGGAAAGGGTGGATGACACTTAGTAGGACTATTTGAGGATAGGAGTATTTTGCTGGAAGGCTCCTACAAAGGGAGGATGATCTTCAGTTTAGATCCTTCTCCCGACCTGGAAAAGATGGATATCTCGCCGCCAATGTCTGAGACACGGTGTTGTATGTTTTTTAACCCACTGCCGTTGGACAGGTTTTCCTTATGATCAAAGCCCTTGCCATTGTCCTGGATGATGATCAAGATTTTATTATCCTCAAGGGCAAAGGATAGATCAACTTTAGTGGCGTTAGAGTGTCTTAATATATTGGTAAGACACTCACTGATGATGCGGTAGAGATTGAACTTCACTTTGGAAGAGAGTTTATGATCAATCATCTTGGAGCTATTGCACTGGAAGGCAATGTCTTTTAGCTTTAGAATGTCCAGGCTCTTTTGATAAATGTATTTAGAGAAGTTTTGAAGGACTTCTTTATCCTCCATAATAGAATAGACTGCTTCACGCATCTTGACAAGGGCATCCCGTGAAAGACTTTCAATCTGTTCCAGTATTTCCCCTACTTTCTCCGGGTTTTTATGGAGTTCTTCTCTGGCAATTTCACTGTAGAGGATGTTTCCCGTTAGCGAAGCTCCCAGACTATCGTGTAGATCACGGGAAATACGCTCCCTCTCAAGGGTAATCTTGAGGTCGTTCAGTTCGGTGATAAGTTGGATATTATTGGTTTTAATCAATAACTCATTATGCCTCAAACGGCACTGGAAGTAGTAAAGAACGGGGGCAATCATTGCAATAAACAATGGAAAAGATCTGTGGAAGAGAGATATACCTGTTGGTCCTCCCGTTGATAGGCCTGGATCAAAGATAAAGAGAATTCCTAAAAGGGCTGGGTAGAGAGCAAAAATCAGGAAATAAAGCCAGTGAAAATCACTCAACTGAGAGATCAGGACAATGAATACGAAAAATGGAACCCACCAGGCTGTTCTGGGGTCTTTTGTGGAATAAATGATGATAGAAATACAGGTGACTAATACAATTTTACTGATGAAATCGAAGGTCTGAAAGGTTTTTGAATTAAAGCCAAGTTTTTGATAGATGTAGATTAGAGCACTATAAAGAATGAGGGAGAGAAATGTGATGGGTAAAATAATTTCCCACCGGATTCTGAAAAGAACACTGGTTTCCTTTATAAAGGAGACTGAGAGAACAAATAGGGCGAGAAAAAAAATAAAGAGGTGCCCTTTCACCAAATACATGGCCTCATAGCTATCTCGATAAAGTTCAGGAAGAGACATCAGGCGACTTTTAGCAAAAAAACGATTGTCTGCGTTCATGTGATCCCCGTGCTTCCAAAACCACCTTCACCCCTCTCAGTGACCTCCAATTGAGTGACCATGATGATTTCTGCTGGACAGACTTCAACGATCACCATTTGGGCAATACGGCTTTTGGGCTTTATGGTGTATCTTTCGTCCCCTAAATTAATAAGCATCACTTTAACCTCTCCACGATAATCCCTGTCAATCGTTCCAGGACTGTTAAGAACAGTGATCCCATGATTCCATGCCAGTCCGCTCCGTGGCCTGATCTGGGCTTCATACCCTTCAGACAAGCTCATGGCAAAGCCTGTGGGGATTAAAACCCGACCCATAGGGGATATTTCCAGATCCTCACTTATACAGGCGAATAGATCCAATCCGCTGGCCCCTTCTGAAGCATAAGCCGGCATAATGAATTGATCCGATAGCTTTTGGAGCTTCACATTCACAGTAATCATTTAATATTCCCATGAACCAGACACACAAGAAAAGGATTCTTCCAAACATTTCCTTATAGGGCTAGTCATTGTATCCTTCTATCAGAGAGAAATATAACGGTCTTCTATTTAGAAATCAAGGTGAATATCATTAAAACAGTATCAAATGGGAAATATTTAGAAGTTCCTGAGATTTTGAAGAAATGAATAGCCTCCAGCTGACAATATTATTATTTTATACTTGCGATTGGATGAGATAATCCTGACATAAGGATGGGTCAGTCCAAGTTATTACATCGCAGCGAATTAAGCTCACAAAGAACGGTTAGATCAGAACAGATTATGGCTCAACTCACAGTCACATTACCAGACGGCTCCAAGCGGGAGTACGAAACAGGCACCACCCTGGAACAAGTAGCAGAAAGCATTGGCAAACGACTTGCTAAAGAGGCTCTTGGGGCTAAAATTAATGGGAAGGTTGTGGATCTCTCTACAAGCCTTAAAGAAGATGCTGATATTGAAATCCTTACCTTTGATAGTCCTGATGGGAAAGAGATTTTCAGGCATAGTGCCTCCCATATTATGGCCCAGGCAGTAAAAAGGTTATTTCCAAACACGAAGTATGCCATTGGCCCTGCCATCAAAGATGGTTTTTATTACGATTTCGAGGTGGAGACGCCTCTAAGCCCTGAAGACCTTGAGAAAATAGAAAGCGAAATGACCCGTATCGTTTCGGAAGCCTCTGACTTTAAAAAAAGTGAAATGAAGATCGCCGATGCTATCCAGTATTTCAAGGATCGGGACGACCCTTACAAAGTTGAGATGATGGAAGAATGGCAGGCTCAAGGCCAAGAAACTGTGTCCATCTACAATCAGGGGGACTTCACTGATCTTTGCAGCGGCCCACACATCCCGAATACCCAATTCTTAAAGTCCTTTAAGTTATTGAGTATTGCAGGAGCTTATTGGAGGGGAGACTCAAATCGGCAAATGCTCCAAAGAGTTTATGGCACAGCTTTTTTTAAGGAAAAAGACCTGAAAGCCTATCTAAACCGTTTAGAAGAGGCCAAAAAACGGGATCATAGAAAAATAGGCAAAGAACTGGATCTCTTCAGCTTTCATGAAGAGGGTCCGGGATTTCCTTTCTGGCACCCTAAAGGAGCTATTTTATTTGATATTCTTTTAAAGATTATCCGTCAGGAAAACGATAGACAGCATTATCAGGAAGTAAAAACGCCTATCATCTTGAATGAGTCTTTGTGGCATGCAAGCGGTCATTATGAGAACTTTAAAGAAAACATGTATTTCACCGAGATTGATGAACGAGATTATGCCGTCAAGCCAATGAACTGTCCCGGACACTGTTTGATTTATAAAAACAGCTTACATTCCTATAAGGAACTGCCGATTAAGATCTCAGAGTTTGGATTAGTCCACAGACATGAGTTATCAGGTGTATTGCATGGGCTTTTCAGGGTCAGGAACTTCACACAGGATGACGCCCACGTATTTTGCATGCCAGAACAGCTGAAAGATGAAATAGTAAAATGTATCGAGTATACAGCCAGGATCTACAAGATGGTGGGTTTTGAAAAATATAACGTATTTATTGCCACCAGGCCTGAGAAGTCCATTGGGAGTGACGAAGACTGGGAAAATGCGACTGCAAAACTAAAAGAAGCATTGGAAGAGCTGGGTTTGCCCTATGAGATTAAAGAAGGAGAAGGGGCTTTTTATGGACCAAAGATTGAGTTTAATGTTGAGGATTGTATTGAACGGAATTGGCAGTGTGGTACCACTCAGGTAGATTTCTCAATGCCGGGACGTCTGGGACTTACTTACGAAGGTTCTGACGGCAAAAAACATACTCCAGTCATGATCCATCGGGCCATTTTGGGTTCCATGGAACGTTTTATCGGAATACTTATTGAACATTATGCTGGGAAATTCCCGTTATGGCTCTCCCCAACACAAGTACGGCTTATCCCAATCCATGAAAAGCAACACGATTATGCCCGTAATTTAGAAAAAATCTTAATGGATGAAAGTATCCGAGTCGACATAGATTTCCGTGATGAAAAATTAGGTTATAAAATTCGCAAATCACAGTTGGAAAAAATCCCGTTTATGGTTATATTAGGGGATAAAGAAATGGAAGAAAAAACTCTATCCATACGAAGTAGAACTCAAGGAGATTTAGGGACAAGCGATCTGGAGTCCTTCATACAACTATTGAAAAAAGAAAACACTTTAAACTCAAATTGAAAGGGATACTATGAAAGTCATAAGCAATTTTCCGTTTGAGGTACAGTCATAGAAAAAGATTTAAGGACCAATAGACAAATCCGAGTGCCTCAAGTTCGTCTTATCGGTGATGATGCTGAGCAGATGGGCGTTGTCAATACTGATGAAGCTCTTAGCCTTGCTGAGTCAAAAGAACTGGACCTGGTGGAGATCTCTCCAAATGCCAGTCCGCCAGTCTGTAAAATTCTGGACTACGGGAAATATAAGTTTGACCAGAAAAAGCGGAATCGAGAGGCCCAAAAAAAGCAAAAACGGACTCAACTTAAAGAAATCAAAATGCGACCTAAAATCGACGGTCATGACTATGATTTTAAAAAGAAACATATCGAAACCTTTTTGTCCAAAGGGGATAAAGTTAAGGTAACTTTACAATTCAGAGGCCGTGAGATGGCCCATATCGATCTTGGCGAAGCCATATTACAAAAATTAAAGAGAGATCTGGAGGGGTCTGTTATCATCGAGAAAGAGCCTAAATTAGAAGGCCGTCAGATGAGTATGATCCTGGCACCAACCAAATAGCAGGAGTTTATTATGCCTAAATTAAGAACCAAGAAATCTGTCCAAAAACGTTTTTCCATTACCAAAAATGGTAAAGTTAAAAGAAATAAAGCTTTTAGCAATCATATTTTGACTAAAAAGTCAAGGGAACGAAAAAGAAAGTATCGACAAAGCGTTGTGGCTCATCCATCTAATAGCAAGAATATTAAAATGATGTTACCCTATGCCCAGTACTCTTTCAGAAAGAGTCTGCACTGTGTAAGGACATGTCGAACTACACAGTGGTGGAATAGACTTAGTCTCACCCACACTATTATGAAATAAATACGAGGAAATTATGCCCAGAGCACGTAATGGTGTTGCTCACCATAAAAGAGTAAAGAAAGTCCTGAAGCAGGCCAAAGGATTTCGTGGCCGACGAAGCAAGTTATACCATTCAGCCAAAGAAGCTGTCATGCGTTCCTTACAATTCGCCTATCGAGACAGACGTCGACGTAAACGAGATATGAGGCGACTTTGGATTATAAGGATCAATGCGGCCGTTCGTGATCATGACATGAGCTACAGCCAGTTTATTAACGGATTGACAAAGGCCGGTATCGAATTGAACCGTAAAGTCCTGTCTAACATGGCCATAGAAGATGCAGAGGCCTTCAGTCAGGTTGTAGAACAAAGTAAAAAAGCTTTAGCCAAGTAAACTAAACATCAGGCTCATTCGCCACGAATAAACGAACAGATAGAACTTTGTGTCCATTATTTAGTCTAAACAAAGTGTGACCGTTAAATTGGAGTTTTTATGAATCAGAAAACCGCAAAACTACTTAATAAATACGCTTCCCGAAAAGGCAATCCTAAAAAAGAAACCAAGACCTGGTGGGAAACATTAAGCTGGAAGGAAAAGGGCCAGGAAAGAGAACGCATCAAAAAAGAATTATCTGAAGAATAGTTGGTTTTTTTATAACCTATTCTCAATCCTTGTCGATAAATTATTTAGAGGATGTATTATGGTACACAGCAAAGACCAAGTCGATCACTTTCTACGAAATGCTTTTTTTGCTGTATTAACTTTCCCGGGTGCAGAGGGTCTTGTCAGCCAACTGATGATCTTTGGTCACACTGTGGAAGGGGATCTATACTTGGCCAGTCAATATGAAAAAGAGGTCTTTAGTCCTCTAAGTAGTAATCCCGAAGTGTCCATCCTTATATACAAGGAAGAAGAACGACTTGAGGATGTTTGTCAGGCAAATATCATTGGTCAGGCAAGTCTTATAGAAGACGACGACGATGCCAAACTAGGTTTTGAAGCCATCGGAGAAAAGTCTCCTGCTATTGGGAATATTCCCTATGAGCAAGAATCTCGATATACCCTCATTAAAGTGGAAGCGAAAACCATTAGCTACATCACCTTCGGTGAGCTTTTGGAAAACAAAGCACCTACCATTCTGAAACGGGCCTAAAGGCTTTTTATTCAATCATTAAAAAAGAACTCTACTAACCTTTTGGCTGCCACATCTGCTAAGCCCTTATAATACTTGGCAAGAACAGTCCCTTTTTTTTGAGCCAATCCAACTTTTGAGTAGATTAATGTATCCGTCCATATTTCTATGTCTATAGACTCCCATATTTTCTTGTTTTTGTCTAAATCGAAAAGTATCCCTTTAACTTTCAGAATAACACCGTAAGTATCGAGTAATCCAGGATCTTCTCGAGGATCACTTGGAGTCATGTCATTGCTGATTGCTAACTTTAGGACACGTAATTCAAGGACTAAATGAGAGTTGAGCTTTTCGCGGATACTTGTAAAATCACGATCCACTGCATTCTGTGAAGGTTGACCGGGGCGCATATTCTTTAAAAAAGGCACTTTCTTTTTGGATAACTTTAAGTTGTGCTTGATTTTAAATCGACTGGCTCGTTTACGAAAATAGATGATAAAGCTCCTCATTAAGTAACGGTTGATCCCCACCTTTTTTAAGGCCTCGCCAAAGGTAAATACCTTTTCAGAGGGTTTCTCCAGGTCAGACAGATCGGAGTTTTCCCTGGATTTACTATTCTTTGGGTTATCATCCAAATCACCTAGATCGGAATAGTCCACGACCCTTTTTTGGGTCTTGGGTTTGATTTTTTTAGGGGGTCGAAAAGGTTCATCATTCACCAGGAATACTGGATTATCTTGAATGAATGACAAGAGAACAATATTTCCCCCTTTTCCCTTTTCTGCAGAGCTTAAGGGGATTATAGTCTGTGTGTCGCAAGCAAGAATCAACAAGCTAAAGGCTATTACAAAATATTTATGCATAGAAACCATCCCATATTACGATTATATAGATTTTATATAATTTTCACCTGAATGTCAAGTGGAAGATTCTATTAGAATAGTCGTTCTATTCATAACAATCTCCTGGAGATCCTCTCTGAATTGCTTATCAAGTCCGTTCAATGGATAAGCTTTCAGCTAATGGAACTGGGGAGAACACCAAATTGCTTTTTAAATACAGCGGCAAAGTGACTCGGATTTTGATATCCCACCTGGAACGTGACTTCTGTCACATTCATATCCCCCTGCTCAAGGAGGAGACGAGCTTTTTCCATCCGCTGCCCACGAAGATAGGCAAAAACTGTGGTTCCTGTGATCTCCCGAAAGGCTTTTTTCAACTTGAAATCATTAAGTCCCACCTGTTTAGCGAGTTCAATAAGAGAAGGTGGGCTCTCCATTTGTCTCACTAACAACTCTTTGGCATACTCAACTTTCTCGATGTCCTGAGAACCGATCCTAAAGGAATTAATTGATTTATCCCGAGTTATCAACTGTTCCAGACGCATAGCGAGGAGTTCGTATATTTTACCCTCCAGATATAACCTTCTTAGGGAATTCACATAGGGGCAGTCCAGTATTTGCTTTAAGACAAGGTGCATAGAATCAGTTACGGATGAGAGGTGATTAAAGGTATCCTGTAAGCCCTCCATTTGTCTGGATAAGCCTTTTGCAAGGATATGACCCTCATCCATTTCTTCTCTTAATAGGTCAGGATGGATGTATAGGACAGCATACAGGGTGGGACAGTCTTTAGACAGTCCAAAGTCAGATGTTGGCTTAGACAGGGTTAGACAGCTTTTCCCTGACGCACCGTCACAGTAATCCTTACGGTTTATTCCATACAATCGAATCTGACCCGATACAAGAAAGTCAATCTCCAGAAGACCGTCGGGCTTTTGAGCCTCGATAATGATCGTCTGAAGGGGTTTTTGATTAAAAAGATAGAGATGGATGCCCTGACGGATATGAATAGCCCGTATGTCCCCCTGTCCCATTATTTTAGGGAGGTGAATGGATTCCTCAAATGAGTTGGGATAACAGATTTCAGGCTGATCTTCCAGCCAATGAGAGTTGGACTCCGCTTTATAAAGAATACTTTTGATTTTCATAGGCCTATCTCTCGGGGATATACCCAACTGATTTTGATTTGTCCGAAAGATTCAACTTGTGTCGATCAAATGGAAGTTTTCTGCCATGAGACTCTTTAGCTCGTCTTTTAGCCCATGAATCCTGTTTTCAAAGAAATCAAAGACGGCACTCTGAAACTCATCGAACTTTTCATAGTATTGATTATACATCACATTCTTCTTAAAGAACTTCCACAAACGTTCTATCAAATTCAAATTGGGAGAATAAGATGGCAAAGGCATGAGTTCAATTCTGGAATGGCTTAAATATTCCTGCACCACCCTGGAATAATAGTATCTTGCATTATCTGAAACAATGTAAATCTTTGTCAATTCAGGATGAGTCTCTTCTATAGTTTTAAAAAGCTCGATGGTCGAATCAGAATTGATCCTTTCATCCTCCCTCACTAAAATCTCTTGGTCCAAAGGACTATACACACCATTGATATTCAGCCTTTGCCGACCTGTATTACTCTTAACTTCTTTTTCAGTCCCTCTTTTTATCCATCCATAAGCCGGCATCACATTGTGAGTCGGATGAACAGCATCCATAAAGTAAATCTTCTCATCTTCTTTCAGATGGCTTTTTAGCTCACGATATTCCTTGACAAAGGTCTCTTGTTTTTTCCTATCAGCTTTACAGGGAACAAGCTTTGTTTTCTTATAGCTAAAACCCATTCTGTGCAGGGCAAGAACCAATCCATCAGGACTGAAGTTCATCTGATAATGATTTCTTATGTAGGCACCTATCTCTTTGGAACTGCCGTACAGATGATTCTCCAAATGATGGATCAGTTCTTGTTCCTGTTTAGCTGAGAGTTTAGGGATTCTACCCTTATATTTATAGGCCAATAAATGTTCTAGCCCCTTAGTGTATAATTTTTTATATCGAAAAACACTTCGTTCATCCAGGAGCAAGATGTCAGCAACCTGCCTTTGAGTATAGCCTGAGCCTAAAAGAATAATAGTTTTCACCCTGTCAGCCATGCGTTTATCTTTAAAGGCCTTGTGAAGGTCTATCAGTTCAGCTCTTTCATCTGGGCTTAAAATAATGTCGTCCATACTTTTATAAGATAGTATTATCTAACGAAAAAGTAAATGTAAAAGATAAGACTTATTATAACATTTTTAGTATACATGGGTCGTGCTGACAGGAACGCCGATTCGGGATGCAAAGATGACTAAAATACCTGTTACAAGGTTTGCTGTAAAGCCCTGACCGTGATTCATATTGCAAACATCATGGCTCATCCGCTCTGCTACCTTATGTCGATTAATAAGTCTCCCTATAGGCATGGCAATCCCAAGGCTAATTAGTCCATCGTCTATTTGAAAAAGAGATACGGCCAGTAATAGGGCTAATATCTTGGGTGTATCATTAAAAATCAACTCAAAGAAATGAGAGTTTAGTATTTGCTCCATAATAGGCCTTTACACGTTTAGACTTCTCGAAATACATGGCCCATCCAAAAAAGTAAAGGACTTCGCTCACTAATACTTTGACAGAGTTCATGGTTAAGTCGAGATCAATGAGGTGTTTAATAGCTAAAAATCCGTCTGATACAATAACCAGACTCAGAAGTAATTTAGAAATCATGTTTGGGACGTCTTCTGACCTTAGCTTTATACATTTTAATATTTTATAAGTTATAAACCAATAAACTCCCAATTCACCGATGAGAACTAGGATAATGGCTAGGGGGATTGTTGTCTTGTTGTATGAATACAGGAATACAAAATAAATCACTGTGATCGGAAGAAAGAATAAAGTGAGTAAATTCGTAACCTGAAAGGTTTTCAGCCACCCTGACAATTCATCTATAGGCCGACTCATCTTTTCACTCTCCTTGTCATCCCCAATTCTTAGTAAATCTAGATGAAAAGAGTGAAAAAGTCAAGGAAAAATCCGAATCCTTTTATCAGCTTGATATTTCAATCCTTTTAGCCTCAAAACCCTCATGGGAATAGTTATTGGGATTACAGGTTAAAATGATAAACTGATATTTGGATGAATGCTTAGTGATCATATCCAGTAGAACTTTCATTCTCTGAGGATCCGTGTGCGCCAGAGGATCGTCTAAAATGATGGGAAAGGTAAAAGTGTCCGATGCCATAAACTCTGAAATAGTCAGCTTATACAGAAGAGCGATTTGTTCCTTCATCCCAAGGGAAAGAGGATCTCTATCAACAATTAGACCTTGTCCAGAAAGGGTTTCCACTTCCATATCCTGCAATTGATAATCGCTGGATAGACTCAATTTCTTAAATGGAGTGATTGGGCTTAATTTATTAATGTTATCCAAAAGCTTGTCTGCCAGTGGCTCCGTGATGTTTTTACTGTAGCGAGCTTTTTCCTCATCCATAAGGGTTTTTAGCAATGTGTAGGCGGAAGCTTCTGTTCTCAACTGCTTTAATTTGGATTCAATCGATTGGATCTCTGTCTCATTCCTGGTCAGCAATGCCTTATAATCTTCATCTCTGAGGCTCTTTAGCTCACCATTTGCCTCGTTTTTATTTTTCTTTACGGTGTCCTGCTCATGGAAAAGCTCATTGAGAGTATCTTTCAGCTTTTTAATATCTCCATCCGTCACCTCATCCTTTTCATCCACCTTTAATTCATCGCAATGTTTTTGCAGATCATCGATTTCCTTTGATTGATTCTTTAGATCATTGTCCAGTTCGTCAATCGTTTTATCCGTTAATATGTCATCTATATCCTTCTTATTTTTTGTGATCGTATTTTTATATTGCTCGATATTGCCTTCCAACTTTGTTTTGTTTGATTTTAAGTCACCAAGTTCATCTTTTTTCTTGTCTTTTGCTTCTATCACACCATATCTGGTTTCTCCAAGTTTTGTGAGATCCTTTTCCTTTTCATTAGTTTCTTCTTTTAGTTGTTGAAGAAAATCTTTGTTTATTTCCTGATCGACAGAGACTTGAGAGTCATCCATTTTTTCATTGATCTGCTGGATATTCCTTTTTATGTTTTCTATATGCTGAGTTAAAG
>ENA-ORDP01000986-ORDP01000986.1-marine-sediment-metagenome-genome-assembly--contig:-NODE-986-length-16725-cov-2.345771_pt1 | contig 16725 bp, 8 predicted proteins | sample MGYA00248627_ERZ508539 | MGnify/ENA primary metagenome ERZ508539 (study PRJEB26208, sample SAMN05571518) | marine sediment metagenome | biome: deep sea; feature: Hydrothermal vent; material... | reverse complement strand
AGAGCCTGTTGTCCTGGAAACACTCGGGCTTTTCAGTAGATAACTCTGTCAGGATATACGTTCATGATAAGAAACTGAGGGAAAATCTGTGTCAGTATATAGCTCGTGTCCCTTGTCTCTCTGAAGAAGATCACCTATGTGAAAGAAATGGCTAAGGTGATCTACCACACAAAGTATAACAAATATTTTGGGGAGAACGTCAAGATATTCACAGCCACCGATTTTATCGCTGAGCTGACCCAGCACATCCCACCCAAGGGTGTTCACCTCATTCGATATTATGGTCTTTACTCCAGTAGAACACGTGGCAAGATGAAAAAGAAGGCTGACAAAGCTACTCCAGAAATCAGGGAAGTTCATGAAGAAGAACATTCCAGCAAGGAGTCAAGGAAAGCCTGGGCGAGATTGATTCAGAAGGTGTATGAGGTCGATCCTCTTATTTGTCCTGAGTGTGAGAGTAAGATGCGGATAGTTGCTATAATTCAAGACCCGTATGAACTGGATAGGATAGTGAAATGCTTAGAGAAAAGAGCAAATGTCCCAGTTGTTCTAGAAAAAGCCGCTGTTTGATATTCCTCCAAACTATAGCATTCTTTTTCGGCACTACAGAAGTGCGATGTCCTGATCTTTGCTTTTTTTTGCATGAAAGAGATAGATCAATCGAATGAGGGCTTATTTCCTGAGTTATGGAGTCATAGGAGAAGCTTGTTGGTAAGCCAGAATAAACGTGACAACTTCAGAGTAATCCCTCACTCCTTTGTCTACTTTATTAATCTTCAGGTACTTATCGTATACTTTGGATTGAAGTCTGGAGAGCATTCCTCGATTTTTTCGATAGCGTATATTCATAGCTTTGTAAAGCTTTAGTATCCCAGGATCTAAACGATTATGAAACTCATTATATCGATCCCGTTCCTTATATTTCGATATTTGAGATAAAAAGTGATTGATAACACTGACGAGTGCGCTATACTCGCAATAAGCATTCCCTGATCGCATACAGGCTAAGTAGCCAATGAAATTAGCCTCCCCTTCACCTGTATATCCGTTTAGATGGGCTTTTTCATGGGCCAGAGAGAAAGGGATCTCGGGTGGGAACAGCCTGGAGTCATAGTGGATTTCATGAAAGAAAGGACTGGCGAAACCACTGACCAAGGCTTTTTCCATAAGAACATTGAAAACCAATGTTTTACTTCGTTTTGCCGTATAATCATAAACCTTAGTACCGTCTATTTGTTTTATGACAGCCGATATAGACCTATTAATAAGCTGATTCATTGTATTAAAGTCCGGTTCTTTGGAATCCACCAGTTGATTTGCCCTTGTGATCAACTTGTCCAGGGTGTGATATAAGTTGGTTTTGTTGACTTTGGACTGATCAAAGGGTATTCTCTTTTTAAGGGGTACGCGAAAGTAATTGATCCCCCAAGACAGATAGAATAAGGTAATAATGAAGGAGCCAACAACGAAAGTACCTTTAAGCAAGCGTTTCAGGGAGCATAGGAACCTTTCTTTCCCTTTGAATACAGAGATTAGCACATGGGAGATATAATATACTGCAAGCACGATAAGGGCAATCAAAGCCCATTCAGTGAGTGAGAAGGGTATCAGGTCAGATAATGAGCTAATAATCCGTGTGATTTGGGGATATAGGCCTTTTGAATAATAGGCTTCCACCCACTGCCCGTGGGCCTGACAGAAGGCTATCAAGAATATCATTATGATATCCAGGACTAAAGCGGTAATGACAAGTTTATTTCGTTTTATTAAGTCTCTAATGATCAAATAGCAATTCTCCTGAATACTTATCCCAAAAGTATCTATTTCACTGCCTGGATTTCAACGCCCTTTATATCAGCATCGTCCGTATTTTCATTCCAATAAGCCCTATTGGACTGCTGAATAGAGCCTCTCCTTTTATAGATGTTTTTGAGGCCCAGATCAGATTTCTTGACTGGATTCTTTGGCCTGGGCTTATTTTGACCTCTTTTAACTAGGCCAACAGGCTGTTTACCACGATAAAAGCAGTAATGGCCATTCTTTTCTCCCACTACCAGCGAGAGATTAGAGAAGTGATCCACCTCGGCACTCCCTCTCAAATCAGTTTTAGCGGCTTGATATTGATCTTTCCCAATGCCAATAAACTTAACCGTCACGTCTTTAACAAAGTTGTTCTTCCTGTCAAGTACTGTTACTCTTGTTCGCCCGGAATCTGTTTTCTCAATGGTATCAAAGGTGAGGTCGCTCTTCAAGATGATGCCTGAACCTTGAACATTCTTCGCTTTAAAAACTAATAGATAGGCACCAACAGCTTTTATGGGAAGAGAGATCTTTAGTTTCCTGGGTGTATAAGGGATTTTACGCGAAAGAGTATAGTTCTTGACAAAGAAAGGTTTGATACCGGAGAGATTGATCTTTGTAATGTGTGACAGGTCCTTCTCTTTCAGGCAAAGTATGGTGAAGTTCACTTTGTAGAGCTTCAATGAGACCTTATTGACTCCCTTGAACATCAACTCCAACTCGTTTTTCTCATTGGTTTTGATTTGAGTCACCTCCTTCATGATGATTTTCTTCTCCTTAATGAACTCAACACTTCTTTTAGCCTCTTCAAACTGGTCAGAGATTTTTTCATAGACCTCCAGAGCTTTTATAAAGTCCTTTTGGTAATGGTAGATCTTGGCTAGCATAAGCATGGCGAAGTGTTTGTTATCACTGAAGTGGAGGCCATCTTGTCCTGGAAACTTGTCATAGGCAACGGATTGGCTCAATTCCCGGGCTAGCCTGTAATCCCCTTTATTAAAGAGGGCATGGGCGGCAATGTACTTGTAGCCATCGAGAAAATGACTTTTAGGAAATCGTTTGACGTATAGAAGGGCATTATCAATGGTAGGACTTAATTTGTTATTGTCCAGATAGAGGTTGAGGAGGGTGAAGCTGACTTCATCACTGTTCCAGTCCTCGGGATAATAGACAAGATAGTCATGAAATATGTTTCTTGCAATATTAAAGAGTTCATCAGTAGTGATACCCTCATTTTTCTTCTTGCTAAGTGATGTAGTTTTCTCAGTGTAACGCAAGTATATCTCCTGGCCAAAGGCATAATATGCTTTCAGAACAACAGGGTAGTCAGGATAATCCATAAGTAGCTTTACCATTAAAGGATAGGCTTCTTTTACTTTCTTTAAACCGCTGAGAGTACCCGGAAGAGCTACTTCCTGTACGAAATAGCTTCTAATTGTCCCGTTGAGAACTTGAATGGCTCTCTCGTACTCCTCAATGGAGCTATAGCTGTCTGCAATCTGGATTACATCTTTGAAAGGGATTGTGAGGGTTGGATAACGCTCTTTAAGAAGCTCAAAGTACTTCACCACCTCACGGGAATCCTTTTTCTTTAGACTGATGTATAGGAACATCCTGCAAGCTTCTTTGTAGAACTTGTCTTTGAGGGTATAGGCTGTGAATACTTGAGTGAGAAGTTCTTCACTCTTTGCGTAATCGTTTTGATCAAAGTAATATTTCCCAATGTGATAAAGCTCATCAGGTGAAAACTTATAGTCTTTGAATGTACTGAAGTCCTGATTCTCAACTGTAATCTTTGTAACCTTGCCTGATATGATCTTTTGTCGGTTACGGATAGGATAAGCTTCAGGTGGAAGGGTTTTATAAGTCCCCTGAAAGCGGGAGATCAGCTTGTAATCGAGATAGATATAATTTTGCGTCGGGGATCTACGTTTCAGATAAAAGATCAGCTTGTTTCTCTCCTGCTTATAGTAGTCAAAGCCACCCTTTACAGATCCCTGTAGCAAAGTCGATCCGGCCGGTATGGTGTCTTCAAGGATAAAATAGCGTTCAGGCATACTTTTATACAATCTCAACCTTATGGACACTGGAAAGATGGTGTGTTGGGCCACTTGACCTAGTGACTGGGTTTTATAGGAGTAGGAATCAGCCTGTATTACATTCCAACCTGACTGAAACTCTTTGCTACCCAGCTTATATTTTGGGTACTTCACTGTTTTCGTGAGGTAGCCATACTTTTTGACGTCCTCATGGATTACATTGGGTTTAAAATAGCTTAACGTGCCGGAATAAAAGATCTCACCTTTCCCCTCAAGTCTAAGCTCCAACTTGTTCTTATCGATAATGTTATCTGTAATCGTTATGGATTGCGGAGAATGAATACCTGACATCCTCTTTTTAAGGATCACCTTGTCATTCCATTTAGCAGTCAGCTGAAAGTTATTTTGACTTGGACTATCCTGGATTAAATAGGTCTTAATACTTTGTGAGAGGATGGCGAGGAACTCGCCTGTAACGTATCGGTCTTTGGACAGGCTTGTGAGGAGTTTAATAAGGAAAGGTTTAGCCTTAAGTTTGTATCTCTTGATTTTCAAGAAAGATAAAACGCTTAAAGCTATGATCTCATCTTTAGAACTAAGAAAGTCAAGGTAAGGCATGCTGGATTTCGTTTTCATCCATTGATCAAAGTCAGGATTCTTGACTTTTGCCACGATGATAGAGAGAATTTGCTTGGCCTCCCCCTTACGTTTCATGTTGTGAAGGGTGAGGGCAAGGAGGTTCAAACCTCTCAGGGTGAGTCGCCCTCTGTTTCGGTAGATTCGATTCACATAAGAGTAATTAGCCTTTCCATTCATGGATAGGGCAAAAAGAAGAAATATCTTGGTCTCCAGGTCTTGATTTGAGAGGCTGGAGAAAGCCTTATTGAGATAACGGCTTGTTATCGCAAGCCTTTTTTTGTTAACCTTGAACTTTAGGCTTTTCGCTAAACCCAAAGCAGAATAAACATAGGCTGATACAACATTATCTTGAGAGCCGCGTCGGAATATCCAGTGCCAGCCACCGGACGCATCCATCGTAGACATGAGAAAACCAATCTTGGCCTGGATTTCAGCCTTAAGCCTTTTAATATCTCCCAAACGTTCCTTTTCATGGAGACTTAAATATTCATAAAGGGAAAGCTTTGTAATTAGATGGCTGGCCACATGATTGACGAATGTATAACTGGAATGGCCCATGAGATCATGTATTCGGGTCAAAGCCTGATTGAAACCGGGGTAAAGGGTGAGAGTAAAGCTTTTATTCTTTACGGATGAGTCATCCAATGGGATCCATACCGTCCTGGTATCTTCAGTAGACCCGCTCACTCCCTTATACGATGTGGTTCCCCACGGAGTCACGGGAATAAGACGTTGTTCCCCATCGAACTGAGTGACTCCGCTTACTTTTATTGTTTGTTCTGTAAGCCGAAAGTCATCGTGACTAAGCTTCACAGGGTTCATATCCGACTGAAAGGCAAAGTGTCCCTTTGCCTGAATAGAGTAGTTCAGTGATTTCTTTTTGTCACCCGCTGTTAAGAACAACTCACCCTCTTTACTGTCCTTTGAGCCATTCAATAGATCGCCGTCAAAGGTGAATTGATCCCCCTCTACGAGAGTTAGAGGGGTTTCCAGATGGACAACAAAGTCCTTGCGAACGGTGATGGTCTTTTCACCCATCCCAAACTGGGAGCCTTTTGTGGAAGAGATCACCAGGATACGCCACTTGTTATGACTCTTGGGCAGCTTGATTTTGACCTGAGCCGACCCGCTGGAATCCGTTAAGACTTTTGGATTGAAGTAGGCCGTATCCGGTAAAAGCTGTCTGACTTGGGGTCTGCTTTTAGATATATCAAAAATACGTCCACCAACGGTAACACTTGGATTGAAGTTATCACTAGGGCTGAAACTGCTTCTACCGTGGGCAAAAAAACGACCTAACTTTTTACGTTTATCTTTTTTAAACCTACTTGGCCGATCAACCCTTTCTCTATCATTAAAAAGAGTATCAATTCTCGCCTCTTCAACAGTTGGTGAACCAAAATGCTTTCTACGGGATTTTTCCATCGCTTTCAGCTTGCCGGCAATCACCTTGTTTCGTGTCAAAGTCCTTGTGACATAGCGATAGGGCGTTGAGCCTCCCAGACTATGGCTTGGGAAAGAGCGTCTACGGTAAAAGTATCGTTTTATATCCTTTAAACGCGTTCCAGTTAGCAGTAAAACCCCTTCATCGATCAGAACAATGGAGGATTCAGTGGATACACCCTCCCCACTATGGTGATTCGTCTTGAGATTGAGGGTGATCGTATCCCCCGGCTTATAGACCTCTTTATCTGTGGATACTTTTACATGAATCCCTGCCTCCAACTCAAAAGTCTTGGAGACATGATGGAAATGCTCTTGCTTCAACAGGCTTACGGTGAGCTGGAAGTTGGGAACAAATGGATCCGTCAGGACCAGGTCAAGATCATTCTTCCCAGAAGCAATCTGAATCAATTGATAGCTTATGACATTCTTGCCTTTAATGGTCAGAAGGGCCAAGCCAGACTCTCCTTGAGAATAGACCGTGATATTTGGTTTGGTCCCAAGGGTTAAAGGCTTGTTCTCACTCAAAATAAAGAGCTTTGTTTTCTCCTCTTTCTTGATCACACGGATACCAAGACTGGCTCGAACGGGAATATCATTCTGACCCATCCCCTCCACTTTAACAGTGTAATAACCACCTTCCTGGAAGGTAAAATCAGCCTGACTTACCCCCTCATCATTGGTTTCAACGTCCTGTTCGGAGACAGATTCCTCCTTTCCATCTTTCCATAAGAAGAGTTTAGCCTTTAACTTTTTGGAAATACCTTTCTGTGAATAGTTTAATGTCTTGACTTCAATCTCACCCTTCTCATCCAGAAGATAGATATTTTTCTTTGAGTTCAGAGTGATAGAAAAATCCTTTATGATAATAGGAATCCTTTTGGAAAAAGTTTTTTTCCCCCCTTCCAAATAGGCATAAACGGATATGTAATCCCTGCGTCCATAATTGACAGAGTCAATCTTCAATTTAAACGATCCATCCTTGTCCATACGGGTTGACTGGTAGGACTCATCCTGGATTTTGTAAAAGAGAGTTTTGCCCGCGGCAGGAAGCCCAAAAAGATGCTTGGCTGTGATCTTAAGCTCAATAATATCTCTGGGGAAATAAGCCACTTTATTGGTCTCAAAGAGGATCTCCTTTTCAAGCTTGGTGTACTTGGCGATCTCAAAGGACTTCACAAAGGCAATGGTCTTATCTTTTACGCTCTCAATACGGAGTTTAGCCCATCCGGTGGCCAGGGTTTTGGGGAGACTCAAACGTCCATGGATACTCCCATAATCTGATTGGGACACGTTCTTCTCATAAATTGTTTTCCCTGTAGGAGATATAAACTTTACACGATATTGACCCGTATTGATTCGCGAAAGCTGACCTCTATATAATTTGCGTAAAATCCCTTTGTAGGAAAAGGAATCTCCGGGTTTGTAGACAGGTTTATCGCTGTAGATATAACCTAGGTATTCTTTTTCATCATGAGATCGATACCTTCGGTTGTTCAGGGCAGTCCCTGCATAGTTTCCGTTTTTCTCAACAAGCACAGTAAGTTGATCCAGACTCTCTTTTCTTTGAGGCTTGGTGAAACGGTGGTGCAAAATCCCCTGTCCATCTGTCTGCCCCTCAAGGATTATCTTCTTTCCATTGCTCACATAGACTTTAGCCTGCCCTTCACCTTTTTCTTTGGATAGATTCTTTGCATAGACCAGTATTTCACTCTTGTTGCTCTCCACTGAAACAGCCAAATCACTGACCAGCAAAAGGGTAGAGGCCTTTAATGTTTCGCTTGAGATGGATATAACGTAAGCCCCGGCACGATCGATCTTTAAATCAAGGTCCTTAACGTAGAGGAGATGTTTTTTATAGGAGTCTACTTTATGAGTAAAGGATTCATCCGATTTAATCAATAAGATGTCCAGCTGTTCGACCTTCTTGAGAGTATGATTTCGACTAAAGTATTCATTCAAATCCAGGCGATAGACATCCACTTTAAACTCTTCGATATTCCGGACTTTCACATGGATAGAGGGTTTTTGACTGGATAAAAACAACTTCTTGGTCTCAAGGCTTAAAGACTTGGTATTAAGTGTCCTGATCTCGCTTTGGGCCATTGTATACCAGGGATTGTGTTTCACTTTTTTAAATGTCTTAATGGCTTTGTCGAACTCATGAGTCGTATCAGAATAGTATTTCCCAACGGAGTAGAGGGCTTTGTGGGCGATGGCATAATTCGGGTATTTGCTGAAAAGCTTTTCCCAGCGTTCAATGGCCTCATCGTATTTCTTTTCTTGAAAGGATATATCCCCCAAATTATAGAGAATCTGGGGATTCCGTGAGTCAATAGGGTATTCCTTAAGAAAAGATTGATAAATGCCTTCTGCATCAGGGTATTTCTTAAGTTGATATAAGTGATTTCCTTTTGTGTACTTGGCATTAATGATTTGCTGCTGAACAGTTCGCCATAAACGGTGATTGGGATAGGATCCCAGGTATTGTGTGTAGTAAACAATGCTTTGGTCGTACTTCTTTTGGTTAAAGTAGATATTACCTACAAGCTGAAGGGCAATGGGGGCGTTTTTATTTTTGGGATACACTTCCACAAACTTCAGGAGCTGTTGAATCCCCTGATCTCTAAGATGGGAAAAGCGATTATAACTTAAGCCAATCTCATAAGCCACTTGAGCCGCCAACTTATGCTTCGGGTACTTTTCAATGAGTATCTTCCAGTACTTCACGCCTAGTTCTAACTCATTTTCCGTGTAGGGTGCAGGCAGACGATAGGATTTGCCGATATGGTATAAAGTTTTGGGGGATAGATCCTCTTCCTTTTCCTTCTTGCTTTTGAGGACTTTTAAGTAATGAGTTCGACTTTTATAAAGATAGCCTAAATGGCGTTCGATTTCCCCGAGATAAAAGTGAACCTTTCGTGTGAGAGAGGAGTCGGGGAACTTCGTTATGAATTGATTCAAGACCTTCTTGGATTCCTGGTATTTTTTGAGATGAAAGTAACATAAAGCAATACGATAACGTGTATCACCCTCCTCTTCTTTGAGGGCACCCATTTCAAGGGCTCTTTGGTAGAAGGTGAGGGCCTTTTGATAGTCGTTTTTCTTTTTATCCTCTTGAAAGGAGAGAGATTGGGCCAGCTTCAGGTAGATTTGGCTCAATTCGTTCCTTCTTTTGGGATCCAGAAGTACGTTAAACCGATCCTTTAAAAGGCTGTAGGCTTCAGCAAATCGTTTTTCCTGACCCAATATGTGAACCTTTCTAAAATGGCTTTTCGACACCCAGATGGAGTCAGGATATTGGCGAATCAACTGGTCAAAAGTCTTGAGGGCTTTATCTAACTGCTTATTATTTTCAAAGCTACGGCCCAAAAGATAGAGCATCTTATCTTTATGCCTAAATCCACCTATTCCCCTTTGGATAGATTGAATGGCTTTCGTGTATTGATGGTTTTCAATGTAGAAAAGGCTTTTCCTTTCATTGTTCGTAATATCTTTGTTCTGTAAAGAGAAAAGGAAGGACAAGGCGCTAAAAACCAATATAGATATGATGATAGACTTATATGACATAGTGTTCCTCTAAGATAGGATATTGTTTAGCTTTAAAAATACTCAATGAATCCGGGAAGTGTAAAAAAAATGAAGAATATTTACTTTTCAGGAACTTATTGGTCAAATATGGAAGGTTTTGAGACTTATGAGAAACGCTTTCGTCGATTTTTAATAAAATCCACCAGCATATACTTGCCCAGATTATCCAGATCGGAATAGTAGGCTCTCCCACGATTTATTTCGGTAAGCTCTTCTACAAACTGGACTAGATGAGGATCCTGAGCCACCATAAAAGTGCTGATCGTGATCTTCTTACGCTTACAATCAGCGGCTTCATTGAGTGTCATATTAACGATTCGTGGGTCCAGGCCGAAAGGGTTTTTATAGAGCCTGCCTCCCAGGGTGACACAAGAAGGTTTTCCATCGGTGATCATGAAAATCTGTTTATTCACATTCTTTTTCTTTCTCAAAATCTCTGAGGCCATTTCCAGACCAGCTTTTGTATTGGTGTGATAGGGGCCGACCGTGATATACGGAAGCTTTTCCAGTGGGATTTCTACTGCTTCATCTCCAAAAACGATGACATTTAGGCTATCTTTAGGATATTTTCGCTTGATCAAGCCGGACATGGCAAGAGCCACGTTTTTAGCAGGAGTGATTCTGTCTTCGCCGTACAGGATCATGCTATGGCTAATATCCACCATGATGACGGTGGCACAAGAGGTGATATGTTCTGTCTCATAAACGGCTAAATCGTTTTCGGTGAGTGAGAATTCCCCTAAGCCGTTCCGTTTAAAGGAGTTGTTTAAGGAAGTCTGAAAGTCTATCTTTTCAAAGCTATCCCCAAACTCATAAGCTCTACTCTCAGCAAGGGTATCCATTCCCACCCCTTCATTTGGGATGCTGTGAAAACCGGCCACGTCGCTTTTGAGGGATGAGAAGATCATATCCAACGCACTTTCCCTGATTTGCTGTTCCCCTTTGCTTGTTAGACTAAGCCTTCCGCCTACATCGCGGACGATTTCCTGATCCAGTAGCTCTTTCTTGAGTCTCTCTATATCTTCAGGATTAAATAAGCCCATCTCCTCAGATAGCTTCTCCAACATCTTTAAAGCCTTTTCGACGTCACCACTCGTTTTCACCAGCAGAAAGTTAAAGAGAGACATTAATCCCTGTTGCTTAAGCAATTGTTGAGCTAATTTATGATCCCACTGTGAATATTCAAATGTCATGATACCATCCCGAAAGTTTTGGCTAGTATACCATTCCCCTCACAATAATAGGATATTATGCCCTTTAAGTCAATGATTTTTTGAAAGGAAATACAAATGCAAGAGAAGTCGGCGGTGTCCTAAAGGTTATTCGATGATGACAGACACCTGATGCATTGGAAACCAATTCCTTTAAGCACGGAGAAACTACGGAGCAGCCACGGAGAACCTCTCCAAATATTAGGTTGAACCTGCTGATAAGATATCCCTGACGAGGTTTTCCCTAATGGTATATTTAATTGGCATAGCTCCTCCTTTTGTCATGGCGAACAAAGTGAAGCAATTTCCTTCCCACATGCCATTTGAGATCGTTTCGTCATTTCATTCCTCGCGGTGACGTGTTTTTTTATTGTATACGCTGCGATACTTCATCGGATACTATGGAATGGTTTATTACATAGTATGGAATATTTTATCGGATACTATTCCTAACACTAATAAGTATACTAAAAAGTTTATGAATTGTCACCTGTAGACGCATGGCCATGCATCTACAGGTGACAGGCTTTAGCCCCATGAATCCAGCCATTGCTCAAAGACAAATAATGTCCAGAGCTTTTTTCGATGATCCCTTGTTCCAGCTATATGCTCATCTAATAGCTTTTTAATATACTTGTATTCAAATAGACCTTCCCTCTTTATTTTGTCTTTAGAGAAGACGTCCAGAACAAGAGGTTTTAGATCCTTACGAAACCATTTACCAACGGGAATCCCAAAGCCTTTTTTAGGCCGTTGCAATATGTGCTTTGGGAGCTTGTTAGCAAGTGTCTTTTTCAGGATATATTTCATATTAAACCCTTTCATCTTGAACTTATTCGGAATCGTTCCAATAAAATCCATAAGCTCAACATCCAAAAAGGGTGCTCTCGTCTCCAGTGAATTGGCCATACTTGCCCGATCCACTTTCACCAATATATCATCATGCAAATAACCTTTAAAGTAAAAGTAAGAAAGACGATCAAGAGGATGCTGGCAATCGTTGTTCTGATTATAGGATATCACCTCACTAAATAATTCAGTGTTGCTCAGACCACCATGATCACGGTTCATTAATAAACGATTCATCTCTTCAGGGGAAAACGCACCCAACCAAAGTTGATCACGATAACTTTTATCCATCTTGACAGCTCCCAAGAACTGTTTGATCTTGAAATCCAGGCTGATGTTGTTCATGGAGACAGGAAGTTTTTGCGCCAGCTTTTCAATCACATTCTTATGGATCGAATGAGGAATCCAATCATAAAAGCCCGCCAATTTACTGGCCTGAAAAGTAGGATACCCCATAAACAACTCGTCTCCACCGTCTCCACCCAGGGCTACTGTTACGTTTTCCCGTGTGAACCTGGATAGAAGATAAGTTGGGATGATAGAAGCATCCGCAAATGGCTCATCAAGAGAAGCAATGACTTTGGGAAGAATGTCCAACATCGTTTTAGGATCAAGAATCTGTTCGTAGTGAGAGGTGTTAAAGTAGTTAGCTACATCCTTTGCAAATCCAGACTCATCAAATGACTTGTCCTCAAAGCCAATAGAAAAGGTCTTGATGTCTTTAGACGGCATGAGATCAGCCATGTAAGCAACAATCGCACTGGAATCAACGCCCCCACTTAAAAATACACCCAGCGGGACATCACTAATCAGCCTTCTACTCACAGAGTCTCGCAACAAGGAATCCAACTCTCCAATCAATTCCTTTTCTGATCCCTGATTTCGATAAGCTTTCCCAAAATGATAGTCCCAAAAGCCCTTGATAGCATAGGTCCCCTTTTTATACACTAAGTAAGAACCTGCGGGAAGCTTATTCACACCCTTAAAAATACTATGGGGAGTCGGGACATATTCATGGGCTAAGTATTTGACAAATGCCAGGGTGTCCATTTCCTTTGTAAATAATGGATAATGAGTCATGGCTTTAAGCTCTGAGGCAAAAACAAGCTCTCCTTGAATCTCAGCGTAGTAAAGGGGTTTTTTGCCCGCCCGATCTCTGGCTAACAGCAGGATCTCTTGTTTTTGATCCCACAACGCCAGGGAAAACATGCCATTCAGATAGCCTAAAAACTCCTCTCCATAATCCTCATAGAGATGGACAAGGACTTCTGTGTCTGTGTGACTAACGAATGTATGCCCTCTTTTGATTAAATCCTCTTTAAGCCCCTGAAAATTATATATCTCCCCATTGAACACGACAGCCACTGTACGATCCTCATTAAACATCGGCTGGTGACCGCCCTCGATGTCTATAATACTCAATCTTCTATGACCTAAAGCTATTTCATTATTTAGGTAAAAACCCTCATCGTCAGGGCCTCGATGCCTGATCGAATCGGCCATCCTTTGAATGGCTGATCGCTGATCGAATTGAGAGCGATAACACGTAAATCCTACTATTCCACACATTTTTTAGCCTGTTCATTAAAAAATAACGCCAAATGAAAAAAGCTATTTTTCCCCATTGAGTCAAGCTTTTTTTTAAATAGACTAGTTCAACATTGTTCAGCCTGCTTTTTCTAGCAAATCCAATGATACTTTTTTAAGAATAGTTTATTATATTAATCATATCAACTTTTAATGATTAGAATGAGTCCTATGAGTAAAAGTATATTGGTCACTGGTGGAGCGGGATTTATAGGGAGTCATCTCTGTCAATACCTTCTTGAGCAGGGGCATGAGGTCATCTGTGTGGATAATTTCTTTACTGGCACGAAAAATAACATTATCCCCCTCATGGATTATAAAACCTTTGAATGGATGAGACACGATATTATTAATCCTTTAACCTGTGAGGTGGATGAGATCTATAACTTGGCCTGTCCAGCTTCCCCCGTACATTATCAGTACAATGCCATAAAAACTGTTAAAACCAATGTCATCGGGACACTCAATATGCTGGGTCTTGCAAAACGCGTCAAAGCAAAGTTCCTGCAAGCGAGTACTTCAGAAGTTTATGGCGACCCACTGGAACACCCACAAAAAGAGAGCTACTGGGGAAATGTCAATCCTATCGGGTACAGAAGTTGCTACGACGAAGGAAAACGTGTCGCAGAGACCTTGGCAGTGGATTATCATCGTACAAACCAGGTGGACATCCGAATAGTGCGTATTTTCAATACTTATGGCCCTCGTATGTTAAAAGACGATGGTCGGGTGGTAAGTAATTTTATTGTTCAGGCCTTGGAAGGCAGAGATATTACTATCTACGGTGATGGTAAGCAAACCCGTTCTTTCTGCTTTGTGGATGATCTAGTCAAAGGAATGGTCTCTACCATGAATTGCGAAAACTTAAATACTCCTGTTAATTTGGGGAATCCCAATGAGTTCACTATTCTTGACTTGGCTTATAAGGTAATTCAAATGACCGGCTCTCAATCCAAGATAGCCTATAATCCTCTTCCAGAAGATGATCCCGTAAGACGCCAGCCTGATATATCTCTGGCTCGCAGTAAGATAGATTTTAATCCAAATACTGAATTGGAAAAAGGTCTGGAGAAAACGATCCAATACTTTAGGACGGTTATTTAGTCCAATAATCTATAATTCACTAATTGTAAAGGGCTTATGAAACCCAGAAAGGTTCTTTATTTTTACTTTTAGGTAATCCGGAGGGTAAATGAATATCGATGAATATCTGGAAAATGGCCATCAAGCCATCCAGCGTAAGGACTATCACACAGCCTTAGAGTGGTTCACCCAAGCCATTCGCCTTGACTCACAGAACCCGGAGGTTTATATCTCCCGGGGAAACACCTACAGGAGAATAGAAAAGTATAAATTGGCTTTCGATGACTATAATCAGGCCATCAGCTTAGAACCTGATTTCGCCAAATCCTATTATCAGAGAGGGAACACTTATGGCAAGCTGGAAGAGTATGACAAGGCCATTAAAGACCTTTCTACTGCGATCACACTCAATTCAAAATACAGCGACGCCTACAATAACCGTGGGATGATCTACTACATCCTTGGTGACCATCACAATGCCCTTAGAGACTATGATATGGCCATTAGCACTAAATCCAACCTGCCCGAAGCCTATAATAATAGAGGTTTAACTCATAACCATTTAGAAAATTACGAAGTGGCCCTTGAAGACTATAATGAAGCCATTAGATTGAAATCTACTTTCACCCATGCTTATTATAATCGTGGAAACGTCTATGATGATCTAGACAGGCTTGAAGAAGCTATAGAAAGCTATAGTCAAGCCATCCAATTAGACTCATCCTTTGTGGAAGCCTATCACAATCGAGGAGTGGTCTACGAAAAGCTTGGGGAAAAGCTCTTGGCGAAGAAGGACTTTGAAAGCGCTGAACGACTCTTCTTCCTGGAAAAAGATCAACCCAATATTAATATGGGTTAATCATTAAACGATACGAAACCCATCAATGAGTGAACACCGTCTCTCACGTGTGAAATTGATGGCTGTTGTCATCCCTTCCCCTGTCGGGCTTGCTATCGTGAAGGATGTGTATCCCGGCCCCCCATAGCCTAAACCGGCGAAATTAGGCCCGTTTTTAACGAATATGGACGCGTTAATCAGTCTCGCCATTTTAGAGAGTTTGTCAACACGTTGGGAGTACATGACTGCCGTGTGACGATTATACTGCTCCACACGAACACCCAGCTCTATCGCCTCATCGACATTGGTGACACGTACCAAAGGAATGATCGGCATTAACTGTTCTGTCCAAAAAAGCGGGTGATCATTGTCTACATCCATGATCGCCAGACGAACCGTGTCATCTACGTCGATGTTAGCCATCTTGAGGATAGTTTGAGCTGACTGACCCACAAACTCCTTTTTAACATGTCCACCGCAACCGGGTGACCCTTCATCCAACATGATCATATCAGTCACTCGCTTGATTTGATAACCCTTTAACTCATAGGCTCCGTGACGTTTCATGGCCTGCTTAAGATCTCCCGCGATGGAGTCGACGGCTATAATCTCCTTCTCACAGGTGCATATAATGTTATTGTCAAAGCTTGCTCCATCCACCACACCCTTGGCGGCATGGTCAATATTCACTGTATCATCCACAATGACTGGGGGATTCCCAGGCCCTCCGGCTATGACTTTCTTCCCAGTGTTCATAGCGGCCTTTACGACGGCAGGCCCCCCTGTCACCACCAGCAAGCGAATATCCGGATGATTCATCAGCTCTTGAGCCGATTCAATGGTAGGATTGGATACTGTGGTGATGAGATTCTCTGGCCCACCAACGGATACAATGGCCTCGTTTAATATCCTGACTGTCTCAACCGATGTTTTCTTCGCCGTGGGATGGGGATTAAAGACAACGCTGTTCCCACCGGATATCATGCCAATTGAGTTATTTATAATCGTTTCTGAAGGGTTCGTGCAGGGAGTGATCGACCCAATCACACCGTAGGGAGCCCGTTCCATGATCATCAAACCATTATCATCGCTAAAGCTCTGGCATCTTAATATTTCAGGCCCAGGCGTCTGATTAATGGCCAGGATGTTTTTCTTTATCTTATCCGGCACGTTCCCTAAACCCGTTTCCTCAACGGCTAAGCGAGAGAGATACTCTATATTTTGGCGAGCTTGGTGACGCATGCTTTGGATAATTTCTTCCCTCTTCCTGAGTCCCAAATCTCCTAGAGTATTAAAGGCTTTCAAGGCCCCTTTGACGGCTGAACTGCAATCAGTAAAACTTCCTATCCCCTGATTCCCGCTGGGTGACACATCTGATGGTCTATGGCTGCCGTTAGATGTGCCTGACGGGGAAATCTGGGCTAAGACTTGTTCCACAATAGTATTGATCTGATTCTCTGATATATCCATCCATAACTCCTGATAAACTGGGTCAATGGTACTAAAGATTCCTTCAAATGTCAACTCATTCCTGGATTATAGGTTTTTATTGAAGAAACAGAAGGCTGTTCCCACGATCTGGAACACTAAAACAACAAACAGCTCTATTCATTTGACTTACTCCCCCCGATAAAGTAGATTATAG